>Ga0116183_1005640_pt1 | contig 11775 bp, 7 predicted proteins | sample AD_UKC078_MetaG_FD_89753 | JGI IMG/M metagenome (GOLD analysis project Ga0116183, IMG submission 89753) | Active sludge microbial communities of municipal wastewater-treating anaerobic digesters from USA - AD_UKC078_MetaG | ecosystem: Engineered > Bioreactor > Anaerobic > Digestate | place: USA...
GCGTTTGAAGAGAGAGGCAAAATCCTCATTTGGAGCATGTTTGGCAAGGTTCAGATAGAACGCTGCCCCATCTTGTTCCAATTTGATCGCGATCTCAAACAAATCCATACCAACCTCCTTTCAATAGTATTATCAGTATAGGGAGGGAGAGGAGGGGACGCAAGGAAATTAAGGGAGAAGTAATCTGAGGCTAATGCATTTCTAGAGGGAAGATATTGAGAAACATTCTGAAGCGGCATCTGGTTGCATAGGCTCTCTAGCAGTAAGAGACGAAGTACATTCATCAATTTTTATATTCTTCAACGCAATGAGTAATGTCAATTCAGTCGATCCTCTCTAATCATTTTTGTACTCAGAGCGGTAAATCTTAGTTGTTCGATTGTGTCGCATACTGTATCATTCATTGTGTAGACGGAAAAACTTGAGTATAGGACGTCCGTAATTCAACTCATTAAACGGGTTTGTTGAAAAAGGGAACAGTGGTGTTTAACAAAGAGCAACTTGATAGAATATTAGAAAATGCTCCTGAATTATCCAATTCGATTGAAAAATATGCTGTAATCACTCATATTATGGAGAATCCGGATATCTTGCCTCCTAAGGTTAGCGATGCGGAGTACCAACAAGTCAGAAAGAACGTTACAAAACTCAAGCAAGAGTTAACGCTAGACATTCCTTTCCCCAAAGCCCAAAAGATAAACTTCAAATTTATCGATCTCTTTGCAGGAATTGGTGGGTTTAGACAGGCAATGCAGAACCAAGGAGGGAATTGTGTGTTTTCCTCTGAGTGGGATAAAGATGCGGCAAAAACATACTTTGCGAATTATGGCGTGTATCCGTTCGGGGATATTAGAGAGATAGATGCTAGTTCAATTCCAGACCACGATGTTTTGTGTGCGGGGTTTCCATGCCAACCCTTTTCTATTGCAGGAGTCTCTAAAAAGAGAAGCATGGGACGTAAAACTGGTTTTGGGGATAAAGCACAAGGAACACTTTTTTTTGAAATCGCAAGAATATTGGAAGAAAAAAGACCAATGTTTTTTTTCTTGGAAAACGTAAAAAATATTCTATCTCATGATGGTAATGAGACAATCAAAATAATAAAAGAGACGTTTAAATCTCTTAATTATGAGTTTTTAATAGAAGTAGTGGACGGGAAAGCGTGGGTACCTCAACATCGGGAACGAGTTTTCTTCCTAGGTTATGACAAGACAAAATTCAAGGATGAACTTGATGGATTCCATATCCCGAAAGGACCTTCGACCGGGTACGTGTATACTACACTAGATAAAATAATTGACGTTTCTAGCACGGAAAGGACTCTCAGTGATGGTACCTGGAGAGCTCTTCAACGACATAAAGATGCACATGCTAAAAAAAATAATGGATTTGGGTATAGTATTCTAAAATTACCTATAACAGCAGATCAGATTACTTGGACAATTTCAGCAAGATATCATAAAGATGGTGCTGATTGTTTGGTACCTCAAGAAGAGCGTAATCCTCGTCAACTATCATTAAAGGAAATATTGCAACTGCAAGGTTTTGACGCAAACAAATTTAAGTTCCCAGGAGGGATTGTTCAGTCATATAAGCAAATTGGAAATAGTGTTGTGATTCCCGCCATTGAAGAGACAGCTAAAGTTATATCCAAAATTATTTTAGAACAACGGGAGTAGGCAATAGAAATACAATGGGAAGCAATCAACTTGGGGAGAATAATCTACACAAACTAGTTCGCTCATCAATAGTGACTAACAGATTAAAGTTTCTTCAAACCCTTGAGAAAAATGGTTTTAAGTTGAATGCATTTGATCGTGACGGCTATTCATCTCTAATGATAGCAGTTAAGTACGAATCTCTTGACGTCATCCCCTATCTCATTCAGATTGGTGCTGACGTCGATTATAAAGCACCAGATGGGAAGACCGCTCAAGATTTCACTACTAAGCGGGAGATTTTAGATCTCTTGATTCGAAAACCAATTGAGAGCGATTTTGCATTAGATGAATTTGAGTTGATTGAATGGGAGCCAGAACCCGAAGTCAGGATTCTGAAACAAGATCCAGACGAAATAGGGAAATCCCAAGTATTTTTTGATTATATCACAGCAACAGATCCCCTAGATAATCGGGAAGAGTGGGATAGCGAAGGATTTGAGCTTCCAAATTTCTTGGAGATTCCACAAAAAATCCTTCTACCATTGACTAGTGCTAAATTGTTAGCAGAAGTTCTCTATTCACAACGAATATTTCCCAAAGACTATGACGCACTCGAATTATTGGGAACAACTGTAAATTCCCTAAATGTGGATGTTGGGTCTATTCAAAATTATTCAGTAGATTACGATGATTTCGATATCGCACTAAGTTGTGCTGGAGTAATGATTGAAAATGAAAGTTATTTTGATAAAGATTCATTTGATGATCATATACTCCCGTCATTTGAGGAAAAAATCTCTGATCTCTTGGATATTATTATTGAAGAACGGAAGAACCGGCTCTCGTTGTATGAAATTCATCGATTACAGCAAGAGATTAAGAACAGAAAAACCTTATCTACCGAAGACCTTTTTGGAGTAATCAAACAACGAGAACATGAATTAACTGACACTGTGATTGGGTCAAAGAATGCTCTAATTCTGTTGTTTTCACAATATGCTAATATCGAGGTCATCATCGAAGATAGAGATGAAGAAGATTCGTTGCTGGAAGAAATCGAATTTGATGAGAACAGAGAAGAGTTGGATGAATCGTCGGAAGTTGAAAACGATGATGATCAGACAAATAAGCAGTTGAAATATTCAGTTAGTAAAACTATGTTTGGCTCATCATCCCTTTCAAAGGTAGTTGTAAACTCTCTGATTAAAGAACTTATTTCTCAAGACACGATTTCGGATCAGTTGACAGAACAATGCCTCACAATCATTAGAAAAATTCTTCCAACTACTGCCGCTTACGAAATTGTGTTGAACAAATTAGTTGAGTCTGGGATTCAAGAAATTTTAGTTGACCGGATAGATAGCCTACTTGCTGAAATCCAAGCTCTGCGTTATGAGATTGCTCTTCAGAATTATGGACTTATCCCTTATGTGGTCAAGCAAATATATACCCGAGATGTAGAAGCAGTGGATTTATGCCAGGAAGGGTTCTTGGGGTTGATGCAGGCAATCGAGAAATTTGATGGATCGTACGGTGGAACGCTTTCAACCTATGCAGTTCATTGGATTAGGCAACGCATGACGCGCTATCGGGATGAGACGTTTTCCACTATCCGATTACCCATACATTTTCTTTCTGAATACAACAAAATTACGTATCTGCTCGAAGAATTAGAAGACACGAACCTCGCCTCGCTATCATATGGTGAGATTGCGGAACAGCTAAATGTTCCAGAACTAAAGGTGTATAATTATTTTACATATCATAGGGAGATAGTTTCTGCCGATCAGTTAATAGATAATTCTCCAATATTTGGACTTGTTGATAGTGAGAGTTATGGCGAAGAAGAGTCATTCCCTGATCCGAATGAAGATGATTTCTACGAAGCGTTTTATGAATATTATGAGTATGAAGATTCCATCGATGCTTCTAATTTGGTGACAATTTTGGGTCAATTCCTTCAGCAATTTCCAGATCGAGATAGAGATATCGTTATTAAAAGATATGGACTGGCTGGGGACAAGCCGATGACATTGGAAGAGCTCGGAAAAGAGTATGATTTGACACGAGAAAGAATACGACAAATTGAGGCTAGAACATTTAAGAAACTGAAGAGTAAAACTCGCTTTAGAGAAGTGTTAGAACAGTTCTTATAGGGGGACCATAATGGAAAAAGTGACTATTCATCCACCATTATACTTTTTGCTCAATTCGCTAAGGGGGATAGGATATTCTTTAGAAACTGCCATCGCTGATCTGGTAGACAACTCCGTTGCTGCTCAAGCAACAATGATAGAAATTAATTTTGTCTGGAATCAAGGCAATCCATACATCGCGATAGTCGACGATGGTACTGGTATGAGTGATGCAGAGTTGATTTCAGCGTTAAATCTGGCAGTGCAAGGTGTAGATTCTATAAGAAATCCTAAGGATCTTGGTCGATTTGGCCTAGGACTAAAGACAGCATCTTTTTCCCAATGCAAGATTCTTTCCGTTGTATCAAAGAAAAACAATATGGTTAGCAGCTATCGTTGGGATTTGAATGCGTTGAAGGAAACTCCGGGTGATTCATTGTTTTTGCTAAAAGGACCTCATAGCGAACACTTGGATGAAGTGAAAAATGTGACTCAGATAGAACATGGAACCACCGTGATTTGGGAGGACCTTGATAAAGCGGTTACGTTAGGTACTACTTTTGATCAATTCTGTAAAATATCGGAAAAGGTTAAGGACCATTTGGCAATGGTATTTCATCGATTTTTAGAAAGACGTGATTTTTCTATCAGTGTAGATGGCCAAAAGATTAAACCGTGGAACCCTTTCCCTATCTTTTCTCCTACGAATCAATATCCCATCATGAGGATGGGGAGCAGGGGTCACATAACAGCTTCTGGCTTTATACTGCCTCATAAGGATTATTTCCCTTCGGAAGACGCCTATGTGAAGGTTGGAGGAAAAGGAGGATGGATCTCCCACCAAGGATTTTATATATATAGAAATGATCGATTGCTTGTTGCTGGGAGTTGGCTTGGTTTAGGAGAACCAAAACCCTGGATTAAAGATGAGTTGCATGTCTTAGCTCGAATCCAAGTTAATATTACAAGTGAAGACGATTTTGATTGGGGTATCGATGTAAAGAAATCAACTGCATCCCCACCAATAGAAGCCCGATTAAAACTACAAAATTTAGGGTTTCAAATTCGAGAGAAGGCCAGAAATGTGTACGTCTATCGTGGTGGAGGAAAGACACATAAACAATCAACATTTGAGTATGCTTGGATTAAGGAAGCTGATCGATACCGAGTTAATCGAAACCATTCGATTATTCGAGAAATCATTAAGGAAACTGAATCGAACAAAAAACAAGTTGCCCTTTTACTCAAAATTATCGAAGAATCAGTTCCTGTCGAGCGAATTTGGTTGGATACTACGGAGCAACAAGCCCCAATTGTTGACTACACCCAACAGGAATTAAATGAAACCATCGGTCCTGTTATCAAGGAAGCTTTTAATTTGCTAATTCAAAATAAGGCGTATACTGTTGAAGAAGCTATTAAGCATCTCAATAACACTGAACCGTTTAGTTCATATCCTGCTGTTATAAAATTGATTGCTTCAGAATTTTAAAAGGATTGGGTCTGAGAAGATGAGCGATTTGACTGAGAAAGAGTATTCTATTTTGAGTGCTGTTCAGAGTATTTATCTTACAGGAAACAACTTAGCCTATTCAGTAGAAAAAATAACTGATTATGTGGAGAAGGTGTTGATGCTGTCCCCCCATAAAGAAGAGGTAAATAAGCAATCAATTGTTGATGAGTTAATCAGGCGTAACTCCATCTGGACTGGTGAATCTAAGGTTTTATACTCAACAGAAGGCCATCAAGACTGGTTGAATGCCGACAGGAAAGTAGGATGGGAATATTGGCCTAGGTATAAAACATATTTAGCCAAACAGATAGCTCAGTCTGTAGCCGATGATGTTGATGTGGTCACCGACCGAATACTAGGATTGCTGGAAGATCCCGCTCGGCACGCTGCCTGGGATAGGAGAGGATTGGTAGTGGGTCATGTCCAGTCAGGGAAGACAAGTAATTACACCGGTCTTATTTGTAAGGCAGCGGATGCAGGGTATCGCATTATAATTGTTTTGGCTGGAATGACGAACAGTCTGCGCACACAGACGCAAATTCGTCTTGAAGAAGGTTTTTTGGGTTATATAACCACGCCAAGAGATAGCGATGATTTAATATGGACAGGTGTTGGGTTGCAAGAACGAAATACAGCAATTCGCCCAAATCATGTCACAAATCGATTACAGAATGGAGACTTCAATCTCAAAGTTGCGAAGCACTTAGGAATCTCACCAGAGCAACGTCCTTGGTTGTTTGTGGTAAAGAAGAATAAATCGATTCTTAATAGCATCCATAAATGGTTAAAAAATTATGTTGCCGATTACGATGCCGGAGATGGTGAGAAGTTAATTACAAAAGTTCCGTTATTGCTCATCGATGATGAATCGGATAACGCTTCAGTTGATACTGCCAGAAATGTCATGAGAGATGATGGCACACCTGATGATGAACATGACCCAAAGGCAATTAACAAGGGAATCAGGCGGATTCTAAAGATTTTTTCACGTTCTGCTTATGTCGGTTATACAGCAACCCCATTTGCAAATATTTTTATTCATGATGAGGGAGAGACGAGGAGAGAAGGTAAGGATCTTTTTCCAGAGTCCTTTATTATCAATTTAGCAGCATCATCGGAATACTTTGGTCCTGTTAGACTATTCAAAGCTCAAAGAATAGGAGAACAGGAATTGAGTTTAGCAGACTATTTGGCAAATCCGATAACTGATGTTCCTGAATCTGGAGGATGGATGCCCGCAAAGCACAAGAAAATCCATGTACCTACTTCTGAACGGGAATCAAGGATGCCTCAATCGTTAGAAGATGCTATTTTAGCATTCTTTCTTGTTTGTGCAGTTCGACGGCTTCGAGGTCAAAAGAATAAGCATTCGTCGATGCTTGTACATGTCTCACGATTCATGGACGTTCAAAGAATTGTATTTGAAAGGATTTCCGCATACGTTCAGTATTGTCACAATCGGATTATGAGAAACGAAGAAAGTGTTGAGCTTATTGAACAAATACATGTAGTGTGGAAAACCGAATTTGTCGAGAAACAAGGAAGGTTACAAGAAATTTTAAATATTGACGATTCTTTGCCTCTGTGGACAGATATAGTTGCTGAACTACCGTATGTATTGGGCGATCTGTCCGTAATGCTCCTTAATGGCCAGTCAAGCGATGTGCTCGAATACGATGAACATAAAAATACAGGTCTAAAAGTGATCGCGATTGGTGGGGATAAACTATCTCGTGGGTTGACGTTAGAGGGATTGTCAATCAGCTACTTCCTCCGTGGTACAAACATGTATGACACGTTAATGCAGATGGGAAGATGGTTCGGCTATAGGCGTGGGTATCTTGACCTCTGTCGGCTTTATACAACGAAGGAACTGATCAGATGGTTTGAGCAAATTACGGATGCCACAGAGAAATTACGTACTGAATTTGATTTAATGGAAGAACAAAAACTTACTCCAAAAGATTATGGGCTACGTGTCCAGCACTATCCTGATATGCAGATTACGTCTAGAGATAAATCTCGGGCGACAAGAGAGTTGTCGCTCAATTTTGAAGGCCAACGTGTTCAGACAATTGTTTTTCATAAAGCAGAAGAAATTCTACGAAAGAACTATCAAACAACTGTTGCTTTGTTCGGAAGCTTAGGAGCACCTGATGCTGTTAACCCAGCTTTGAGAACTGAGGGTGGATTCAGTCAGTGGGAAGGTGCATTATGGAGAGATGTAAAAGCTTCATCAATTATTGATTATCTTGCGGGTTATATAACACACGAAAGTGCTACCCGAGTGAGCAGCAGAGCATTGATAGAATTTATTCAGACAATGAATGCTGATGGATATTTAAACAGTTGGTCTGTAGGACTTATAGGGGCATCAGAAACGGGGGCATCATCAAGAGTTTTCTATGAATTAGGTGAAGGTCTTACTATTCCGAGTATGAGACGTAGTGATATAGGAAAGGATTTACCTGACCGCTATTCAATCAAGGTGCTAACATCACCGAGAGATGAAACAATTGATTTTAATGAAAGTTTTTACAAGGAAGCGTATGATCTTTCAGTACGTATTAAAACCAATGATTCTGCAAGAATCGGTTCTGCAAACAGAGAGGAGCTGAAAATCCCTAGCCTGAGCGGCGAAGCTGTTCGAACGATAAGAGCCAGACATCGAGGAAGCTCAATAGATAGAGGGTTGCTCAATATTTACGTATTGGATTCCAGCAGTTTGGATGTTAGTACAGACCTTCCAATAATTGGATTTGCGATTAGTATTCCTGATTATAGATCGGGGAATACTGTAAAATATAAGGTCAACCATGTATTTACAGAACTGTGGGAGTATGAAGATGAACCTTGACCAATTAATCGAAGACATTAAAGTGGTGTGGAATGCTCACCAGAGATTCGAGGATATTGAAGGAAAGCGATATAATTACATTGCTGATGTGGGTAATTGCTTAGTTTATTGCGGCTTGACTTTTCCTAAAAGAAGAAAAGCAATTCTATTTGGCTTCCAATCAAAATTACCAAACAATGCCCTACCACAAAGCAAGGGCTTTAGTATCGTAAGGGTAGTCCATGACTCATTATCAACAGAATTGGAATGGTTAAGCATTATTTGCGATGAACAAGATTATGAAGATATTTATTTAAGCATGATTCGTGATGTACTTGGAGTTATTAGATTCCACTATGAAGAAGAATCAAAAATGAATCTTCCGCAAGTGATAGTTGAAAGAATTAAAGACTGGCAATCTTTTTTGGGAAGAGAGAAATCCAAATATCTGTCGAAGGAACAGGAGATAGGGTTATGGGGAGAATTAATGGTTCTGAGGCAGTTAGTCGATAAAGGATTCTCCCCAGATCTAATAATTCAAGGCTGGACGGGGCCAGATGATAAGGCTAAGGATTTTTCAGTATTCAATGTTTGTATTGAGGCCAAATCATTTGTTGGAAGAGATTCAATTGTCGTTAAGATTAGTTCATTGGAGCAACTAGATTCCTCTGATTGTAGAGAGGTGTTTTTAATCTGCAATAGCCTTCAGATTGACGATGGTGTGGGGTTAACTCTGTCTGATTTGATTGAGAGTATTTTCGAGAGGCTAGATACATTCGCAGATAAAATCAATTTACAAGGAAAACTCATGCGCTTTGGATTGACGGAAGAGAGTCTAGGCTACTATTCAACTTCTTACTCTCTCTACTCTCAGACTTTGTTCAATATTGACGATTCATTTCCAAAGCTAGTTCATAGCAATACGCCAAAAGAAGTAATCAATGCGGTATATTCCTTAGATTTAACCGGATACACATCGGACGTTGTATTCAGTGATATAATAAAAGCTATTGGAGATAATGTTTAATGACAATTGATGAGTTCCACGCCCTATTAATGCAAGAAATCAAAACAGAATATAGTGAACGGCTGATTGAGAATGCTTCAACTAACCTATATGAAGAGACTCTTTTTCTTGAAAATGCTTTGGACTTTATGTTTAGTAATCGGATGATAGTCGATGAATGGCAACCGTGCTACTACAACACGACATATAAGAATGCAAGAATCCTCCTCCATGGGTACGCAATTTCTGAAGACTCAACACAGCTGGAATTGTTTGTTTGTCACTACAATGGCGATACTGTGATTAATTCAATTACAGATAGTGAAATCAAAAGGATTGCTGTGGATCCCTGTTTTAGATTCTTGGCAGAGAGTGTCAAACAGAATGAAGGGTTTGTGAAAAGTTTGGAAAAATCAAGCGAAGCGTTCTTTTTTTCAACGCACCTAAGAGAAATTTATAATGATTTGCAGACAGTAAAAATTGTAGTTATTACAGACATGCAATCAAAATCAAATTTTTTTAAAGATGCGTTAATAGGTCCCCTGAGTGTTAGAATAGAGGTTTTTGATATTGAACGGTACTACAAAATCGGTAGTGAGGGGCAACCCCGAGACGAAATTCTCGTAGATTTTATGAATCTGTATAATATTGGACTACCGTGTGTGTATGTCCCAAAACAATCAGAGAACGAATACGCTTATGCATTGACTGCCATACCAGGACAAGTGATTTACAATTTATATAATCAATATGGTGAAAGAATCCTTGAGGATAATGTGCGGTCATATTTATCAGCACGGGGAAAAAAGAATGCGGGCATTCAAACAACTTTGATAGAGGAACCTACGAGATTTATGGCCTATAACAATGGATTGGTCATTGTTGCTGATTCGGTTGTCATAAAAGCGAACGAGAACGGCGAGTCATCCATACTGCAAATCAAAGGGTTGCAAATCGTGAATGGGGGACAGACTACCGCCAGCATCTATTTTGCGAAGCAGGCAAAAAAGGATGCTGTTGATCTTGGGCCAGTTCGTGTTGCTGCTAAAATCATCGAGATTGGCGAAGAGGTAGATACTGAAGGACACGAAGAATTCATAGGCAACATTGCTAGGTATGCAAATACTCAGAACCAAGTGAAGGAATCTGATTTCTTAGCCCACTCTGCATTCCAGGTGAATTTCGAAAGAATTGTTCGAACAATCAATTGTCCAGACTCTGTAGGCCAATGGTTTTACGAACGAGCATCAGGTAGCTATAACACGTACCTTATTCGAGAAGGCAAGACACCTGCAAAACGAAAAAAAATAACAACAATAGTTATTCCACGAAAGCGCGTTGTGAAGAAAACGGACTTAGCACAGTCGATTGCTACCTGGCGTGGCAGCCCTCATATAGCAGCTTTAGGAGGAGAGAAGTGCTTAGGAAGATATAAAGATAACCTTAAAGCAGATTCTGACAATATTGATGTTGGCTATGTGAAAAAACGGCTTTCTGAATACATTGTTTATTATAATACATTTTATCTGCTCCGGGGTGATATATGTAAACAATCGCCCGGGGTAGTGCGGATATATTTGTTGGCTTTGTTGGCCAAGAATTATGAAGATTCGATTGATTTTGACTACATCTGGAATAAGCAGGATCTTTCCGAAGAGCTCAAGGCACAACTCAAAATTTGGGGTTCTGAGTTATATACATGGATGATAAAAAACTCTCAAGGGAGACAACTCTCAGAGTATGGGAAGAATGAGACGACTTGGGATAGGATAAAATCTTTGAGACTTTCTCCGATGATTAGATCGGTACCGGAACTTAATCATTGACCTCAAGGAGGCTTACAATGGACTTGTCTTTTAATGTTTGGGATGTCATCGATAACGATACGTTATACAAGACCTTTCTCTGCAAGAATTGCGGTGGGATGAGGCTTTCTCACAGAACGAAGACGTTGGTCTTGATCAGTGACCATACCAAAGGGGTATATGCGGATAGCTGGAATTATGAAACAGGTGTGCTGAAATATGTCGGAGAAGGACAAGTAGGTGACCAAGAGCTAATACGCCACAATGAGAAACTGGCTGAATCAAGGAGCAATGGGTTTGAAGTTCATCTGTTTGAAGTATTTGTTCGGAATAAGTACTTGTACGAAGGCATCGTTACTCTTGAAGGAATGCCCTATATCGAAAGGCATGAAGATGTTACTGGACAAGTAAGAGACGTATATGTGTTCGATCTACGTATCGATCCGAATAACATTTCCACGATGAACGAGTACCTTCGTGAACGATATTATTGGATTGAACGACTAGGACTTCATGAAGGAGAGGAGAAGATATCTTAAGGATTTGATCTATGCAGACACAAGAGCGCATCAAGAGAGCACAAGAGGTGATGAAGCTGTCCAATGAGGAGATGGCCTCTTTCCTTGGGATTGAAGAGGGCGAATATCACAGGATGTTGGATCATCCTGATGACAATCTATATCGATCGCTCAACCGAACCGCTGGGATCTCGATGACGTATTTGAATGAAGGGGTGGGGCCAATCTTCGATTGGCGCCCGCTTCCCATCGAAGAGATCCTTCGTTTTCGTGATGAACGGAATTGGAAGCAGTTCCACAC
>Ga0116183_1005647_pt1 | contig 11765 bp, 10 predicted proteins | sample AD_UKC078_MetaG_FD_89753 | JGI IMG/M metagenome (GOLD analysis project Ga0116183, IMG submission 89753) | Active sludge microbial communities of municipal wastewater-treating anaerobic digesters from USA - AD_UKC078_MetaG | ecosystem: Engineered > Bioreactor > Anaerobic > Digestate | place: USA...
GAAACTATTGAAGTTAAAATAGAAGAAGTTAAAGGTGGAATGACTGCCAGAGAGATAAAGAAGTTTACAGGATTAATTGAGGATACCTCGTTTATATATGATATCGTTCGCAATTGTGCAGATATTATTGTAGAACTTTGTTCTGAGCTTGATGCTGTGGGTAGTGAATTAAAGCAAGAGGTTAAACAACCTAGTTATATTTCACCTGAGCCAGATACATATTATGATGATATTGGTATACTTGGTAAATTGTTTGATAGTGTTTCTGGGGATTTTCTTGCAACCGGATTAAAAGATAAGCTTATAGAATGTATGATGATTGAGTTAAATGAAAGGTATGCCCCTTTTGGTAATTCACCTAATGATATTACACATATTGATGATTTGCTAAATTAAGTTTAGTTAATGGGCGTATTTAACAGTATGTCCATTAATATTTTAAATTATTTATCATTTTTTTAGTTAATATCAATAATATTACTTATATTATAGTATGGAAAGTTGGATAAAGTATGAAAAAAGATTTATATTAGGTAATAAATTTGATAGTGTTAAGTTTCAAATAATGGTTTATACATTTTCTGAAAATATACATATTACATTAGGGCACTTAAATCTTTTAACACATTTTGCTATTAATGGTATTTCTAAAGAGTCTATTAAAACTGCTTTAGAAAATAAAATTTTTAAGAGTAAGTTTTCTTTAGGTAATGCTATTACATTTTTATTACAAAAAGGTTTAATAGAAGTTGAAAAAAATAAAAATAAAATAATTTCTCCTAAAATGGATTTGGTTGTGAATGATTACCTTCTTGGAAATTTTAAAATTATAAATTTAAATAAATAATGACACCTACCCCTATAACTAATTTTATTGGCGATGTGGCAAAGGAAATGAATATACCTGAAGAGGATGTAAGAGTATTAGTAGATTTTTATTATAAAAAACTTAGAAAAAATCTTACTGATATAAATCATGTTTCTGTTGAATGGCCTGGTATTGGTACTATGAATTTTCAATACTATCAAACAGAGGAATATCTCGCTAAGCTTAAAAGAAAGTATGAAAGGGCTTCATCTATACCTGACTACCCTTTCACAGTGGCTTATATGTATGAGCTTAAAAATAAAATAAATAGAATAACAAGCGCACGTGAACTTGGGCAGAAACACACGGCAAAAAGGTTTAATACTTTTTACGAGAACAAAAAAACATACTTTAAAAAATTAAATGATGAAAAAGACCTTAATACAGATTTATAAAGAACGTAATAATATTATAGAAGGACTTACTAATAAAGTATTTAAAAAAGAGCATGTAGAAGAAATTTATAACGAAAGATTAGAAACTTGTAATGTCTGTGAGTTTAAAGATAATGAGGGATCAAAATGCGCAGTTCCTGGAACAGGGCCGTGTTGTGAAAAGTGTGGCTGTTCATTGAGTTTAAAACTTCGTTCATTATCATCTAGTTGTCCTATTTTAAAATGGGAGGCTGTGTTAAATAGTTTAGAGAGTGTATTAATAAATAAATCAATACAAGAAAATGACAAAACAGAAAAAGACAATAATTAATCAATTGTCGATAATTTTTGATCAATTAGAGAAATCTTATGATGATAATGTAACATTTTACGATGTTATTTCGTATCTTTACAAGAATACGGAAAAAGGTACTACTGTAGAAGATCTAGTTAGTATTGACCTTCTTTTGCAGTATATCTTTGCTAACGAAAACGAAAATTAAATATAAATGAATTTTACAGAAAATGATCATAGGTACTTTAACGATGATGGGGAGGTTTATACCTCTGTTACCACGGTATTAAAAGAATTAGAAGAGCATGTTGATTGGGAAGCAGTTTTAATTAAATCTGCAAAGAAGAAAAAAATGTCTCCGGAAGATTTACGAAAAGAGTGGGATGAAGCTGGATTAGTTGCAAGAACTAGAGGAACTGCATATCATAATAAAAGAGAAGAAGAGTTATTAAATACAGGGGTTGTTGTTTATGACAATAGTGTTTTAAAAGTTAATAAACCTATCTGGGAGGATGGAGTTAAGAAGTCTAATTCTATGAAACTTTTACCAGGTGTTTATCCTGAACTTCTTATTTGGTTAGATAGTGCTATGATAGCAGGACAGGCTGATTATATTGAAGTTACTGAAGATAATTTACTTAATGTAAAAGATTGGAAAACCAATAAAAAATTAGAATTTAAAGGGTTTACCAATTGGCAGGGAAAGACTAAAAAGTTATTATATCCCTTATCTCATTTAGATGATTGCAATGGCATTATTTACAGCTTACAGCTTAATATGTATGCCTATATAATACTTAGGCATAATCCTAAATTAACTTTAGGTAAAATGCATATTGTACATATAATCTTTAATGAAGATGGTACTGTTACAGAAGTGCCAATAGAAGTGCCTAACTTACAGAAAGAGATTAAAGTTCTTATGGAACATTTTAAAAGTTTACTATGATACAAATATTTGATATTGAAAATGAAAAAGTTGTAATAAATCCTAACTGCCTGTTAATTCCAGAATTACGGGCAGTTTATGATTTTTATGAAGATTCTTTATCTGCACTTTGTTTTCTTTATTATTATACTGACCCTAAGTCACCCTACAATAGTTTAGGAGAAGATTTACGTGAGTCCGCAATTATTTTTGATTACCCTGGCGAATATACTTTAGAGGATAAAGTAATGATTAAAGCTCTTGACAAACTTAAAAAACTTAATATAACACCTACGCTAGCATTGCTTAATAGCGCTAAAATTGGACTTGAAAAACTGTCTAATTATATCACTACACAAGAAATTACTTCCGGAAGAGATGGTAACATGAATACTTATCTTGCTTCCTTAAAATCAATTTCTCAAATTAATAAAGAATATAAATCTTTAGAGAAACAAGCAGAAGATGAAATTCAAATTAAAGGAAGAGGTGGAGTAGAGTTTAGTTATGATGAATAATTATGTATATAAAAATACCAGTAATTGATACAATTACAAAAGAACGTTCTTATAGGGAATTTGAAGATAGGCGAGATTATAAAGATTTTGTAAAATCGCATCTTAAAAGTGTTGGAGAATATAATCTTATTAATTCGGAGGGCTTCTGGAATGAGGATGGAATAAGATTTCAAACTAAAGGTTATTATTGTAATTTTATAAATAAAACCCGTGATTTTAAAATATACTGGGACTTTGAAAAAGAGAAGTGTAATATAGAAGCGGGTGTTATTTACGTTACTGGCGATAAGGAACACTTTGTTACAGGGGCATATTACTTTTATCTTAATTATTTCATGATTAATGATAAGGTTAAAAAGAAGCTGGATCTTCCTGGAATATGGGACTCTGATTATCATTTCTTTCTTCATATTTTAGTGTGCATATTAACTGGTAAACACTCTGTTATTTTAAAAAAACGTCAGTGGGGATCTTCTCTTAAACACACAGCTATTTTATTAAATAATACATGGTTTGGTAATGCGCAAAAAAATAAGATTTTTGCACAAGATAAAACACACGTAGAAAATACTTGGATATTTTTAAATGATGCTAGAGATCATCTTAATACTTATTGTGGATGGAAACGTCGTTTTCAGCCGGATTCTCCATTAGATTGGGAACAAAAATGGAGGGCTAGTAATAATAATTTTAAAGGAAACAAGTCTGTTTTAAAAGGTCTTAGTACTGAAAAAGATCCATCAAAACCAGTAGGTGGAGGAATTTCTTATTTATTTGGTGAGGAGGCCGGTATTAATAGTAGCTTAGATACTACACATAACTATGCTTTACCTGCTGTTGGTATTGGAAGTCTTAGTACAGGTCTTTTAATGTACGCCGGTTCTGTGGGAGAATTATCTAAATGTGAACCATTAAAGAAGTACATGTTTAATCCTATTGAAAATGGATTTTTACATTATAGTAATGAAGATAAAGATAGTGATACAAAAGAAATTGGTTTCTTTGCGCCTGAATGGTGGAATTATATTACTTCAGATGATGATGGCAATGTAATAAGATGTTTTGATGTATGGGGAAATACAGATAAGCCAATGGCTTTGAGGTACATTGAAGAAGAACGAGAAAAAGCCAGAAAAGTTTCCCCAGAGGATTTTAGGTATTATTGTTCTCAAAGACCTTTAACAGTTGAAGAGGCTTTTGCTTGGAGAAAGGAATCTGTCTTTCCTACACATCTTATTAATAGACAAATATTAAGATTAGAAGAAGACCCTGGACAACCTGTTGAATTATACAGGGATGGTAATGGAAAGGTTGCTTATAAACTTATTAAAAAAGAATTGAGCAAAGTTATTACTAAATTCCCTTTTCCTAAGAATTCTAAGGATAAAGAAGGGGACGTAGTAATATATAAATTTCCTAAAGAAAATCAACCTTTTGGTGTATTCTTTGGTGGAGTCGATCCTGTAATGGAAGGTAAAACAGAAACTTCTGATTCATTATTTTCTATTTATATTTATGAGGGAGTTTCATTAAAAGAGACTATTCAAAACATAGAAGGTAAAAGAGAATCTACTAAAAATTTACACGGTGATGCTATTGCTGCTGTGTGGACTGGTAGATTTGATGACATTAATAAAACTAATGAAAGGGCTGAAATGCTTGTAGAATTATTTAATGCATTTACTGTATCTGAGAATAATGTTACATCTTTTATTCAACACATGATTAGGAATAAAGGACAAAAGTATTTAGCTAAAAAAGATGATTTACCTTTTCTTAAAGAGATTCAAGCAAACAGATCAGTATTTCAGGAGTATGGTGTTAAGATGACTTCAGTTGTAAAATCTTACATATTAAATCAAATGATTGATTATGTTAAAGAAGAAACTGGAGCTGAGCATAAAAATGATGGTAGTGAGTTAAGAAAAAGATATGGTGTAGAAAGGATTCCTGATAAAATGTTACTTCATGAAATGTTAGCCTTTCATGATAAGCTTAATGTCGATAGACTTATAGCTTTTGGTCTCGTGTTAGCGTTAGTTAAGTCAAGAGAAGCTTCTGGTTTAATGGCGAAAGAAATAGAATATAAGGATGATTTAAAGCCTATAGAACATGCTGTTATACAGAAATCTGCTTTTAAACATATTGGTAGAACAGGTGCGTCAGATAGGTTTGGTAAAAAATCTAGCTCAGGATTTCGTAATCTCAGATAAATTTAGTATATTTTAACTATAAAAAGCAATTAATGGCAAAAGTTTTAACAGCTAGTAATCTTCAAAAAGGTGCTTTGTCTGAGAAGCGTGTTCAATTAGGTACATATGAGCCTATTCAGATGCTTACTTTAGATAAAAAAGACGATAATTGGAAAATGGATAATCTTGACTGGTTTGAACAGTTAGGAATTAAGCATATTAAGTATAATGGTAAGAAATATTTAAAAAATTACCAGCTTGGTCGTGGTGTAATTGATAAGAATGATTATATTGTTACTGACGATAATCCTTATGGAGAGCTTTTATCAAACATAACTGATGAAAATTCTAATTCAGCACATACTTTACAATTTTATCCCATTATTCCTAGTGTTGTTAATTTAATTCGAGGCGAGTTTTCTCAGCGAGATACTAAATGTATTATTAATGGAGTAGATAAGTATACTAAGAATGAAAAATTACAGGCATTAAACCAAGAAGTTGAGCAATACCTTTTGGCAAAAGCTCAACAATCTATTATGCAGCAAGTGGAAGCACAGGGGTTAGATACAAACGACCCACAAGTTGCTGAAGCAATGCAAAAATCTATTGATGAAATAAGGAATTTGCCAGAGATTGCTGAGTTTTATAGAAAAGATTATAAAAGTATCCCAGAACAGTGGGCCGTCCATCAAAATAATACGGATGATGAACGATTTGACATGTATGAAAAGGAAAATGATGCTATGAATGATTATATTCATACAAAAAGAGAATTTTGGCATATAAATCTTCTTGATGATGATTATGATGTTGAACTCTGGAATCCTTTAAATACATTTTCTCATGTATCACCTGAAGTTAAGTATGTTAGTAAAGGCAATTATGTAGGAAGAATACTTATGATGTCTATTCCTGATATAGTTAATAGATATAAAAATAACCTAAAAGAATCACAAATTACTGGATTAGAAACTATTCATAAGAATAACTCTAGTTTACACACTGTTGGAGAACAATTTTCAAATTATTATGATACGTCTGCTCCTAAAAGTATGCAGTATCCTAACAGTGTACACTATGAAAAGGTAAAGGCTTTTCAAGAAGAGTTTGTTGATTCTTTTATGTCTGACCCTAATTTATTTGAAATACTTTTATCTGATAACTCAGACGGCAGTGTTAATTTAGTAAGGGTTACAGAGGTCTATTGGAAATCTTTTAAAAAACTTGGTTGGTTAACTAAAATAGATGAGACCGGCCAAATTGTAGAGAAAACTCCTGTAAGTGAATTTTTTGAAGTTACTGAGGAGCCTGTTTATGATACTTCATTAACAAATAATAAAACAGCAGAAAACCTTTTATTTGGTGAACACGTTGAATGGACTTGGGTTCCGGAAGTTTGGAAAGGTGTTAAAATAGGTGGAAACACTACTTTTAATGACAAAGAATCTTTAGATGGGCCTATTTATTTAAATATTGAACCACTCAAATTTCAATTTAAAGGCGATGCAAATGTATATGATGTTAGATTACCTGTAGAGGGGCCTAATTTTTTAAATAGGTTATCAGAACCAGTTCCTTATGTTTCTTTAATGGCTCCTTATCAAATCTTACATAATTTAGCTGTTAATCAGGCAAAAGATTTGTCTATAGATGAGTTAGGTAATGTAATTTTAATGGATCAAAACCTAATGCCAAAGCAATCTATGGGAGAAGAGTGGGGAAAAAATAATTATGGAAAAGTTTATCAAACTATGAAAGACTATTCTATCCTTCCTGTAGACTCTAGTTTAACTAACACTGATACGCCTTTAAGTTTTCAACATTTTCAACAATTAGACCTTTCTTCTGTTAACAGAATTAAGTCTAAATTAGATCTTGCAGATTGGGCAGAACAAAAATGTTACTCTTCTGTTGGTATAACTCCAGAAAGATTAGGGGTCGTAATGGCTACACAGACTGCTACTGGAACAAATCAAGCTGTTAATAATTCTTACTCACAAACTGAGGAGATTTTTACTGACCATATTATTTATGTAATGCCTAAGGTTAGAACTTTAATGCTTAATGCTGCCCAGTTTTATCAGGCTAATAATCCTTCTATACGTTTATCATATATTACCTCTAAAGATGAAAATGCATTTTTCACTTTAAATGGTACTGAGTTACTTTTGAAAGATTTTAATATTTTTGCAAGTGGTCGTCCAGACAGAAAGCGTTTATTAAGTAAGTTAAAGCAATTAGCATTTGAAAATAATACTACTAATGCGTCTATCTTAGATCTTAATAAAATTATGGAAGCTGATACTACTTCAGAGATTATAAGTGTTTTAGAAAAATCTTCTCAAGAAATGTCTCAACAGCAACAAGCCGCTGCTGAACAAGAGCAAAATAATATTAAAATGCAAATTGATGCAGAAAATGCTAGATTTGAAAAAGAGCTTTCTTATAAAATTGATAAAGATCAAAAAGATAGAGAGGCTTCTTACTTTGAAGCACAGGTTAGAGCTTTAGGATTTTCTAAAGATACTGATGCTAATTCTAATAATGTTCCTGATGTTCTTGAAGTTGCTAAGTTTAGTGAAGACATTCGTAGGTATGAGGATGAAATATTATTTAGAACTGAAGAGTCTAAAAATAAAAATAATATTGAAGCTAAAAAAATGGATATTGAGAGTAAAAAACTTGATACACAACGATATATTGCAGACAGAAAATTACAAGCTGAGGAGATAAAGCTTAAAAATCCTGTTTCCGGAGAAAAGCTGAAAAAGTAAAAATTTTGATTATTGGAAAATATTTTGTATATTTAATTAAATAAAACCAAATGAGTAATAAAACTTTGTTAGACTCTTTAGATAGAGATGAAGCATTGGGATTTTTTGAAGGGGGTATTCCTGGAGCTGATAATGTTATTTCACAAGAAGTTGAAAATTCTGATGATAGTGAGCAGGCACCTAAAACAGTAGATCCTAGAAAAAATCCTAACTTTAATAAACCTGTAGAAGACCTTGATTTTGAAATCTCTGATTTAATTAGAGAGAACATCCCTGAAGTTTTGGAAGATGATCGAATAGATTATACAAAAAATGATGAGGAGGATGAAGATGAGGAGGATGAAGACTCAGAAAGTAACCTTACTAATTCTATCTCTTATAAATCTTTTATTGATGCAGGTATTTTAAAACCTTTTGAAGATACTGATGAAGTCAATACTGAAGATGATTTTAAAGAGCTTTTAACTGCGAATTTAAAAAATGAGTACGATAAAGGGAAAGATGAAGGATTAAAATCTATTTATGATAATATTCCTGAAAAACTTAAAACTGTTTTAGAATATGCTATGAAAGGTGGTAAAGATATTGATACCATGTTTAATAATGTACGTGCTAAAGAAAGTTTAAAAGAATTGGATTTAGAAAATGAAAGAGATCAGGAAGAAATTGTGCGACAAGTATTAATGTCACAAGATTTAACTGAAGATGAAATCCAAGAAGAGATAGAATCTTATAAAGATCTTGACTCTTTAAAGAGAATAGCAACTAAGTTTAAACCTCGTTTAGATAAAATAAAAGAGAAGTCTGTTGAAGATGCTTTTCAAAAACAAGAAGAGTTAGTTAAAAAATCTAAAGAACAAGCTGCTAAGTACACTGAATCTATTTCAGAAGCTTTATCTGGTGAAGATCTTTATGGTTATAAAGTAGATTCAAGTTTAAAAGAAAAGCTTATTAATGGAATGAGTAATTTAGTTTATCCATCTATTTCTGGTAAAAATACAAATTTACTAGGAAAGCTTTTAGAAAAATATCAAATTGAAGAACCTGATATGGAAAGAGTTATGGCAGCTACGCTGGTTTTACTAGATCCAAAAGAGTTTTTTAAAGATGTAAATATCAATTCTAAAAAAGAGGTTGAAAAAGATACACTTAGAAGAATTAAAAATGTTAATACAACTCCTACAACAACTACTTCTACAGGAGGTTCAAAAAATAGTAAACAAAAAAGAACAAATAATTTTTACAGTCCCTTATAAATTTTAACTTAATTTAAATTTAAAAACAAATGACACCAGTAATTGCAAACGGTATTTTTTTGAGAGATACCACGTTTAACATGTCGAATCACCTTGATGAGGCGCATCTATTTAAAATGAGGGCTGATATGAAGCCTACTGATTTAGGTGTGTTCGATATCTGGGCAATGACTCAAAAGAAAGAAATGCCATTGTATTCAATGTCATCTTTTAACAATCAGAATACTATTTATTCTGATACTAAAGAGTACACCTTCAAGCACCCTATCGCTACAGATATGCCTTATATTGTTGAGGATATTTCTGATCAAGAAGAGCCAGGAAAAGGTGGAAGTACTTTCCAAATTAAACTAAACATTAACGCATATGGTCATGGATCCATCTTGACATATGATAAGTATAATGGTTTAGAAATGTATGTAACTGATGAACCTATTCTTAAAGTAAATGATGGCTACATCTATACTGTAAAGTTAGTTAATCAAAAAAGCGATGCGTCTATGGATAAACGCTTCCTCAAAAATCAAACAAAGATCTTCCGTGTAACTTCTGTTCGTACTGAACACTCTACACATTATGATGATTTCTTGATTGATGGTGGTGGATTCCGTGAGTTCTATAACCATGTAGGAGATTATGAAGCTACAGCGCAATTCTCTGTATCTAAGTACGCTGCTATGGGTGGAAACAGTGTTTCTGAACATCGTAACTCAATTACTGAATTGTGGCGCGTAGATGGAGCTTATATGGATCCTTCTGTAAATAAACTTCCTGACTTGGTTAAATTGAAAGGTAAAACCTTTTTATCTGACAAAATGAAAGATGGTAAAGTTTCTGTACAATGGGCACCTAAGTTAGAAATGGCTTCTATGCGTAAAATCGCTACTGATATCGAAACATATCTAATGTGGGGTAAAGGTGGTGTTATTCAAAATGTTGATGGTCCTCGTGATATTCGTATGTCTACAGGTCTTTGGAGACAATTGGATAGAGGTTACAAGCGCACATATACTAGAAATACATTTAATCTTGATATGTTTGAAGCTGAGATTTATAATTTCTTCCGTGGTAAGGTAGAATTTGATGGCCCAGATTCTCAAAATAAATTAATTGTACAAACTGGTCTTGCTGGTATGCGTATGATTAATAAAGCGATTAGAGAAGTTGTTAATGTTACTGGTATGGTACAAAATGCTACTGATATGGGCGCTGTTTATGGTGGTCATATGAATCTTGGATTTGGTATGAGCTATACACAATATAAGATTCCATTCCTTGCTAATCTTGAATTTGTAATTAACCCTGCGTTTGATAACGTTCAGCAAAATGAAATTGAAAACCCAACAATTGATGGTTTCCCATTAAGTTCTTATAGTTTTATTATCTATGATTTTAACGCTATGAAAGGTAATGATAATATCTGTTTAATCAAATATGCTCCAGGCGGAGATCAAAGAGCTTCAGATATTCAGTGGCACTATCAACAAGGTGATTTTCCTTATTTGGGACTAGGCGCTGCTAAAGGCTTTGCGTCAACAGGAGACTTCTCTGGTTATAGGGTTAAGATGTCACAAATCGCACCAAGTATTATCGTGAAAGATCCTACTAAAGTGTTGAAATTTGTGATGAGAAACCCTATCACCGGGAATTCGTTGTAGTCAAAAAGGTTTATTTGGATTTTAAGTAATAAAGTTGTATCTTTGTAATATAGATTAAATATTATGCAAAAAAGATCAATTGAAAAATTAGAAACAATTAAAAATTTATATTTAGGAGGTTTTAACTTAAAAGATATTTCTTTAGAGGTTAAAACCTCCTCTATGTTTATTAAAAAAGCCTTGCTTTCTTTAGGAATAGATTATGATAAAGAGGAAGCTATTAAACACAAAGAAAAATTGAATAAAATACTAGAACTTTATAATCAAGGAAAGTCCCAGTTATTTATTGAGAAAGAACTTTGTGTTACTAGAAAAACTATAAGATCGCTTTTAAAAATTAATACTGATATTATTTATAGAAGTAAATCAGAACAACATGAGATTAGATATGGAACTGAAATAGACCATAATGCTTTTGATGTTTTAACACCTGATTCTTTATACTGGATTGGAATGTTATATGCTGACGGACACATTGAAGAAAAGGGTGAAGCGTCTATAGATTTAACTCTTCATACTGAAGATATAGAACATTTAGAAATTTTTAAATCTTTTTTAAAGTCTAATAGAAATGTTTATACTTCTAAAAATTCTAGTTGTAGTAGATTTAGATTTAATTCTGTAAGATTAAGAGACTGTCTTGTAGAATTAGGATTTTCTCATAATAAGAGTACTTCTATTATACCACATGCATTGTTAAAAGAATCAAGAGATTTTTGGCGTGGGGTAGTCGACGGTGATGGTGGTGTTTATAATTATAAGGCAACACCTCAAGTATTTTTATGTGGCACTTTAGAAACTATCTTTGATTTCATTATATTTTGTAATACTTATATATTTATTAAAGATAAATATCCGACTAAGTGCAAAGGAAAAAATTTATATGAAGTACATTATTA
>Ga0116183_1005656_pt1 | contig 11747 bp, 10 predicted proteins | sample AD_UKC078_MetaG_FD_89753 | JGI IMG/M metagenome (GOLD analysis project Ga0116183, IMG submission 89753) | Active sludge microbial communities of municipal wastewater-treating anaerobic digesters from USA - AD_UKC078_MetaG | ecosystem: Engineered > Bioreactor > Anaerobic > Digestate | place: USA...
CGGCACGTGTGCGCGGCCAGCGCAGGGGCCTCGGGAGCAGCGGAGCCGCGGAGTCGATCCCGCGCAGCGTGATCTCGGTGCCGGTCAGCATCAGGCCCAGCATCAACGCTTCGTTGTGGATGCCGGCAACCAGATGCATGATCAGCAGCGGATTGGCGGCCCCGAGCCACAGGGCAGTGACTTCGGCGACTCCGCACCGGCGGGCCAACCGCGGGGTGGCCCAGACGATCATCCCGACGCCGATGAGGACGACGAGGCGATGGGACAGCACCGCCGCGACGATGTTCTCCCCGGTGATCGCCGAGATGCCGCGTCCAATCCACAGGAAGAGCGGGCCGTAGGGGGCTGGGGTCTCCCGCCACAGACTGGGTACCGAAAGGGTGAACACGTGGTCGAGGCCCAACCCGGGCGCGGGGCCGACTTTGTAGGGGTCCAGGCCGATCCGGGTGATCTGGCTCTGCGCCAGGTAGGAGTAGACATCCTTGCTGTACATCGGCGGGGCGATCAGCAACGGCACCATCCACAGCAGCAGGGTGCGGTCGAGTTGGCTGCGTGACATTCGGCGTGGTCCCAGGGCGAACCGGCCCAGCATCAGCCAGGCCAGGGCCATCATCACCGCGCCGGTGGTCGTCATCGTCAGCGATACGGTCTGGAGCCGCGAGGGCAGGTTGAGAAGTCGGACGCCGAAGGTGGGGTCCTGCACTACCGGGCGGGCGCCTGCGCCCAGCGCCCCGATCCCCATCAGGACGGTTCCGGTGGCACCGAACAGCCGGGTGCGACGCATGGCCAGGAGTTCGGCGGCGTTGAGGGGGGAGCCCACGGTCCGCTCATCGCCGTGCAGGCGGGCGATCGACGAACTCAGGGACAGCTGGCGGGCAGCCACGGGAGAACTGTAACCGGCTGCGGGATATCGCCCCGGCGAAGCGGCGCCGCAGTGCGACCGAAGCCGGACGGAAGTGAGGGTGCCCTTCCTAGACCTGTTCGCCTAATTGCATCACACTGATGTTGTGAAATTGGGGTCCGATCCGTCGCCGGTGCCGAGTGCGGTATCGGCGCAGGACGGTGCCACCCGCCGGGAGATCGTTCGGCTGCTGGTGGAGTCGGGCTCGATCACCGCCGCGGAGATCGGTGGCAAGCTCGGGATTTCCACGGCCGGGGTGCGGCGACACCTGGAGGCGCTCGTCGATGACGGCGACGCCGAGGCGCACCCCGCGGCACCCTGGCAGCACGTGGGCCGCGGCCGGCCGGCCAAGCGGTATCGGCTGACGGCGGCGGGACGCAACAAACTCGAGCACACCTATGACGACCTGGCGTCCGCCGCGATCCGTCAGTTGCGGGAGATCGGCGGAGACGACGCCGTGCGCACCTTCGCGCGCCGCCGGATCGACACCATCCTCTCCGGCGTGCCGCCGGTGCGCTCCACCGCCGACCACGCCGTCGAGGAGGCGGCCGAGAAGGTCGCCGACGCCCTGACCCAGGCCGGCTACGCCACCACCACGACCCGGGTGGGCGGGCCGCTGCGAGGCATCCAGATCTGCCAGCACCACTGCCCGGTCTCCCATGTCGCGGCGGAGTTTCCAGAACTGTGCGAAGCCGAGCAGCAGGCCATCTCCGAGGTGCTGGGCAGTCACGTACAGCTATTGGCCTCGATCGTCAACGGCGACTGCGCCTGCACCACCCATGTTCCGCTGCACCACACCGCCCCACCGGATGAGCAACTCGATGAGCTAGGAGCGTCGCAATGACGACCACCCCGGATACCGCACCCCTCGGCCAGGAGGAGACCATCGCCTCGCTGGGTCACTACGGCTATGGCTGGTCGGATACCGACATAGCGGGTGCGACCGCCAAACGCGGACTCTCTGAGGCGGTGGTGCGCGACATCTCGGCGAAGAAGAGCGAGCCGGAATGGATGTTGGAGACCCGGTTGCGCGCGTTGCGCACCTTCGACAAGAAGCCGATGCCGAATTGGGGTTCCGACCTTCGGGGCATCGATTTCGACAACATCAAGTACTTCGTGCGGTCCACCGAGAAGCAGGCGACGTCCTGGGAGGAACTGCCCGAGGACATCAAGCGGACCTATGACCGCCTGGGGATTCCGGAGGCCGAGAAGCAGCGCCTGGTGTCCGGAGTGGCCGCGCAGTACGAGTGCCTTGCCGGTGAGACGCTGGTGTGGACAGCAAATCGCGGGCAGGTTCCGATCAAAGAGATCGCCCATGGAGACCGCGTTTTCGCCTACGACGAGGATCTTGAGCGATTCGTGGTCGCACCGGTCAAGTCGGCTGCTCAGACCGACACTCGACTGACTCATACGGTCACCACGACGCGACGCAGCTTGCGGGCCACCGACAACCATCCGATGCTCGTTCTCCGAGACGAACGGAGGCCTGGGCGTCAGCGCGCACGCTTCTCTCGGCGCTGGGTGCCGGTCGGCGAGATCCGGCCTGGCGACTTCATCGCCGTTCCCCGCCGGATTCCGGAGTTCGGTAGCGCAGTGGAACTTCCCGCGGCGCCGGGCCTGCAGGCTCCCACCCACAGCACTGTCGATCTGATGTGGCTGCTGGGCCTCTATCTCGGCGATGGCAACCTACACCTGTCGGCCAGGACCTATCGGGTGCAGTTCGCGATTCCCGCCACCGATGTCGAACTCCGGGCTGAGTTGATCCGAGTAGTGGGAGACCTCTTCGGCCTCCGCTGCATCGAAGCCGACGAGTACCGCGTCGTGGTGAACTCCAAAGCGCTGACCGAGTGGATCGTCGCGCTGGGCTTCGATGGGCTGTCGTTGACCAAGCGGGTACCGGACTGGGTCTTTTCGACCCCGGTCGATCAGCGGTTGGCTTTCCTCGGCGGTTGGATTGACGCCGATGGCTACGTTCGGCCCGAGCAGAGCGGCTCCGTCGTGTTGACGTCCGCGAACGATCCGCTCATCCGGCAAGCTCGCGAACTCGCTGAGCTCTCGGGGCTTAGGGCCGGAGGCCCGTGGAAGTTCACCCAGCCCTATCGCCATGCACCGGAACGCACGCAGATTGCCTTCCGTTTAGGCATCTCCGGTGACTTCGAGAAGCTCGGTTGTCGCAATTCGAAGCGAACCGATCGCTTCGGCCGCAGGCGCTACGCACATTCTTCGTCCGCTTCGCACGGGACGACGATCCGTGCGCACTGCAATGACTGGCTCGGTTTCGAGCGGGTGAAGTCCGTGGAGCCGTTTGCCGTCGAACCGGTCTTCGATATCGAAGTGGATGGGCCCCACAACTTCGTGGCAGAGGGGTTGGTCGCCCACAACTCCGAGGTGGTTTACCACCAGATTCGTGAAGACCTTGAGGCGCAAGGGGTTATCTTCCTCGACACCGATTCGGGGCTGCGCGAACACCCGGAAGTGTTCAAGCAGAACTTCGGCTCGGTGATCCCGGCGGGCGACAACAAGTTCTCCGCGCTCAACACCGCGGTGTGGTCCGGTGGTTCGTTCATCTACGTCCCGCCGGGTGTGCACGTCGACATCCCCCTGCAGGCCTACTTCCGGATCAACACCGAGAACATGGGTCAGTTCGAGCGGACCTTGATCATTGCCGACGAGGGTTCCTACGTGCATTACGTGGAAGGGTGCACCGCCCCCATCTACAAGAGCGATTCCCTGCATTCGGCGGTGGTGGAGATCATCGTCAAACCTCATGCGCGCGTTCGCTATACGACCATTCAGAACTGGTCCAACAACGTCTACAATCTGGTCACCAAACGGGCCCGCGCCGAAGCCGGCGCCACCATGGAGTGGGTCGACGGGAACATCGGGTCGAAGGTCACCATGAAGTACCCGGCGGTGTGGATGACCGGTGAGCACGCCAAGGGGGAGGTGCTCTCGATCGCCTTCGCCGGTGAGGGCCAACACCAGGACACCGGGGCGAAAATGCTGCACCTGGCGCCCAACACGTCGAGCAATATCGTGTCGAAGTCGGTGGCCCGTGGCGGTGGCCGTGCCTCCTACCGCGGCCTGGTCCAGGTGAACAAGGGTGCCCATGGTTCCCGTTCCAGCGTGAAATGCGATGCGCTGCTGGTCGATACGATCAGCCGCAGCGACACCTACCCGTACGTCGACATCCGCGAGGATGACGTCACGATGGGTCACGAGGCCACGGTCTCGAAGGTCAGCGAGGACCAGATGTTCTACCTGATGAGCCGCGGTATGACCGAGGACGAGGCGATGGCCATGGTGGTTCGCGGCTTCGTCGAGCCGATCGCCAAGGAACTGCCGATGGAGTACGCACTGGAGCTCAATCGGCTCATCGAACTGCAAATGGAAGGCTCGGTCGGCTGATGGGAAATCTCACTGAAGCCGTCGAGTCCATCGGTGCCAACAAGGGTGAGCAGTTCGCGAGCTTCGACGTCGCGGCCTTCGAGGTTCCCGGCGGTCGTGACGAACTCTGGCGATTCACCCCACTGAAGCGGCTGCGCGGTCTGCACGACGGCTCCGCCCCGCGGACCGCGGACGCGGCCGTCACGGTGTCCGAGCAGGCCGGGGTCACCGTAGAGACGGTGCATCGGGATGACAAGCGACTCGGACAGGCGGGTGTACCCGCCGACCGTGTTGCGGCACAGGCGTTCTCATCATTTCAGCGGGCGACCGTCGTCACTGTTGCCCGGGGAGTGCAGACCGTCGCACCGGTCGAGATCGCCATCACCGGACCGGGTTCAGGCCAGACCGCCTACGGGCACCTGCAGATCCGGGTCGAGGAGACCGCCGAGGCCGCGGTCGTCATCGACCTGCGCGGCAGCGGAACCTACGCCGACAACGTCGAGTTCCTCGTCGCAGACGCGGCACGGCTCACTGTGGTGTGGATCGCCGACTGGGCCGCTGACATGGTGAACCTGAGCGCCCAGCATGCCCGGTTGGGCAGGGACTCGGTTCTGCGGCACGTCGCCGTGACTCTCGGTGGCGAGCTTGTGCGGATGGCGACAACCGTGCGCTACGACGCTCCGGGCGGCGACGCCGAGTTGCTCGGCCTGTACTTCGCCGACGCCGGTCAGCATCAGGAGTCCCGGCTTCTGGTCGACCACTCCCAGCCCAACTGCCGATCAAATGTGCTCTACAAGGGTGCGCTTCAGGGTGATCCGGCCGCCGGAACGCCCGACGCCCACACCGTCTGGGTGGGAGACGTGCTGATCCGCGCCGAAGCGACCGGTACCGATACTTTCGAGGTCAACCGAAACCTGGTGCTCACCGACGGTGCCCGTGCCGACTCAGTGCCCAACCTGGAGATCGAGACGGGGGAGATCGTCGGAGCCGGGCATGCCAGCGCCACCGGCCGCTTTGACGACGAGCAACTGTTCTACCTCCGAGCCCGCGGCATCCCGGAGGAACAGGCGCGGCGGCTGGTCGTCCGCGGCTTCTTCGGCGAAATCATCTCCAAGATCGCGATACCCGAGATCCGCGAGCGGCTGACCGACGCAATCGAAAACGAACTGGCCATCACCGAATCGAAAGCTAATTCATGAGCACCCTGAAGATCACCGATCTGCATGTCTCCATCACCAATCCCGACGGCACCCAGAAGGAGATCCTCAAGGGGGTCGACCTGACGGTCAACTCGGGGGAGACCCATGCGGTCATGGGTCCCAACGGATCTGGTAAGTCGACGTTGTCCTACGCCATCGCAGGGCACCCGAAGTACACCGTCACCTCGGGGGCGATCACCCTCGGCGGTGAGGACGTGCTGGAGATGAGCGTCGACGAGCGAGCCCGGGCCGGCCTGTTTCTGGCCATGCAGTACCCCGTCGAGGTCCCCGGGGTGTCGATGTCGAACTTCCTGCGCACGGCGGCGACCGCGGTACGCGGGGAGGCCCCCAAGCTGCGGCACTGGATCAAAGAGGTCAAGGCTGCGATGGTCGACCTGGAGATCGACCCGCAGTTCGCCGAACGCAGCGTGAACGAGGGCTTCTCCGGTGGAGAGAAGAAGCGCCACGAAATCCTGCAACTCGGCCTGCTGAAGCCGAAGATCGCGATTCTGGATGAGACCGACTCCGGCTTGGACGTCGACGCGCTGCGGGTGGTCAGTGAGGGGGTGAACCGGTTTTCGGAGGCGGAGAATGCCGGCGTCCTGCTGATCACCCACTACACCCGCATCCTGCGCTACATCCATCCCCAGTTCGTGCACGTGTTCGTCGACGGCCGGATCGTGGAGTCCGGCGGACCGGAACTCGCCGACGAACTGGAGGAGAACGGCTACGTGCGCTTCACCCGCGCGACAGCCTCGACGTAGGACTGACCGATGAGCACTGCGGTGGACAACGCATCGGCGCTTGATGTCCGCGTCGACAGCGACATCGACATCGACGTCGAGCGCATTCGTCAGGACTTCCCGATCCTCGACCGGGTGATGCGCGGCGGTCACCGGCTGGCGTATCTCGACTCCGGTGCCACCTCGCAGAAGCCGCTGCAGGTGCTCGACGCCGAACGGGATTTCCTCGTGACCTCCAATGGTGCGGTTCACCGGGGCGCGCATCAGCTGATGGAGGAGGCCACCGATGCGTTCGAGGACGGCCGCGCTGACATCGCCGGCTTCGTCGGGGTCACACCCGGTGAGCTGACCTTCACCAAGAACGCCACCGAGGCGCTCAACCTGGTGTCCTATGTGCTCGGCGACAACCGGTTCGGGCGGGCACTGGGCCCCGGTGATGTCATTGTCACCACCGAACTTGAGCACCACGCCAACCTCATCCCGTGGCAGGAGTTGGCCCGCCGTAGCGGTGCCACGCTGCGCTGGTACGGCATCACCGACGACGGGCAGTTGGACTTGGACTCGCTGCGTTTGGACGAGCGGGTGCGGGTGGTGGCCTTCACCCACCACTCCAATGTCACCGGTACCGGAGCGCCCGTCGCCGAGTTGGTGCGGCGTGCCCGCGATGTCGGCGCACTGACTGTGCTCGATGCCTGCCAGTCGGTGCCGCACCAGCCGGTCGACTTCGCCGCGCTGGGTGTGGACTTCGCGGCTCTCTCGGGCCACAAGATGCTGGGCCCCACCGGGATCGGTGCGCTCTACGGCCGTGCCGAACTGCTCGCTGAACTCCCGCCGTTCCTGACCGGCGGCTCGATGATCGAGACCGTCACGATGGAATCGGCGACCTACGCGCCGCCGCCACAGCGCTTCGAGGCCGGCACCCAGATGATCTCCCAGGTCGTCGGACTGGCCGCCGCCGCGCGGTATCTCGAGAGCATCGGCATGGCCGCCGTCGAGGCGCACGAACAGCGCCTCGTCGAGGCCGCCCTGCAGGGTCTGGCGGCTATCCCGGAGGTCCGCATCATCGGCCCCACGGATCCGGCGCTGCGCGGCTCACCGGTGTCGTTCGTCGTCGACGGCGTGCACGCGCACGATGTCGGTCAGGTACTCGATGATGACGGTGTGGCGGTGCGGGTCGGCCACCACTGTGCGGCGCCACTGCATCGGCGTTTCGGAGTTGCGGCCACCGTCCGGGCGTCGTTCGCGGTGTACAACACCCTCGGCGAGGTCGACCGGCTGATTGCCGGGGTTCGTCGCGCCATCGACTTCTTCGGGCGGGCTTAGCGGATATGCGAATCGAGCAGATGTACCAGGACGTCATCCTGGATCACTACAAGCGCCCGCATCACCGGGGACTGCGGGAGCCTTTCGCCGCCGAGGTGCATCACGTCAACCCGACCTGCGGTGACGAAGTGACGTTGCGGGTGACCCTGTCCGAGAACGGGGATCGCATCGTCGACGTGTCCTACGACGGGCAGGGTTGCTCGATCAGTCAGGCGGCCACGTCGGTGCTGGCCGATCAGGTGATCGGCCAGACAATCGACGACGCGTTGCGGACCGTCACGGCCTTCTCTGACATGGTGTCGTCCCGGGGCGCGGTCGAGGGTGATGAGGACCTGCTCGGCGACGGTATCGCCTTCGCCGGGGTGTCGAAGTATCCGGCGCGGGTCAAGTGCGCGTTACTGGGGTGGCTTGCGTTCAAGGCCGCCGTTGCGGAGGCGGCAGCATTCACGGTGGATTCCACCATCAGGACATGAGGGAGAGACGATGACAGAAACCACCTCTGACGGACTGCTGGCCGACCTTGAGGAAGCCATGCGTGACGTGGTGGATCCCGAACTCGGCATCAACGTCGTCGACCTGGGCCTGGTGTACGGGCTCAGCCTGGAGAAGGCCGTAGAAGGAGGGCCGGAGGGCGGAACACCGGGCACGGTGGCCGTGATCGACATGACCCTGACGTCGGCGGCCTGCCCGCTCACCGACGTCATCGAGGACCAGACGCTCAACGCCCTCGTCGGAACCGGACTGGTAGACCAGATCAGGATCAACTGGGTGTGGAACCCGCCGTGGGGTCCGGACAAGATCACCGACGACGGCCGGGACCAACTGCGCGCTCTGGGCTTCACCGTCTGAGTTTCGATCCCCGGGAACAAGCGGCGCCGCGGAGGCGTTGCCGAGTGCATGGCTACCCGTGACCTCACCGCGCAGGACTTCAACGACACCATAGCCGGCAACGACATCGTGCTGGTCGATTTCTGGGCTTCCTGGTGCGGTCCGTGCCGGGCATTCGCGCCCACGTTCACCGCGTCCTCCGAAAAGCACCCCGACATCGTCTTCGGCAAGGTCGACACCGAGGCCCAGGAACAACTGGCTGCCGCCGCGGAGATTCGGGCCATCCCCACCCTGATGGCCTTCAAGAAGGGCCATCTCGTTTTCAGCCAGGCCGGTGCCCTGCCCCCCGCTGCGCTGGAGGACCTCATCAATCAGATTCGCGACCTGGACGTCGACGCCGCCGTCGCGGCGGAGTCCTCGGCCACGGAGGTCTGATCCGGTGCACGCGGTAGCGTGCACCGGTGAGCGAGTCTGATTTCGTCCTGTTGGACCGGCCGCGGCCCGGCGTCGCGCAGGTGACTCTCAATCGCCCGGAGCGGATGAACTCCATGGCCTTTGACGTCATGGTCCCACTCCGGGCGACCTTGGCCCAACTGCACCATGACAACGACGTCCGCGTCGTCGTGCTGACCGGTGCGGGGCGCGGATTTTCCTCTGGTGCAGACCACAAGTCGGCCGGTGCTGTTCCGCATGTCGAGGGCCTCACCCGGCCCTCCTACGCGCTGCGGTCGATGGAGCTGCTCGACGACGTCGTCCTGGCTATGCGACGCCTGCACCAGCCGATCATCGCGGCCGTCAACGGAGCGGCGATCGGCGGTGGACTGTGCCTGGCGTTGGCCGCCGATATCCGAGTGGCATCGGAGGCGGCATACTTCCGGGCGGCCGGAATCAACAACGGACTCACCGCCAGTGAGCTGGGTCTCAGCTACCTGCTGCCGCGGGCCATCGGCAGTTCCCGGGCGTTCGAGATCATGCTGACCGGCCGCGATGTCGATGCGATCGAGGCCGAACGGATCGGACTGGTGTCCCGCTGCGTTCCGCCGGAGGCCCTGCTACCGACCTGCCAGGACATCGCTGAGCGCATTGCGGCGTTCTCTCGTCCCGGCACCGAACTGACCAAGCGAACGCTGTGGTCCGGACTCGACGCCAGTACCCTGGAAGGGCATATGCAGGCTGAAGGCCTCGGGCAACTCTATGTGCGCCTGCTTACCGCCAACTTTGAAGAAGCGGTTGCTGCGCGCGCCGATCAGCGCGCCCCGGTCTTCACCGACGAGAAATAAAGAGCAGGAGAGGCGGCTGAATTGATCACGGCAACGGACCTCGAGGTTCGCGCCGGAGCGCGCACACTCCTGCTTGCCGAGGGGCCGGCGCTACGTGTCCAACCGGGTGACCGCATCGGTCTGGTGGGGCGCAACGGCGCCGGTAAGACGACGACCATGCGCATCCTGGCGGGGGAGGGCGACCCCTACGCGGGCACCATCACGCGCAGCAGCGAGGTCGGGTATCTGCCGCAGGACCCGCGCGAGGGCGACCTCGAGGTACTCGCCCGTGACCGGGTCCTCTCCGCTCGCGGTCTGGACACCCTGCTGGCGGATCTGGAGAAGCAACAGGCGCTGATGGCGGAGGTCGTTGACGAAGCAGCCCGGGACAAAGCCATCCGCCGATACGGACAGCTCGAGGAGCGCTTCTCCGCTTTGGGCGGATATGCCGCCGAGAGCGAGGCCGGTCGGATCTGCGCCAGCCTCGGACTTCCTGATCGGGTGCTCACTCAGCCGCTGCGCACCCTGTCCGGCGGCCAACGCCGCCGCGTTGAACTGGCCCGGATTCTGTTCGCAGCCGCAGAGGGCGGCGGGGGCGGCTCCGGTTCGGCGCCGACGCTGCTGCTCGACGAGCCGACCAACCACCTCGATGCCGACTCGATCGGATGGCTGCGCGACTTCCTGAAGGTTTACAGCGGCGGACTGGTCATCATCAGCCACGATGTCGGACTCCTCGCCGACGTGGTCAACCGGGTGTGGTTCCTCGATGCCGTCCGCGGTGAGGCCGACGTCTACAACATGGGCTGGCAGAAGTACCTCGACGCGAGGGCCACCGACGAGCAGCGCCGCCGCCGAGAGCGTGCGAACGCCGAGAAGAAGGCCTCGGCTTTGCGCACTCAGGCCGCGAAGATGGGGGCCAAGGCCACCAAAGCTGTCGCCGCGCAGAACATGTTGCGGCGCGCGGAGCGCATGATGGCAGCCCTCGACGCCGAACGGGTCGCGGACAAAGTGGCCCGGATCAAGTTCCCGACCCCGGCCCCCTGCGGAAAGACCCCGCTGATGGCGAACGGTCTGACCAAGAACTATGGGTCGCTCGAGGTGTTCACCGGCGTCGACCTTGCGATCGACCGCGGTTCCCGGGTGGTCATCCTCGGGCTGAACGGGGCCGGCAAGACCACGTTGTTGCGGGTGCTTGCCGGTGCCGAGACGCCCGACGCCGGCGCGGTCGAGCCCGGCTACGGTTGCAAGATCGGCTATTTCGCCCAGGAACACGACACCCTGGACAACAACGCGACGGTCTGGGAGAACATCCGGCATGCCGCCCCCGACACCGGGGAACAGGACCTCCGGGGTCTGTTGGGTGCCTTCATGTTCACCGGTGCGCAGCTGGACCAGTCGGCGGGCACCCTGTCCGGCGGGGAGAAGACGCGACTGGCGCTGGCGGGACTGGTTGCCTCGACGGCGAACGTGCTTCTCCTCGACGAGCCCACCAACAACCTCGACCCGGCGTCGCGCGAGCAGGTTCTCGATGCGCTGCGCAGCTATGTCGGTGCAGTGGTGCTGGTCACCCATGACCCGGGCGCCGCCGAAGCGCTTGATCCACAGCGCGTGGTCCTGCTTCCTGACGGCACCGAAGACCACTGGTCACAGGACTACGCCACTCTCATCGAACTGGCCTGACGGGCCCGGCAGGGGATACTTCCGGACATGAACGCCCCCGCGCTGCGCGGTATTCACCATGCCGCAGTCATCTGCTCGGACTACCAGCGCTCGAAGGCCTTCTACACCCAGGTCCTGGGACTACGGGTGGTGGCAGAGAACCACCGCGAAGCGCGCCAATCCTGGAAGTTGGATCTGGCGCTGCCCGACGGTGCCCAGATCGAACTGTTCTCGTTCCCCGGCGCACCGGCACGCCCCAGTCGGCCCGAAGCGCAGGGCCTGCGCCACCTGGCGTTCGCGGTCCACGACCTCGATGTCTGGGCGGAGCACTTGCGGGCGTGCGGCATCGCGGTCGAAGCCATCCGAATCGACGAGTACACCGGCCGCCGGTTCGTATTCTTCGCGGATCCGGACGGACTGCCGCTGGAGTTGTACGAAGTCGACTCAG
>Ga0116183_1005674_pt1 | contig 11714 bp, 8 predicted proteins | sample AD_UKC078_MetaG_FD_89753 | JGI IMG/M metagenome (GOLD analysis project Ga0116183, IMG submission 89753) | Active sludge microbial communities of municipal wastewater-treating anaerobic digesters from USA - AD_UKC078_MetaG | ecosystem: Engineered > Bioreactor > Anaerobic > Digestate | place: USA...
CCCCCGAGAACGCCCTCGCCATGATCATGCTGGTCTGCGGACCCGTCACCCTCGAACTCCCGTACCACACATGAAGCCATCCACATTCATGGCAGTAGAGCCCAATTTCATCTATGACCTCGGCCAGGCCCAGACTGCCGGGCACGACATACAACAACAGATTGCCGAGGTCGCCGCGATCCTGCTCGCTGAGGACATCGACGTGCGAACCCGCGCACGACCCGAAGTGTGGTCACCGCTTGAGTACGGATGCCACATACGCGACGTGCTGCTGATACAACGCGAGCGAGTGCTCTCGGCCCGGCGGGTTGACGGGGCAGACTGCCCACCGATGGCCCGCGAAGAACGCGTCGAACACGACGGCTACGCAGAGCAGGAACCCGCCGATGTGGCTCGCCAGATCGGCGACGCAGCAACGCTATTCAGAAATGTCCTCGCGCGACTAGCTGCTGACGATTGGTACCGCACAGTGGTCTACAACTACCCCGAAATTCACGAACGGTCGTTGCGGTGGCTCGCTGTCCATACCGTCCACGATGTCCAACACCACCTGCTCGACATTCGCCGCCAGGTCGATGCTCAGCATGGTGAATCCGGCGAATGAAGCCCGGCGTGCAGCTGAACGAACTAAGCGACGATCTGCTCGCACAGCTCGTGTTACATGCATTGCCCGACACTGAAATTCACGAAGTGATGGCGGCGGTACCGGGCCCGACGACATGGACACCAGATCGACTTCAAGAATTCGTCTCTTTTCACCACCGCCGGCGCGGGGGCCTCGACGGGCCTGAAGGCGAAGTTAGTTTCGCCATTCTCGTTGACGGCACGGCGTCTGGGGTAGTTCGACTGCAACGAGTGGCACCTGGGCATTTGGAGGTCGGCATGTGGTTGACCCGTTCGGCACGGGGCCGCGGGATCGGCGGCCAGGTATTGGAAAGCATGGCGTCGAGAGCCGCCGTGCTCGGCGCCGACAAACTCGTGGCAATTACCACTGCGACAAACCAGGCCGCGCTATCAGCCCTGGCCCGTATCGGCGCCACGATCCACGCGCCGACGTCAGATGGGCGCGTTCGCACCGAAGTAGATCTCATCAAACCAACGGAAGCCGCGAACACGGTCGGCACTCCGATCCGAGACAAAAACTGACCGACCGTCAAATCACAGCGGGGCTGAAAGTGTCGCAGTAACGACCGTTATTGAGAAAACTGTTTCACGGCAGATTTAGTAATGCTCAACGAACGACGGTCAGATGGCGGGATTGCCCAGGATCACGTGGATCTGGTGGCAGTTGTGTCCACATTTGCTCGTCGGTCTTGGTGGGCTGTTCTTCCTGGGTCAGCAGGTCGGTGAACAGGACCAGGGTTTCGCCCAGTTTGGTTGCCGCCGGGGCGATCAGACCGTGGTATTCGAGTTGGTGTGCGGCCGCGGCGATGTTCTGGCACGCCGCATAGGCGGCTTTATCGGCGGTGTCGGATTGGAGTTGCTCCGGTGTGATGTCGACGAGGGCGCGGGTGGCTGCTGAACGCAAGTCCAAGATCGTGGTGACGTTGACGGTGCACGTGATCAAGGCGCGCGGCCGGATCGGCGGCAGGGGTTGGCCGGGATCGGTCACCAGTGGATCGATGAGGTGTCTATAAGCCTCAACGGTGACGGAATCGGTGGGTCGGCCGAGGTAGAGGACGGGATAGCCGCCTTCAGTACCCCAGCGGCCGGTGGCTGAGCGACCGTCCAGCGCGGTCGCCGCGAATCGCACCGCCACATGTCGTTGCCAAGTGCCATTGATACTGATGGCACTGGCTTGAGCTAGCCGGGCAGGCAGGTTGTCCACGCGGTCGATCACATCCCGCCCGCGACCCATTTGGCTTCGTCGATCACGGTGTCGATCTGGCCTTCGACAATCAGATCGATCGGCCGGCGCATGTTGAGGTTGCGGTTGCGGGCGCGCAACCAGATGTCGATGCCCTCATCGGTGTAGGAGTCGCTGAGTAGTTCGATAATCGTACGGACATCGAGTAGTCGTTTGACGGTGGCACCGCGCGGGGCATTTTGGCCGCTGGCCCAGTTCTGCACGGCCCTTGGTCCCGCGCCGACGGCTTTGGCGAGTTCAGCCTGGGTGACGCCGGCCTTGGTCACTTCTTCAACGACACGCATGTAGGTCACTGACGAGGTGTTTTCATGTCGCCCACGACGGTGTTGCTTGTGGGTGGTGGTTGGGGGCAGGTCGCTCATAAGCCTATTTTCTGTGGCACGTGCTGATTATGCAGCAGATTCGTTGCACATCAAGTTGCTGTTCTAGTTGCGTGTCTAAATGCTACTCTTGACGGCGGAGGGAGTTCCGAAGATGGCCGAGTTACTCGTCAGGGCGTCCGCGCAGGATGCCGCATTGCTCCGGCGTATCTACGGCCTCGATGGTCATTCCCCGGCTGCGGCGCGCCCGTCGCGCATCGTTGTGGACGCTCACACCCCGCTGAAAGGCGCGGATATCGCTATGACCGCCCGCCGTGCCGGTGTTCCCTTGCTGATTGATCCTCAGACCTATTACCTGCAAGGCACGCAGCACCCCGATGACCCATGGGCCACCCGGCTGCCGTTCGGCCGCGCCGACAAGCTTGTTCCTGCTGATTTCGATGCTTTTACTCAAGAGCAGCTGGTTGCCTCGGCGGTGGAGTATCAGATCCAGCATGGAGCCACCGCCGTCATTGCCCCTTACGTACATATCGACCGCCTCAACAGCGAATGGATCGATATCCAGGCCGGATTGTGGCAGCGCACAGCCCGGTACCTCGCACGAGAGAACATCGCGCTTCACGTCACCGCTGTTCTGGCGATCGGCTGGCGTGTTCTACATCCAGTGCAAGGGCACGCCGCGCTAGCGCCAGCCTTGTCTGCTCTTGCTGCGCTGGAGCCGCGTGAAGTCGCACTTGCAGCCTCGAAGGCAGATCAGGGCGTGCGCCCCCAGGACCGCGCGATGGATTTGGTGTTGATGATCGAACGAATTCGTCGCGACATCAACGTTATTGCTTGGCAGCAAGGACATCTCGGGGAACTCGCGGTAGCAGCCGGGGCGACCGGTTACGAGTGCGGCATCGGTTGGCGGGAACGCTGTGACCTCGGCGCCGCAGCAAACGCTCACCGTAAGCCGCAAACCGGCGGAACGCGCTCGGCGCGGCCAGTGTTCGTCAACGCACTCGGACGCAGTATTCCCAAACAGTCACTTGAAGCGCTCCGTAGCCACCGTGAGTTGTGGATGCGCATGATGTGCGCAGACTCAGGGTGTTGTCCCGTCGGCGGCGGGACAGGGCTTCTCGGCGACGCTCGAGCTCACGCGATTGTCCAGAGGCGACAGCGGATCGACCAGCTCGACCGCATCGAACGCGGAGTCTGGCGCTGGCAACACCTGGCCGAATCGGCCGATGCAGGCTTGGACTTGGCGCATCGCCTCAATCGGCGCGCCGCCACCAATGTCGACGTCAAACACGTCGACACCAGCGCACTGGAGGCGGTCAGCGCGGTCAGCCACACTCGCCGTGTTGATGCGCGATCCCGCCGGGTGGCTTAGCGCGCGTTTCCAGCGCCCATACATGCAAGGGGCACAACAGAATTGGCGCGAGAGCCCCGGGGCGCTATTGGGATGACAACAACAGCAATTGCGTTACTGCGGCCACGATATCGGCTTCGATACCGGTGTCGACGAGGTGTTTGCGGATGAGTTTGCGGGCGGCTTGGAACTTGGTGGCGCTGCTGAGATCGACGGTGGCGGCGGCTTCTTCGGCCCGTCGCCCGAGTGCGGCGAGGTTGCAGTGATCGGGGTTGCCGGGATCGAAGGTAGGGAAGGGCACTGCGAAAACGTTCTTGTCGAAGTCACGTCCTCCGAACAGTCCGATGGCCTGCAGGGGCTTCACTTCTGCCAGCAGGGGGGCGGAGTTGAGGATCGCGCAGAGATACTGCGCCTCCGCCCCAACCAGTGCCGGCATCCAGTAGAGCTTGTGGTCGATGACCGCGCGGGAGTCTCGGACGATGGCCGCGGCGAGGGTGTTTCCCGACTTGGTGTAGACGACGCGGGTAGGCGATGTGGGTAGTTGCGCCGAGAGCTGACCGTGGTAGTCGATGCGCTCGCAGAGCGGCTTGGTCTCGGTCTTGGCCCGATGCTGTTCCCAGGCTGATTCGGTGCCGGTCCACCACGCGGACAGCCCGGCGTGCAGGTCGATCTCCGCGGAGGTGAGGATCGCGGTGTCGGTGATCGGCAGAACGGCTTCACGCGGCGCCAGGGCGCGAAAGGGCAGGACCTGTTCCCCGAGGTAGACCGGGCGGATGAAGGCTGTTTCGACGTTCGCGGTGATCGAGGGGCAGTTCTTCCAGGGCGGCTTTTCCAGGGTGCTGCGCAATGAGGTGACTGCACGGCGACCAGCGCCGGGCCCGAGCGGCCCTTTGGGGGCGTCCACCACGAACAGGGCGAAGCGCGGCACCAGAATGGCGCCTTGGCGGAATCGGCTCTTGTAGGGCGACTCGACGGTGATCGCGCCGTGGTCGAGGGCGGCCACGGTGGAGGGGCTGGTGGTGATTTTGGCGCTGGCCTCTGTCCAGGGCAGGTCGGCGCGGGGGAGTCGGCCGTGCCATGCCAGCGTCGTGGTGGGCATGCGGGCGGGGTCGGGTGCTCGGTTGCCGTGCACGACGCAGGAGGTCATCGGGAATCCGGTGGTGACATTGTCCAGATCCCATGGGGGAGCGAACTTTACGGTGAGGTGGTTCCCCCGACGGGTGCTCCAGTTTCCGCTGCGGAACCCGGTGTGGGGCTTGCGGGTGAGCACACCGTGGGGCATGACAAAGGCGAAAACTCCACCGTCGCGCAGGTAGAGCTCGACGGCGCGGACGACGAACAGGGTGGACAGGTCACGGGCGGATGCACCGAGTCCGCCGGTGAGCAGATTGCGGGACTCGGCCAAGTCGAGGTAGTTCTTCTGCATGCTGGCCGGCATTTTCGAGTACCGCAGCCAGGGCGGGTTGCCGATGACGATGTCGACGCTGTTTTCCGGTTCGGCCAGCCACAGGGGGCGGATGAGGTTGCGCACGTAGTAGCCCCAGATGTGGTTGCGCCCTTGGGCGCGCAGGGTGCACAGGTTGAGGAAGGTTTCCCGCAGGATCTCGCCGTCGGTGCTGTCGGGGGCGATCCCGCGGCGTTTGAGGATCGCCACGACGGCTTTGTGGGCGTCCTTGGGGTCGGTGGTCAGTGCTTTGTCGGCCATCTCACTGACGAGGTAGTCGAACTGGGTGGCGTCTTTGAGGACACTGCGGGGAAAGCACAGGTCCAGGGCGAACAGCAGACCGCCACCGGGGCCGAAGAGGTCGCTGTCGTCGGTGCGGACCCGCACGACCTCGGTGGTGAACATGTCGGTTTCCTGCTGTTTCCATTGGATCGAATCGCCAAGGTAGACAGGGATAGTCAGTTCTTTGCGGCCCGGGGAGTTGATGTTGTCGCGTGCCCAGGGCGAGCAGGTAGGTGACCCGGGCCAGGGTGACGGCGACGGGGTGCACGTCGAGGCCGATGACATGGGCGGTGACCTGTTGGACGGCGGCGTCGATGTCGATGCCGGCGGCCTGGGCGGCGTCGAGGTAGTGGCGGATCGCGTGGAACAGGAAGGTGCCTGATCCGCAGGCCGGATCGGCGGCAACGGCGGTTAGCGGGGCAGGGATGAAGGTGTGGAACCATGCGGTCGGCCAGCCAGTCGGGGGTGTAGTACTCGCCGAGCTTTTCGCGGACGTTTTTGGTGATGACCGATTCGTAGAGGACTTTCAAAACGTCGTGTTCGACTGCGCTCCAATCGAATCGGGCGATCCGCCGGCCGAGGTTGCGTACAAAGGATTCCCCGGCGGGGGTGTCGGTGACCCAGTCGAAGAAGTCGGCTTCGACCACGCCGCGGATGCGGGCGTTGGCGAACTCGGTTCCGCTGGTGATCTGACGGGCGGTCAGGGTTCCGGTGGGGCCGACGTCGAAGTTGAGCACCGCGTGGGCGATGAGTTCGGCGGTGGTCACCAGCAGGGTGTGGTTGATGAAGAGTTCTTCGGAGTCCACGAACTCCGCGCCCAGGGCGGTGCGCAGCAGTTTGGCCCACAGTTGGCGTTTGAGTTGGACGTCTTTGTCGTCGGCGTGGGCGGCGTAGATGGCGTGCAGCTCAGCGGCGTCGAGCTGATGGGCGGGCGAGCCGGCACCGAGGCGGTGTTCGATCTCTTCGGGCAGTGGTTTGATCGCCGTCAGGGTGGACATCACCGATTCCAGCCAAACCAGCAGTTCGCCGGTATCGGGGGCGTTCTTGTTCAGTTGATGGACCGACACGAGCTCCAGGGCATCCCCGCGCAGGTGATATAGCCGCCATTGCGCGCCGTCGGTCAGGATGCCGACGTAGCGGCCCAACACCTCGGAGCGCTGCTGGACATAGCCGGCGAGCTGTTCTTCGGCTTTTTGGAGAACAGTGCTGGTCAGGTTCTTCTTGACCTCGATGACGCACTGACCGATTTCGACATCGATCCTCCTGCCGCCTTCGACCGGGGATTCCGTTTTCACCGCTTCGTCGTTGAGCCCAATGTTGGCGGCGATCAGCAGCGCGTAGATGTCGGCCTGGATCGTGGCTTCCGGCCGCGACGGCTGGCTGGCCAGCCTGGAAACAATGCTGTCCAAATCTATGGCCGCCACGCACCGAAGCGTATCGGCGGCAGGCTTCCAGCCCCGGTCAGCAACGTACGAGTCTGTTAGTAAACGGTGCGACGAACTGGCCGCCTGGCGACGGTCAGCGCCCCACTGAACGCCACGACGAGACCTCCCCTGATCACAGGCTGAGGTCGTAGCCGTCGTCGCGGCCGCGGCTGCGGTCGCGGGCGCGGGTACGTTCCTGGCGGCGGTAGCGCTCAATCTGTTCAGCGTTGGCCCGTTCGGCGTCGTGGTGGGCGGTGATGAGGCCGGTGTGGGCCTGCACCAGCCTCCCGACAGTCGTGGTGGCGGCCTGGTGGCCGGTGTCGGCGGTGGAGCCGAGGTGGTGGGCGGCCCAGGGTGCGGCGGCGCCGAGGGTGTCGATGAGATGTCGTTGCGGGCCGGGGTGGGCGCGGTCGGTGATGAGCACGAGTTTGAGGTCGTGTCGAGCGGCGGTGTTCAGCCACCAAGTCAGGCTGTTGGTGGTCAGGTGGTCAGCGCCGTCGAGGACGATGCGGCTGCCTGGTGGGGGTTTCCAGGTTCGGCGGTACAGGACGTCGGCGGCGGTTTTCCCGTCGAGCAGGAAGCGCCGGTACGGCAGTTCGGTGGCCTGGCCGGCAGCGCCGGGCGGCCCGATCGGGATGACCGCCATCTGAACCCCGGGGCCGCCGGTGCGGGCCAGCGCGCCGATCACGGCGGCTTTGTCCTGACCGCCGGCGTTGGTGTGCAGGTCCAGGGTGTGCACCGTGGTGGGGCTCAGCGCGATCCGCTCGACGGCCCGGCGAGCGTCGAGGTCGTCGGCCAGGACAGACCGGGCCGGGCGGCGGCCGATCACCGCGGGGCTGCGGTGCTCAGCGGCGACGGTCAGGGCGTTGCGCAGCCAGCCGGGCAGTTCCTCCTGACCAGCCTGCACGGTGTCGATGTCGCCGGCCGGGGGGTGGGTGGCGGTCCACGCCGCGGCGCGCTCGACGATGCCCGGTGTCGGCGGGGTGGGGCCGAGGTGGTGTGCCCACGGCAGGCCGGCCAGGGTGTCGGTGAGGTCCCGGCTGGGCCCGTCGGCGGCGGGGTCGCTGAACAGCAGCAGTTTGGTGTTACTGGCCCCGGCGCGCAGACACAGGGCGGTCAGCGCCTCGGTGGGCAGCGCCTCGGCGTTCTCGACGATGAGGACCCCGCCCACGCGCAGCTTGTTCTCCCGGCCGGCCATCGCGGTGAGGGCCTCGGCCGGATCCATCACGCTCACCCCAGCCCGCTGACAGGCGGTCTCAACCTCGGCCGCCGTCGTGGTGGTGGTCTGCGCCAGCCATGTCGGGTGCCCGGCCTGGCCGGCGGCGGCGGCGACCGCCTCGATGATGGCGGCGCGCTGCCCGGGATCGGCGCCACGCAGCGGGTGCACCGAGCGGATGCTGGTGGTGACCGCGCCCACCACCTGGCGGGTGGACTCATCCAGGCCATGGCCAGCGGCCGGGTCGGCGACGGGGTTGGCATAGCCGGTCGCCCCGCTGCGTGCCCCGGCGGCGCAGACGAAGACCTCGACCGCGGCCTGCAGATCAGCGGTGCGCCCCACCAGCACCGCAGCGGTCTGCGCCCGGGCTGCCGCCTGGGTGTGCTCCTCGTGGGCGGCCCGCACCTGAGCCAGGGCGTGGGTGCGGGCGTCGAGCAGCTCGACGACCGCGGCGGGCAGCCCGGCCCGGTCGGTGTCGGCGGCGGTGCCGCCGGCGGTGCGGTGCGGTTCGTCGCGGCCGAGCAGCTCCAGCAGGGTGGTCGCGGCGTCGGCGGCGTCCCCGCGGCGGGCCGGATGCACCCCCGCGACAGGGGTGGGGGTGTGTTCGTGATCCTGTTCGCCGGCGATCTGCTCGCAGAGGTAGACGTGGTTGGCCTGGCGGCCGCGGGTCATCGCCACATACGCCGAGGACCGCCGCCCGCCCGCCGACAGCACGGCGTGGCAGCGATCGGCGGTGGTCCCTTGGGCGGCGTGCACCGTGATCGCGTAGCCGTGGTGGACGTGGCGGTGCAGATAGTCACCCGTGAACACGCTCAGCGCCTGATCCCCGATCCGGCGCACCGCGATCCGGTCCCCGGCCGGGTCGATTTTCTCGACCCGCCAGCGTTGCCCGTTACGCACCGGGGCATCCTCGATCAGGCTCAGCGGGGCACCGTGGCCAGCCCGGATGTACACCTCGATGGTGGGGTCGTTGCGGCGGCTGATGACCACATCGCCGACCCCGATCCGACACCGCCGCGCCCCGGTGATGGTCGGGGCATCAGCCGCCACGGTGTCGCGGTGGATGCGTTCGTTGAGCGCATCGGCGATCTCCCACCGATCCGCGATCAGCAGGGCGTCCGCCCCGCCGGCCCGGTCGGCGGTCCAGGCGGCCAACGCGTCGGCGGCCATCGTGACCGGATCGCCGGTGTGCAGCCGGCCCGCATCCCGATACCAGCCCACCGCCCGGGCCAGCTGCGCGCCGTCACCGTCGCGGATGGCCAGGGAGGCGTCCCGCTCGCCGGGATCGGCCATCCGCCACACCGCCGACAGATGCTGCGCCCAGGGCAGGTCGGCGACCAGCTCGGCGAACATCCCACCCCGGGACCGCACCGGGGCCAACTGGTGGGCATCGCCCACCAGAACTGTTTTCGCCCCCGCGCCCGTGGCCGCGGCTAAAAGCTCGCGTAGCGCCGGGGTGCCGACCATGCCGGCTTCATCGACCAGCAGCAGCGTGGCGGCGTCGAGCTGCTGCCCGCGGCCCGCGCGGATGTCGGCCAACACCGCCGCCACGGTGGCGCCGGTGTCGGCCGCACCTTCGGCCAGGGCGACGTCGACCGCCCGCCCGGTCGGGGCCACCACCATCACCCGCCCGATCCCGCCAGCGTGGGCGGCTTCCCGCAGCGCCCGCAGCGAGGTGGTCTTGCCCGCCCCGGCCGGGGCGGTGATCACCTGCACCAGCCACGGCGAAGCCGCGACCGCGGCGACCGCGCGCGCCTGATCCTCGGACAGACCGGCGGTGTCCACCACCGCGGCGGTGTCGAACACGGCGGCCGCGTCGCGGGCGCCGATCATCTCCCACACCGCGATCTCCTCGGCGATCATCGGCGCCGCGGTGTACCGCTCATGGCCTTCCCGCTCATGCGCCGCGCGCGGGTCGGTGATGCGCACCGTGGCCCGCTCAGCCAGCGCTTCCACCAACTCCAGCGGATCAGCCGGGGCGGCATCCACGATCACCGGCAGCCGCGCCCCCAACGCCTCGACCAGATCGGCCCGGGTGAACGCCGAGCGCGTAATCCCGCCGACCGCCGCGGCCACCACCTCGGTGGCGCTCACCCGCCCGGCGGCCGCCCGCGCCTCCCGCGCCACGGACTGCGCGACCGGGTCGATGACCACCTCCCCGAACCGCCCCACCCACTCCTCACGCAACTCCGCCCAGGGCCGGTGTTCCGGCTTCTTCGGGCGGGTGGCTTTCTGCGCACTGGCCAACTGCGCCGCCGTCACGCTCTCCCCGACCACCAGATGCTCGGTGGCCCACTGATGCAACTGGGTCGAGCGCTGCGACGCCGCCGCCAACACCGCCCGGTCCACCCCGGCGATCTCGGCCATCCCCGAATGGGCGTCGACGGCCTCCCATTCCAAACCGGCCAGCTCCCACACCCGCCGCCGCAGCGTCGCCTGATAGATCACCCCCGCCGCCCGGGCCTCATGCCACAACGAATCCGAGTCGATCGCCACCAGGGTGCCGTCGGCGCGCGCCTGACGATTCGGCACCAACACATGGGTATGCAGATGCGGATCCCCCGCCCGCGACGTCTCATGCTGATACGCCGCCGCCACCAACCCCGGCAGCCGCTGAAGGTCCTTCATCCCGGTTTCCGGGTTGTGCACTCGGGTGTAGCCGGCGTGCCGGTGCAAATACTCCAGTGCCGCCGCGATCCCCGCGGTGTGCGCCTCGGCCACCGCCTTGGACACCACCCCCGTGGTGTCCACCGCCCGCAACACCGACACCGACTTCGGGGCGCAAAACGTCAGATCGAAACCATGGTTGTGTCGCTCGGCGAACCGCCGGCCCGACGCCCCATTCGGGGCCACCCCGTCATCGAGCCAGCGCGCCACCACATCCAAATCCGCCACCCCGCCGGCGCGCTGCTCATCGCTCAACCCCACCAACCCGGCCGCCGCCGCGGCGTCCCCGGCCACCATCCACACCGCACCCCGGGTCTCCCCCTCGGTGTAGTACTCCCCCAAACCACCATTAGCCGACCGACGATCCATCGCCGCGCTCTGCGCAGCCCGCGACGTGTCGTTGTAATACCGCACCGACCACTGACGCAGCTTCGCGATCGTCAACACCGAAGCCACCACCTCCCAGCCGACTTGCGACCCCACCGGGCCACACAAGGGGTGCGCCCTCAGGCGCACCCCCAGCCTCGCACACATTGTGCAAATGTGCCAGATACTGAGACTGTGGTTAGGGTGGCCTTGGTTTGGGGTGGGGCTGGCGTGGCGGGAAGGGGATGGAGCGGGAATTGGGTTTACGGGGGGCTGAGGTGGAGGGGAGCCTTTGGAAGATCGGAGCTCGTGTGGGAGAGGGAAGGGCCGTGGGTTGCTGCGGGGGTTGGCCATGGGAGACGAACGAGCGGAGTCCGCCCGCCTGGTTGGGCTCGGCCGCCCGTCTTGCCGTGGAGGGTGCGGGCCCGTCACCATAGGTACATACAGGTACGCTTCGTGTACCCGTTACGTTCCTGTCGTACTTTGATTCTCGGGTGTCATCGGGTCCGGCCCGCAGGGGATGTCCAGGCCGCGGGCGGTGCGGACCGCGGCGTGGTGGGCGGCGGTGTCGGCGGCGACGGTGGCGGTGCGCCGGGACAGCGCACGGGCGGCCGCTTGCGCGGCGGCGGCGCGGGCGGCGGTGTGCCCGGCCCCGCCGAGGGCGGCCTGTCCGGCCGCACGGGCGGCGGCGGCGGTGTCGCGGGCGGCGAGTTGGGCTGCCACCCGGGTGCGGGCGTCGGCCAACTCGGCGGCCTCGCGCGCGACGTCCAGGGCGGC
>Ga0116183_1005679_pt1 | contig 11711 bp, 9 predicted proteins | sample AD_UKC078_MetaG_FD_89753 | JGI IMG/M metagenome (GOLD analysis project Ga0116183, IMG submission 89753) | Active sludge microbial communities of municipal wastewater-treating anaerobic digesters from USA - AD_UKC078_MetaG | ecosystem: Engineered > Bioreactor > Anaerobic > Digestate | place: USA...
CGATGAGTGCGCCGAGATGGGAACCAGCGCACTGGAAGCCCTTCGAACGCCTCTGGAGGACGGCGAGATCCGGATCGCCCGCCGCGACGGGGTGGCCCGCTACCCGGCGCGCTTCCAGTTGGTTATCGGTTGTACATAGACGGTCATTGACCATAAGCGGCGTGTCGTTGCGACCATTTGTTTGCTGAAGACGAAGATGGCGGCTATGCGGGAGCCTCGATGGACAGTGCGACTGACGCGCGATGAGGTGGCCACGCCCTGCAACCCAATGTCTTTCGTGGGGGAGTTGCCGCGGCGTGAAAGCGGGTGGGTCCGAGACGAAGGTATCGAGCCCGGCACTCCGTTCTTGGTGTCGCCGGACTTCACCTACGACGTCGAGTTGAACGATTACCTGACCAGACAACTCGTTACTCAGGCGCCCAAGACGCGCGAGGCGATCGCTCGGGACTTGGCATCCTTCCTTACGTTTCTGTCGAGGTCGCGCGGGGGCCGCTCATGGCGCGACGCCACTGAAGATGATCACCTTGCTTATCTGATCTGGCGGCGGCGTGACCCATCAGGACCAACAGTTCAGGGTTCGACTTGGGACCGCGAGGTGGCCACCGTTAATCAGTTCTATTGGTGGGCGGTCCGCAAGGGATACGTGACGGCGCACCCCATACCTCAGCGTGTCGTCAGCCCCCAGGTTATCGAGGGCCTTTACAGATCTCAGAAGCAGGGACTGCGACCTGCCACCTACTCACACGAGGGATCCTCGGAAGTCGTTTCCTGGCTCACGCCGAACAGCTACCGCAGGTGGCGTGATGTCGGTGTTCGAGGATTCGATCCCGAAGGACTGCCGGCCGACGGATTCAGAGGTCGTTGGGCCGCTCGGAATGCGCTCTACTGTGACTTGATGATCCGTACCGGACTGCGGATCTCAGAGCAGTCGGCGCTTTCAGTGCTGGAGCTACCCTCAGATTCGAGTTTGACTGGCTATCAACGCTTTTGGCTACCTCGTGCGATTGCTAAAGGCAATTCCGCACGGTGGATCTATCTGCCGCCGTCGCTTGTGCACGATGTTGCATCGTACCTTCGCTTTGATCGAACTGAAGTTGTGGCCGAGGCTAGAAGCGCTGGCCGGTATCGGTGGCGGAGGCCGTGGGTTATCGAGGATCCGACGACGCGGCTTGCACTCCGCCGTTACGACGGGCTTGTCGAGAAAATGAAGCTCAAGGAAGCGACCTCGGGACAGCGTTCGGAAATGCTTGTGGAGACGCCCGCGGGAATCGAGCCGGTTTCGTTGTGGGTGGGCGAGAGCGGAATGCCCATGTCGGTATCGGCCTGGCAGTGGATGTTTCGTGAAGCCAACGATCGGTGCAAGGCGTTCGGTCTCGATGTGCGCTGCCATCCACACGCGTTGCGGCACTCATTCGCGGTGATAACCCTCGAACAGCTGCAGCGTGGACAAATGGCGGCTCTCGGCGCGCTGAATCCCGAGCAGCGGCGCCACTACGTCCGCATCTTTGGTGACCCACTGGACTGGGTGCGTCGCCGGCTTGGGCACAAATCAATCACCACGACCATGGTGTATCTGCATGCCCTGTCCGAGCTGGAGATGACCACCCGCATGGCGCTAGTTCCATCTGACTGGGATGACCCGCGATCGAATCATCCCCTGGAGGACGCGGCGACGATCGCGCCGAGAGCCGACCTGGGCACGGACGCATGAGCCAAAAGCGCCGGGGGACAACACACAAGGGCAAGCATGCAGCTCTTCCCGACGGCGCATACGATCCTGCATCGAACCCACGTCTGGCGGAACGAGTCGGTGATCGCGGCCTGTCCGTCAGGTTCTGCGGTGAAGATGGCCGCACAGCCACCTACAACATCGGCGCACTGCCGTTACCTGGCTGGCATGAGCCCCTGGCCGCTGCCTGGGCCAAGAGAATCGGTCCAGACGGCTCCGTGCGAACCGAAACGACCGCGCGCAATCTGTTCACTTCCCTGACAGCTTTCGTTCGGTTTCTCGCGGAGCGACCTGTTCCCCCGACGAGTCCGCAAGACCTTAAGCGCTCGGACGTAGTCGCGTTCTACAACTCCCTAGCCCTGCGGCGTACGTACAGCTGGCACCCCGTCCGCGATGTTCGAGGAGTTCTAGCTCAGCCGCCACTGAGTGACCATATTTCGGTCGAGGTAAGCGACTACTTACGGACACGGAACAAAGGGCCACGCTGCTTCGGGCCAAATGGGTATTCGGATGCTGAGTATCAACGGATCCTCCGGGCCGCACGATCCGATGTCGCGGCCATCCGAGATCGAATCACAGCCGGTCGTGAACTCGCGCGCAGATGGAACGATGACCGCGATTCCCTTTCGGCAGCGCAAGCCCCCTTGGCGAAGACTCTGTCCAAGATGAGTGACTCAGGTCTAGTCCCGATCGACCAAAAATTGGCCGCCGCGCAGCTAAAGGAATCACGGGCTCATCTGGCTTCTAACCTGTTCATAACGGTCAAGGACGTCAAACCCATGATGGCCTTGTTCGTCGCACTAACCGGCCTGAACGTGGAGTCCCTCAAAGAGATTCCCACTGAGCACCGAGTCATAGAGGGCTTGGCAGTGGAGGTCCAATTCGTAAAGCGCCGCGGGCCGGGAAAGCGCTGGACCAGGAGTGCGACGTGGGAGACTGGACCCACCGGCAGAGAACTTCACACCCCTGGCGGTCTTTACCTGCTTTTCCTAGACCTCATGCGACCTAGCAGGCAATTCGCCGAATCCGACGGCTTCTGGGCCATCTGGCGAAATGGGCTGTGGCGCAACGGTTCGAAATCCGGCGAAGCCGGTAGGGCCGAACACAAGAACCCCTTCGTCAAAAGCCTCCATACCGACCTACTCCCACCACATCTGTGGGAAAACGCGCACGGACTGATGGCCGATAGCGAAGACGATGATCCCCCGGAGCGTCTGGTCGTGAACATGAACCGGATTCGCAAGACGGGCGAGATACGACGCACCAAAGAACAGGGTGGGCATCTGCCGTCGGCTGCGAAGACAAACTCCGTTCAAGTGCTCTTCCACAGCTATCTGCGAGGTGATGCGGTTGTCAGAGACTGGGCCGATGAGGTCTTGACCGAGGCGTTGGCAAGCGCCGAGGTCACCGCCCTCAAGGCTCATCAGCGCGCGCTCGAGCGCAACGGTGGATCGCTTACGGTAATTCAGACAGACTCCTCTGAGGATCACCAGACCGCTTGGGCGGCGTGCAAAGAGCCCGAACACCACCCGGAAACGGAAAAGCCCTGCCGTGCATCCTTTCTAGACTGTTTCCACTGCGGAAACTGTCTTATTACCCCGGCCCACTTGCCACGCTTGATGGCGCTCTTCACCACCCTGGTGGAGCGCCGGCGCCTCCTCGGTGAAGTTGACTGGTGGACGCGGTACGGAGCAGTTTGGGTGGCGCTAAAAGACGATGTCTTCCCGCGGTTCACGCCAGCACAGATCGACGCAGCGCGAAGTGAGATGCCGCACGATTCCCTCTTGGACCTCGTTGAGCTTCCTTGGGAGAGAGCGTGACTCGAACAACAAGGGCGAAGGCGAAGTCCCCGGCTGAACAAGTCTTCGTCCTCCATGAACGACCTCTGCGCCCCGGATGGGCGCTCGAGGACACATCGCGTTTCCGTGACGACGTGTGGATCTTGACTCCCGCGCTTATACAACGCCACCAACAAGCCCTTCAAATCAACTTCCGCACCGTCCCAGAGCCGTACCGCCTCCTTGCGAAGACTTTCTTCTACGTGAAGCTCTCCGGCGACCTCCCACCCGGGGAAGACCGAGTTGGAGTGTCCACAATCCGATCCACCTCCACCGAGATCCGACGATTCCTTAATTGGCTAGACGAGCAGTTCGATCACCCGCCGCTCCTATCCGACCTTTCGGTCGAGGACCTCGAAAAATACCGAAAACATGTAGTCAAGACCCTCACGACATCAAGAAGACACCTTGCCCTAGCTGCGGTCCGTCAGCTCTGGAAGTTCAGAAACGTCCTCCCGGATCAATTTGCCTTCGATCCACTCGAAGCATGCGAGGACTGGTCCATACCGCATACCGAACGTTCCGAGAACACGACGCCACGAATTCCCGATCAAGTTCTCGGGCCACTGTTCGCCTGGGCATTACGCTTTGTTGACGACTTCTCCTCGGATATTATTTCCGTGCAACATATTTGGCTTCAGGCGCGGAGCCTGGAACGTCAGTCTGTAGAAACTGGCGAACCTGTACCACTGCTGGAGTTCCTCGACACACATATGCGTGACGGTCGGCCCCTGCCCGGCTACAACGGTAAGCCCAACATCAAATTCATCTCCGATATCACCGGAGTCAGCCGCATGCGCCTACGAAACCGGAACACCCTCATAGAACGAGTCGCGGCGGAGGTGGGCGTCTCGCAGCAGAGCCTCTTTCCGATCGCTATCAAGGGCGAGCTCGACGGTGAGCCATGGATTGACGGAATCGCAAGTGACCACAACGCCGACAACGGTCAGGCCCTGCTCGCCATAATGCTGCAGACGGCCTGCTACGTGGTGATCTCTTTCCTGTCAGGAATGCGGGACAGCGAAGTCAAGCATCTCCGGAGAGGATGCATCCAGGCATCTATGGATGCCAACGGCAATGCATACAGATGGCGCATCCACAGCACCGCATTCAAAGGCGAGAATGACGTCAATGGAGTCGAGGCGACTTGGGTAGTTGCCCCAGCTGTGGCACGGGCAGTTCGCGTTCTCGAAGAGCTGCATAAACCAGAGACGGACTACCTCTTCACCGCAGTCCCCAACTCGCCTGGCGGCCAGAAGCCGGCACCTGGAAGAACGCTCAAGACCAACTCAACGCGGTGGCAGTTGAACCGATTTCGCGAGTGGATCAATAACTACTGTCAGCAGCGGCAGCGCAGTGACTTCCTGCCTGACGTCAACGGGCAACCCTGGATTATTAATACCAGCCAATTCCGTCGCACCCTCGCTTGGTTCATCGCGCGGGAGCCCGGCGGCTCAATTGCCGGTGCGATCCAGTACCGGCACCTAAGCATCCAAATGTTTGAGGGGTATGCCGGTACCTCGGATTCAGGGTTCCGGGCAGAGGTCGAGGCCGAGGAGGCGCTGGCTCGTGGAGAAGTGCTCTTATCTGCTGTCGAACATCACGACCATGAGAAGTTGACCGGTCCGGCGGCTGATGAGGCGAAGCGGCGACTCACCGAACTAGGCACCCGCACCTTTGAAGGCGCCGTCGTAATCGACCGCAAGCGTCTCGCCCGAATCATGAAATCCCACGATCCGGCAATCTATCCCGGAAAGTACTCGACATGTATTTTCAATCCGGACAAAGCGCTGTGCCGAAAGAAGGCGTCGATCAAAGGTGTTGTGATGCCCAGGATTTCGGAGTGCCAGCCCTTGGAGTGCCGCAACGTCGCACTGACCGAGTCTAACGTTCTTGCTCTGCGATCTGAGGTGGCGGAACTGGAAGTTGAACTGGCGAAGAAGCCAAGTCTGCCACCGCTCTTGCAGAAGACGATAGAGCGACGAATTGACGATATCTCCGCGTTCCTGGCCCGCCAATAAGAAGAGAGTGGTGTTCTAATGGTCCGTCGTCATCCTGACCGCAGTACCGTCTTGAGCAAACTCGACGAGCTGAAGGCCCAGTCGCGCGGATCTGCCGCACGAGTGTCGGTCTTGGCTTTAGCTCGAAGCGTCGGTATGTCAAACACAACCTTCCGCCGCGTGTTCCCGGACCTTGTCGCCGACGTCGCCGCCTTCGAGAGCCCACCCAGAACCTGTTTGAAAGCCACAGAAAGTACGGCCGAGGCTCTCGCGAAGACGCGAAAGCGAAACCGCGACCTCGAAGAAAACATAATCGTTGCCGTGGATGCCATTCAAAGGCTAACGCTGGAGAACCATCGCCTTCGGAGGGAGCTCGAAGCGGCGCTGTCTGTAGTGCCGATCAAATCGCGCCAGCACGTGAAGCCGAATGGAGATCGCTGAACTCATCGCAGTGATACGCTGCGTATCAACTGGGGAGGGGGTCGTGTCTTGGTCGCGGTCGAACGTATAGCCGAGCAAGCGATCATTCGCCGGGCCCAGGAGCGGCTCCTCCAACTCGGTGAGATGCGAGACGCCGATCGCCTCAGGAATTCCGGCAGAAGCCAGAGGGAAATCGCGTTAATCCTGCGAACCACTCAACCCCGTGTGGGTCGGCTTCTGCGTGGAGCACGTGCTCTCGGGACAGCTCCTACCCCGGAGGAAGTCATCCTGAGGGCAACCGTTGGCAAGACAGCGAGGGGAGCGTTGGTTAAGCGGCTTTGCACGCTTAGTTACACCGCGCCCGAGTCATGGAATCAAGTCGAGGAGGCTCATTCCCTTGGGCTGTTGCGAGACGAAGAGTACGAGAAGGTGAAGGCTTGCATGCAACCCATCAATAATGAGAACGACGTGGTCTGAATGAGCGGTTCGGTTGGTGGAATGAGGTCCAAGGAGCGGGCCGTCCAACACGGTGAGGTATTTACCCCGTCGTGGGTCGTCGAGCTGATGCTGGACTTGGTCGAGGACGAGTCGAAACGTATCGACTCCCGATTCTTGGAGCCCGCCTGCGGCTCAGGGAACTTTCTGTTGCCTGTACTCCGCCGAAAGCTTGCGACCGTCCACGCCCGCTATGCAAGCAGTGACTTCGAGAGGCGGCATTTCGCTCTGTTCGCTGTCATGTGCATCTATGGCATCGAGCTACTAGACGACAACGTCAAGGAGTGCCGCGAGAACCTCGCTGAGGTCTTCGCGCAGTATCTCGGCATAAATTCATCCGACATCTGGTACGACGCCGTCACGGCCGTGCTAGCGGCCAATATTGTTCACGGTGACGCCTTGTCCCTGACCACCCGCGAATCTGTGCCCCAGCCAATCGCATTCCCCGAGTGGTCCTACTTGGGTAGGGGACTCTATCGCCGGCGCGACTTCAGATACGACACGCTGGTGAAGATGTCTTCGTTCTCCGCCGAGGAGACGCTGTTCGCCGACCTTAGCAGCCACGAGATATTCGTCCCGACAACAGATCACGGCACACTCAGTGTCAAGGACATTGCAGCAGCGACGGGGACAGTCCAATGAGCGATCAGGTCCCTTTCACACTGGGAAACCGGAATCCAGACGTACTTACTTGCATCGCGAACTTGTCGAACGACGAGGTGTTCACGCCTCCAGATGTCACGAACAAGATGCTGGACCTCATCGCGGCGGCATGGGCCGAAGGCAACGGCGGTGAGGATATCTGGGCCAACAAGTCGCTTAGATTCCTTGACCCCTTTACTAAGTCAGGCGTGTTTCCGCGGGAAATCACGAAGCGGTTGATCATCGGATTGCAGGAGGAGATTCCGGATCTTCGTGAACGGGTTGACCACATCTTGACAAAGCAGGTATTCGGGATCGCGATCACTGAACTCACCAGTTTGATGGCGCGACGAAGCGTGTACTGCTCGAAGTGGGCGGACGGTAAGCATTCCGTCGCGAAATCTTTCACAACGACTGAAGGCAACATTTGGTTTGAGCGGCAGGAACATATCTGGTTAGGCGCAACCGAATTCGTCGAGACATCAGACTCAAGTGGAAATCCGATCCGCAAGGGTGTCAACGGGAAGTGCAAGTACTGCGGCGCTAGCCAGAAAGCTTTAGACCGCGGAGGCGATCTCGAAACCCACGCATATGCGTTCATTCACACAGACAACGTCAAAGGCCGTATGGCCGAGCTCTTTGGAGACGATATGCAATTCGACGTGATCGTCGGCAACCCGCCCTACCAGCTGAACACGGACGGCTTTGGGACACAGGCCCGACCGATCTATCAGCAATTCGTGGAGCAAGCCAAGACGCTCTCACCCCGATTGCTTTGCATGATCATCCCATCACGATGGTTCTCCGGCGGCATGGGCTTGGACGACTTCCGAGAGGCCATGCTTACCGATGACCATCTCCGCTCAATTAACGATTATCTGACGGCCTCAGACGTCTTCCCGGGCGTAGGTCTCAAGGGCGGCGTCTGTTACTTCCTGTGGGATCGCGATAACCCGGGTCCCTGCCGAGTCACGACTCATTACAAGGATGAAGAGCCTTCCATCGCGGTTCGGCCATTACTTGAACCGGGCGCCGACATCTTCGTGAGATTCAACGAAGGGCTGTCGATACTGAAGAAAGTTATGCAGTTCGAGACTGGAAGCAGTGAAACGCTCAGTCTCCCAGAGGACAAGAGGTTCATGAACCTCGTCAGCTCCATCGGTGCATTCGGCCTCGATAGTACTTTCAGGGGTAAGGACACCCAGTCGGACGGCGACTTGAAGGTCTATCGAAACGGGGGAGTCGGGTACATCCCGCGGTCGGAGATCACGAAAGAGACGCACGTCTTCGATAGGTGGAAGCTATTCGTCGGTCGAGCAGCCCCAGGGACCGGGAACCGCGACACGTATCCGCACAAGATCATTAGCACGCCGTTTATCGGGGAGCCAGGCAGCATCTCGTCTTGGACATATATGTACATCGGTCCGTTCAAGACGAAGGGCGAAGCCGAGAGCGCCTTGTCGTACTTGTCGTGCCGGCTAACTCGCCTTCTGATCCTGCTGCACAAGCCATCACAGGACACAACGCGGAAGGTCTATACCTTCGTGCCAACGCAAAGCTGGACGAAACAGTGGACCGACGAAGATCTCTACAGCAAGTACAACCTCACCGACGATGAGATTGCGTTTGTCGAAAAGCTCGTGCGGCCGATGGAGTTTGACGATGAGTAAGCCAGAAGAAGTCCTGTTTCCAGAGAAGCCTGAAAACAGACTGCGCATTTACGCCTACACCATCGACGACGCCGAGCATTCTGGCTTGCTGAAGATTGGTCAGACGACCCAGTCCGTGCAGAGTCGTGTTGCGCAGCAACTCAAGACAGCAATGATCAAGAACTACACAATCGAGGTTGACGAGTCTGCAGAGCGGCACGACGGATCGACCTTTAGCGACTTCCAGGTCCGAGATCGGCTCAAAGCCAAAGGTCTATCTTTCGCCGATCCCAAGCTGGAGTGGATGAAGTGCAGCGTCGCCGACGTCCAGACAGCCATCACGGAATTGCGGACCGGCCAAACCCTCGCTGCGACACATCATCTCACCTTCACGATGCGGCCAGAGCAACGTGCAGCAGTCGATAAGACGCATTCGTATTTCCTCTCGATCTGGAAGGAGAACATGCATGCCGTTCCACGCTTCCTGTGGAACGCCAAGATGCGATTTGGCAAGACGTTCGCCACCTATCAACTTGCGAAGAAGATGGGCGCTACCCGAATTCTGGTCGTGACCTTTAAGCCGGCGGTGGAGGACGCATGGCGTGAGGACCTGGAGTCGCATGCTGACTTCAGCGGATGGCAGTACTTGTCGAAAGCCACCGATGGCGATCCCACGACAGCTAAAAAGGCTGTTCCACTCGTTTACTTTGGCTCCTTCCAGGATCTGCTTGGAAAGGACAAGTCGGGAAACATCAAGCCCAAGAACACCTGGGTCCACACCACACCATGGGATCTCGTCGTATTCGACGAGTATCACTTCGGTGCTTGGCGGGAGAAGGCCCAGGAACTCTTCGAAGGAGAGGACGAGGGAGAGGCGAAGAAGGAGGCGGCTGCCGAGTTCAACCCTGAGCTCGTGGGATTCAACGAAGAGTTCGACGAGCTCGGTGAGAACGAGACCGACTTCCTGCCCATTACGACTCGGTCCTATCTCTATCTGTCTGGAACACCCTTCAAGGCACTCGCAAGTGGAGAGTTCATCGAGGAGCAGATTTTCAACTGGACCTACACCGACGAGCAGCGAGCGAAGCAACTCTGGCCCGAGCAACACCCCGATCGACCGAATCCCTACAGAGCTTTGCCCGAAATGCGCCTTCTGACATACAAGATGCCGGATGAGCTGCTCGCCGTAGCAAGCCAAGGGGAGTTCGACGAGTTCGATCTCGGAGAGTTTTTCTCGGCCGGCGGAATCGGCGCGGGGGCTGAGTTCAAGCACAAAGAAGAAGTCCAAAAGTGGCTCGACATCATTCGTGGTGCAGGCTCAGCGACTCAGATAGATAATTTGAAGCTAGGCGCGAAAAAACCTGCTGTTCCATATGCAGACGTTCGATTGTTGCCCTACCTGAATCACTCCCTATGGTTTCTGCCGACCGTCGCTTCGTGCTACGCAATGGCCAATCTGCTCGCTGAAAAGCAGAACACCTTCTTCCACGACTACAAGGTGCTCACAGTGGCGGGTGCTGGCGCAGGTGTGGGCTTGGCAGCGCTTCCGCCCGTTCGGGATGCGATCGGCAATGGCTTCGATTCGAAGACGATCACCTTGACCTGCGGCAAACTCACTACCGGAGTGACGGTCCCTCAATGGTCAGCGATGTTAATGCTCCGAAACCTCAATTCGCCTGAAACCTACTTCCAGTCAGCGTTTCGAGTTCAATCGCCGTGGTCGATTAAGAACCCCAACGGCGACAATCCGAACGAAGAGGAAGTCTTGAAGCCAGCGTGTTTCGTCTTCGACTTCGCTCCAACGCGAGCACTACGCCAGGTCGCGGAGTACGGCATCGGGCTTGCGCCGGAAGAGCCGAACCCCGAAGACGCGGTGAAGGAGCTTGTGGGCTTCCTTCCGGTACTTGCCTACGACGGGTCCCACATGGCTCAGATCGACGCCGGTGAGATCCTTGACTGGGCGATGGCGGGCACCTCCGCCACACTGCTGGCCCGAAAGTGGGAATCGGCTCTGCTGGTTAACGTCGACAACGACACCCTCCGTAAAATCATTGCAAACGAGGCGGCGCTCGAAGCCATCATGAAGATCGAAGGGTTTCGCGCTCTCGGCAGCGACGTGTTCGAGACCGTCATCAACAAGAGTGAGAGCGTCAAAGCGACGAAGAAGGAAAAGGGAGAATCCATAACCTCGAAGGAGAAGAGAGAGCTTTCAGCGGAGGAGAAGGAATACAAGTCGAAACGAAAGTTGATCCAGGAGAAGCTGATCAAGTTTGCGACTCGTATCCCGGCCTTCATGTACTTGACCGACTACCGCGAGAACACGCTGAAAGACGTCATTACCAAGCTCGAGCCCGACCTGTTCAAAGCTGTAACAGGTCTAACGGTTGACGACTTCAATCTCCTCGTCTCACTTAACGTCTTCAACAGCACCCATATGAATCAAGCTGTCTTTGCCTTCCGCCGTTACGAGGACTCGTCTTTGTCCTATACCGGCATCGAAAGTCACGAAGGTCTGCGTCACTTCGGGCTCTTCGACACGGTGGTCGCGCGCGAGGACTAGACAGCCGGCAGTTCCAGATTCGTGTTCGGTCGCCGGGCGGCCGCACGGCTTCGCGGCGTTAACGTCAAGCTGCGTCCTGGGGCCGCACGGCGGGATCCTCTTCACGGGAAGTTGGTAGGAGTGGGGGTCCGCTCGGTCGGTGGGTCCGGCCTCAGGTCTGTGGCCTTGTTTGCTGGCTTGGTCGGAAACGCTTCTTCGAACTGGGCTAGAAGTGCACGTTTTGGTCACATGGTCAGTCCGAAACACTAGAGATAAGCTCGCCGCCAACCCGTGCCCGTGCGCGCCGACCGACCCGCGGGACTGCGTCTGTTCGCCACCGCAACGGCGCCGCTACATGGGCAAGCTGTCCGGTCCGTTACTCGACCGGGTCGACCTCAG
>Ga0116183_1005682_pt1 | contig 11707 bp, 8 predicted proteins | sample AD_UKC078_MetaG_FD_89753 | JGI IMG/M metagenome (GOLD analysis project Ga0116183, IMG submission 89753) | Active sludge microbial communities of municipal wastewater-treating anaerobic digesters from USA - AD_UKC078_MetaG | ecosystem: Engineered > Bioreactor > Anaerobic > Digestate | place: USA...
TAAGAAGCTTTATTTATGAACACAATATCTTTGTTTTCTTCAACTTCTTTATCAAATATCAAAGCAGCTCCGCTTTTGTTAGAAACAATGTTTAGAATATATTCTTTACTCCCTAATTTTACTATATATTTCCCGTCGGGAGGAACTAAAATGCTGCTTTTATTATCTACAAAACCTATGTTTTTATTATAGTTAATATTTAACTCATCATTATAGATGGTATATTTATTTAATAAAAGTGTATTAGCCTCATTAATTTTACCTTCATTTAATAGGGTTCTTACTAATGATGAACTTACTGCAATACCGTTATATTTTACGGGAGGTATTTCCTCCACTCTATATCCGTACTTATCTTGAAATTCTTTCAAGGTATTTATATTGCCGCTTGCTTTATGCCCGAAAGTAAAATTATAGCCTACTACAATATTTTTTGCATTATAATCATCCACCAGAAGCTTAATAAACTGCTCTGGTGAATATTTTGATATAATTTCATTTAATTCAATTTCAATAACTTCATCTACATTGTAAGATTTCAGTATTTCCAATTTTGTTTCCGGACTGTTTATGTATTTCAAATTCATGGAAGACTTTTTAAGGTCATTTCTTACATATTTAAATGTTATTATTATACTTTTTAGATTTCTTTCTTTACTTAAATCAATCATTCTTCTGATTAGAACGTCATGTCCCACATGTATGCCGTCAAAGTTACCTATTGCAATACATGAACCTATTGTTTTTATCATATGTCACACCCGTTATCTAAGCATTTTGTCAATTTTTATTGTATTATCTTTAACTTTTTTTCCAATACCTATCAGACTGTTTCGACAGTATACATAGAATTTATCGCTGTCTGTATTTAATCCTGCTTCTACTTCATTTCCTGCAGTCAGCCTGTCATAATATTTCGATTCAACATTTATTTTATCTAATTTATAAATACTTTCAACCGGAATAAGGCACTCATCCAGCTTATTACTGTCATTTAAATATTTCAACTTTTCAAGGGTCACAGAATTATTAATATGTAAACCTTTTGACTCTGTCCTGATTAAAATTCCCATGTGTCCGAATGTACCCAAGCTCTTTCCTATATCATTGCATAAAGTTCTAATATATGTTCCCTTGCTGCATCTAACTTTTAAAAGAGCTTTATTCCCGTCAAATTTAAGAAGTTCAATACTTTTAATATTTATCGGTCTTCCTTGTTTCTCTACTTGTATATTTTGCCTTGCATATTCATACAGTTTTTTACCATGTAGTTTAACTGCTGAATATGCAGGAGGAATTTGAATTAGCTCTCCCGTAAATTTTTTTAAAACCTCATTTAACTCTTCTCTTGTTACTGATACTTTATCAGATTTATCAATAACCATCCCGTAGCTGTCCTGAGTATCGGTGCTTTGTCCCAATATAAGCTCACATACATATTCTTTGTCGCCGCTCATTAAGTATTCGCTCAATTTTGTTGCTTTACTGACACAAATAACCAATACTCCTGCCACATTAGGGTCAAGAGTTCCTGCATGGCCTACCTTTTTTATATTTAATATTTTTCTGACATTACTTACAACATCATGGGATGTCATGCCTGTTGGTTTTAATATATTTAATATTCCTATCATTACGCAAAATACTTTTTAAATTCCTCAATTATTATTTTTTTTGTACTTTCTATGTTTTCATTAATATCAAATCCTGCGGCCTTTGCATGACCGCCGCCTTTGTATTTAACTGAAACAGCAGCAACATCTATATTGTTTTTTGACCTTAGACTCACCTTTGTACCTTCATCGTTTTCTTTAAGTACGCAGGATACTTCAACTTCTTTTATTTCTCTGATATATTCAACAACTCCGTCAATATCAGCCATATCGGCATTGTGTTTATTAAGTATATTTTTTGTTATAGCCGTTATGCCTAATTTGTTGTCATAATAAAGCTCAACCCCGCTTACGCACTCCATAAATGCTCTTACTATATTGGAGGGTTTGGAATTATAAACAATATTGTCTATTTCCGATACATTAACACCGATATCAATAAGCTCTGCAGCTTTCCTGTGTGTATTGCTGGTAGTGTTTCTATAAGAAAACTTTCCTGTGTCGGTTAATATGGCAAGGTAGATTAAAGCAGCAACTTCAAGAGAAATATCAGCATCTGCAGCTTTTAATATATCATATACCAATTCTCCCGTGGAGCTCATTTCTGTATCTATTATATTTATATTACCGAAGCCTTCATTGGTTTTGTGGTGGTCAATAACTACTGTTTTCTTTGAGTTGTTTAACACATTTTCAAATTTGCCCAGCCTTTTTCTGTCACTTGTGTCCAATACGATCAAAAGGTCATATTCTTCATTGTTATAGCTGTTTGAAATTATTTTTTCATCTATAAAGGCTTTATAATTATATGGAATATTGCCGTCCATCAATACCGTGATGTTTTTATTTAATGGTTTAAGAAAGTTATAAAGGGCCATAACTGACCCTATGCAGTCTCCATCGGGCGCCTTATGTCCTGCTATACAAATTTTGTCAGAATTATTTATTAAATTAAATATTTCCTTCACATCATTCTTCAGCATTATCTTTATTAACCTTTCTTGTTTTATCTTCTTCAATAACTTTGTCGATAAGACTGCTCATGTGCAAGCCTCTTTCAATTGAATCATCTTTGATAAATATCAGCTCGGGAATAATTCTCATTTTAACTTTCTTACCCAGTTCTTTTCTTATAAAACCCTTGGCACTTTCCAAAGCAGTTAAAGTAGTTTCAATATTGTTATAGTCTGAAACGAATACTTTTGCATATTTCAAATCTTCTGTTACATGTACATCCGTTATACTCATAAGCTCTGAAATTCTCGGGTCCTTTACATCATTTATGATTATTTCGGATATTGCTTTTCTAACTTCGCCCGATAACCTGTTGTTTCTTCTATTACCCATTTCTTACCTCTTTTTATCTTTTTATTTCTTCCATTATATAGGCTTCCATTGAATCACCTATTTTAATGTCATTATATTTGTCAAGACCTATTCCGCCTTCATAACCGCTGCTAAGTTCAGACACATCATCTTTAAATCTTTTCAGCGATGCAATTTGTCCGTCATGTATTACTATATCATTCCTCAGCAATCTTATTCTCGATTTTCTTGTAATCTTTCCGCTTGTTACATAAACCCCGGCAACAATCCCCACATTTGGCACCTTGAATGTCTGTCTTACTTCAGCTCTTCCCATAACTACTTCCTTGAATACAGGTTTAAGCATTCCCTTAACAGCAGACTCAATATCTTCAATTGCATTGTAAATTATATTGTAAGTACGTACATCCACATTTTCCTGTTTTGCAAGCTCAAGAGCTGCAACCGAAGGTCTTACGTTAAATCCTATTACTATTGCATTTGAAGCAGAAGCAAGCAAAATATCATTTTCGTTTATTCCACCCACACCACCGTGTATAGGATTAACTTTTACTTCGTCCACGCTCAATTTTTGCAATGATTGTTTAACTGCTTCTATTGAGCCGCTTACATCCGCTTTTATAATGATATTTAAATCTTTTACTTCACCCTTTTGAATTCTTTCATATAAGTCATCGAGTGACACCTTTGATGAAACATTGATACTTTCGAGGTGCTTTTTATCCTTGCGTTTTTCTGCAATATTTTTAGCATCCTTTTCATTTTCCATTACTACCAATATATCTCCCGCTTGAGGCGTTTCAGAAAGTCCTAATATTTCAACCGGAACAGACGGTCCCGCCTGATTAATTCTTTTGCCTTTTGAATTGAACATGGCTCTGACCTTGCCATGAGTGCTTCCTACCAATACATAATCGCCTTTTTTCAATGTTCCCTTTTCAATCAATACGGTAGCAACAGGACCTCTTCCTTTATCAAGCTTTGATTCAATAATTGTACCCTTTGCGTTTCTGTTTGGATTAGCTTTTAATTCCTGAACTTCTGCAACCAATAGTATCATTTCCAACAGTTCTTCTATACCGGTGCCTTTTTTTGCCGAAACATGCACAAATATAGTATCTCCGCCCCAATCCTCGGATATAACACCGTGCTCTGACAGCTCCTGCTTTACTTTATCCGGGTTTGCAGTAGGTTTATCGATTTTATTTACGGCTACAATTATAGGAACTCCTGCAGCTTTTGAATGGCTTATTGCTTCAATTGTTTGAGGCATTACACCGTCATCTGCAGCTACTACAATTATCGCAATATCAGTGACTTTTGCTCCCCTTGCCCTCATTGCGGTAAATGCTTCATGTCCGGGAGTATCAAGGAATGTTATTTTTTTGCCGTTAATTTCAACCTGTGACGCTCCTATATGCTGAGTTATTCCTCCGGCTTCATGCTCTGTAACAGATGTATTCCTGATTGCATCAAGAAGCGAAGTTTTTCCATGGTCAACATGACCCATTACAGTAACTATAGGTGGTCTCGGCTGCAAGTTACTTTCATCATCTTTATCATCTTTAAATAATGAATCCTCTAAATTTTTAAGCTCATCAACAACTTCTATTTTATTTACTTTTGCGCCTAATTCTTCTCCAATCAATGATGCGGTGTCATAGTCGATTTCCTGATTCATATTTGCCATTACACCGAGCATAATCAACTTGGATATTACAACATTTACGGGAACACCCAACTTGTCTGCAAAATCTCTTACTACAATAGAATCCTCAATGCTGATATTTTTAACCTTGTGTTGTTTCGGCTCAGGTCGGCTTTGCTGCTGCTGTGGTTTCTGTTTTTGCTTATCCTTTTTTATATCCTTCCTAATCTCTTTTTTCTCTTCTTCATCATGATGTAATTTTGCAGGTCCCGTCTTAGTCGGAGTATGCTTTTTAACCGGTGATAACAATTTTTTATCAACCTTTTTAAGCTTTGCTTGATTCAAATCTATTTTTTCGTCAACCAAGGGCTCTTCATCTACGATAACATTTTTGCTGCTTTTGACAAGCTTTGTTTTTTTACTGTTATTAAGAAGGCTTAATGCCTTTTTAAATCTTAAAACCTCTAAATCAGTCAGGGAGCTCATGTGATTTTTCACTGTAATTCCTAATTCCTGTTCAACTAATTGTGCAAGATCTTTGCTGTTCATTTCTAATTCTTTTGCAAGTTCATATATTCTCATGCAACCACCTCCGGTTTATACATTATTTAATAAATACGATGCTATGTTCTTGTCTCTTATTGACAGAACACTCACCACCTTTTTTCCAAGAGCCTTTCCCAATAGTTCTTTTTCACCCGTCTCAATATATTCGCAATTATACTTATCACATACGAATTTAATGTTTTTCTTAGTTTTATCTGATGCATCTTCTGCAATTATAACCAAAAAACTATTGTTTTTTTCTATATCCGTCTTTGTTGAATCAAAACCTATGGATACATTTCCTCCTTTTCTTGCAATACCTAACATTGAGTATATTTTATGCATTTTTTTCAATCGCCTCTTTTATTGCTTCGATCACTTCTTCAGGAATTTCGGTTTCCAATGATTTTGCCAACCTCTTTGATTTAATTGCCTTATTGAAGCATTCTATATTTTTGCATATATAAGTTCCTCGTCCGTTCTTCTTTCCTGTTTCATCGAAAAAAATTTCATTTTCTTTTGTTTTTACAATTCTGCATAATTCTTTTTTGGGGAAACTTTCCATGCAGCCGATACATCTTCTCATTGGTATTTTTCTGGCTTTCATACTTCCTCCTGTAAGCTGTCGTTATACTGAGATTCGCTTATTATATCAATTTTCCACCCTGTAAGCTTTGCAGCAAGCCTTACATTTTGTCCTTCCTTTCCAATTGCCAAAGAAAGTTGATTGTCGGGAACAACAGTCACTGCCGTTTTTTCCTTTTCATTTGCTGTAACTTTAAGAATTTTGGCAGGTCCCAGACTATTGGCAATAAATTTTTCGGGATCTTTTTCATAAATAATAATATCAATTTTTTCCTGATTTAATTCATCAATAATATTTTTAACCCTTGTACCTTTATTTCCTACACAGGAGCCTATGGGCTCTACATTGGGGTCATGGGAAAAAACTGCTATTTTTGTTCTTGAGCCGGCTTCTCTTGCAATTGAATATATTTCAATAATGCCATCATGAATTTCAGGTACTTCAAGCTCAAATAACCTCTTGACAAGATTTGGATGGCTTCTTGACAACATAATGTTTGCACCTTTTCCCGTATTTTTTACCTCCAGAATAACAGTCTTTATTCTGTCACCCGGATTATATACTTCGCCCGGTATTTGCTCATTTACGGAAAGTATTCCTTCAATTTTGCCTAAATCCACAAATATGTTGCCCTTGTTTTCTCTTTGTACTATTCCTGTCAAAATATCTGATTCCCTGCCGTAAAATTCACTGAAAATAGATTCTCTTTCAGCTTCGCGGATTTTTTGCAAAATTACCTGTCTTGCTGTTTGAGCTGCAATTCGACCGAAATCCTCTTTGGGCTCAATTTGTATTTTGACTATATCTCCCAATTCATATTTTGAATCGATTGATTTTGCCTCTTCCAATGAAATTTCCAAATTTTTATTTTCTACTTTTTCTACAACGGTTTTGTCCTGAAAAAGTTTATATTCACCTGTTGTTTTATCTATTTCAATGCTGAAGTTTGTTGCCTTACCGTAATTCTTCTTATATCCTGTTTCCAAAGCAGACCTTATAGCTTCCAAAACAACGTCTTTCAAAATACCTTTTTCTCTTTCAAGCTCGCTCAATGCATTTAAAATATCCTTGTTCATAACCCGCCTCCATTAAAAATCCTCTATCACTCTATTAATTTTTGCTAAATCTTTCAGTTCAATCGTAAAATTATTTTCTCCTGATTTGATTACAATATTATTCTCGTTCTTTTCCGTTAATATGCCTTTTACAGTCTTCTTGTCATCAATTGGTTTATATAATCTTGCTTCCACTAATTTATTTAAGTTTTTCAAATAGTCTTTTTCTGTTTTGAAAGGTCTTTCCACTCCCGGTGAAGAAACTTCCAAAAAATATTGCTCCTTGATTAAATCAACCTCATCAAGCTTCTTATTGAGTACTCTGCTTATATCAGCGGTATCATCCACAGTAATTCCCCCGGGCTTATCTATGTAGACTTTTAAATACTTAAAGGGCCCCTCTTTAACATACTCGATATCAAATAATTCAATATCCGTAGATTTTAGTATTTCTTCTGTAATTTTTCTGACTGAAGATACGATATCTTTCTTGTTCATATTTACTCCTTTACCCTGCAATCAGAAAGAGTGGGGTCACCCACTCTTTCTGTCAAAATTCTTCTTTTTAATAGTATATCACAAATATTTTATAAAATCAAACATTATTTTATAAATAGCACAATGAAAAATAGTGCTTTTTTGCTCGCTCCGCTCAAAATTTCAAGTATTGTTTGAAAATATCTATGAAAAAGGTGCACCTTATGTATGGAAATACATACAACGAAAAACACACATTACTTGAATTATTGAGCACTCAGTTATAAAGACAGGACAAATCAATCACACATTAAAAATAGAAATCTGGTTTGTTTCATCCATATTTTTCAGGCAGCCGTGTTTTTCCAAAACCTCTATTACAGTCTTTGATACTTTTGCTCTATTTATAATATCTTCAATTGAAATAAATTCGGAAATTTCTCTCTCAGCCTTTATGTTTGCCGCCGCATTTGCCCCAAGACCTTGAAGACCCATCAATGGTGGCAGTATACCGTCCTCGGTCAGAAGAAATTTTCTGTCGTCGGATTTATATAAATCAACTTTTGTAAATTTGAAACCTCGCTTGTACATTTCATATGCTACTTCAAGAACAGTAATTAAATTTTTTTCCTTTGCTGTCTTATCATTTCCTTTTTCTTCAAGAGATTTAATTGTATTCAATATATGGTTTTGACCTTTGATTACAATATCTGCATCAAAGTCATCAACCTTGGTGGTGAAATATGTTGCATAAAAAGCTTCCGGATAATGAACTTTATAGTAAGCAATTTTTACCGACATGGTTACATAAGCAACCGCATGCGCCTTGGGGAACATATATTTAATTGTATTGCAGGAGTCTATGTACCACTGAGGAACATTCTGTGCCTTCATCGCCTCCTCATCTTCTTTTCGAAGTCCTTTTCCTTTTCGAACTCTTTCCATTATATCAAAAGCCGTCTTCTTTTCTACTCCCATTTGAATTAAATATGTCATTATATCGTCACGAGTAGATATAACTCCCCCGATTTTCGCATAACCTTTTTTTATTATATCCTGCGCATTGTTAATCCAGACATCCGTCCCGTGTGAAAGACCGCTGATTCTGACCAAGTCAGAAAATGATTTTGGCTTTGTATCCTTAATCATCTGCCTTACGAAAGAAGTACCGAATTCAGGTATTGCCAATGTTCCCGTGCTGCAATTTATTTCATCCAATGAAATTCCAAGTATTTCAGGACTGTTAAAAATGGCCATTGTGCTTGGGTCATCCATAGGAATATCTTTGCTTTCCAGTCCTGTTAAATCCTCCAGCATGCGTATAATGCTTGGAGTATCATGACCAAGTAAATCAAGCTTTAAAATTCGTCCCGAAATGGAATGGTAGTCAAAATGTGTTGTTATTGTTCCCGACTTTTCATTGTTTGCTGGATATTGAACAGGCGTAAAATCATGAATATCCTTATCTTTTGGAACTATCATAACCCCGCCGGGATGCTGTCCTGAAGTTCGCTTAATACCCAGACATCCTTGAATTAACCTTTCAATTTCTGCTTTTCTCTTAGTAATGCCTCTTTCTTCAAAATAATTCTTCACAAAGCCGTAGGCTGTTTTGTCTGCAATTGTACTTATGGTGCCTGCTCTGAAAACTTTTCCTTCTCCAAAAAGCTCTTCGGTATATTTCATGCATATACCTTGCTCCTCACCGGCAAAATTTAAATCTATATCAGGCTCTTTATCTCCTTCAAATCCTAAGAATACCTCAAAGGGTATGTCATGACCGTCTTTTACCAATAAAGTGCCGCAATTGGGGCAATGCTTGTCAGGTAAATCAAAACCGGAGCCGTAACTTCCGTCTTCTATAAACTCGGAATACTTGCATTTGTTGCATACATAATGAGGAACTAAGGGGTTTACTTCCGTTATTCCTGCCATCGTTGCTGCAAAGGAGGAGCCTACCGAGCCTCTTGAGCCTACCAAGTAGCCGTCCTCATTTGATTTCTTAACCAATTTTTGAGCAATCATATACATAACCGAGTATCCGTTACCGATTATTGAATTTAACTCCCTGTTTAATCTGCTTTCAACAATTTCGGGGAGTTTTTCTCCGTATATTGATTTAGCTTTGCTAAAACATATATTTCTTAACTCATTGTCCGAGCCTTCCATTATTGGAGGAAATGTTCCATTTGGAATGGGAAGTATTGGCTCGATTAAATCTGCAATTAAATTTGTGTTTGTTACAACCACTTCGTATGCCTTTTCTTCACCTAAATATGAAAAATCATCAAGCATTTCATCGGTTGTTTTAAAATATAGAGGGGCTTGTTCTTCCGCATCCTCATAGCCTTGTCCTGACATTAGAATTCTTCTGAAAATTTCATCTTCAGGCTCCAAAAAGTGAACATCACCGGTTGCAACAACTGTCTTGCCTTTCCTTTCACCTAACTCAACAATTTTTTTGTTGATTATTTTAAGCTCTTCAACACTTCTTAATCTTTCATTGTTTACTAAAAACATATTGTTGTCAAGCGGCTGTATTTCATAAAAATCATAATAATCAGCTATTTCTTCAATCTTTTCATCACTCTTGCCTTCAAGAAAGGCACTGAAAAGTTCTCCTGATTCACAAGCAGTTCCGAGCAATAGACCTTCTCTTAATTGGTTTAAGTTAGATTTTAACAGTCTTGGTTTCTTGTAAAAATTATTTATATGTGAATCTGAAACCAAACTGTATAAATTTTTAAGTCCTATGTAGTTGGTAACAAGTATATTGATATGATATGACGGCTGTTTAACGATATCGATGTCTTCCATAAGGATATCATTTAATTTAGAAACATCATATATTTCTCTTTCACTTAACTTGTTCAATAAAATTATCAAAAGCTGTCCCGTTGCATTTGCATCATCAACTGCTCTGTGGTGGTTTATAAGATTTATGCCTAATTTTTTCGTTAAAGTATTAAGTCTATGGTTTTTAACATCCTTTATCAGAGCTTTTGAGAGCTCCAAAGTATCCAAGACCGGAGGATTATAATTTTCTATAGACAGTACCTTAGTGTTTTCTTTAATAAAACCAAGGTCAAATTTAGCATTGTGAGCAACCAATACACATTCTTTTGCAAAATCCAAAAATGCCGGCAAAGCCTCATCTATTTCGGGTTGACCTTGAAGCATATCATCTGTTATTGATGTTAATTCAATGATTTTTCCAGGAAGCTTTTTATCAATGTGTACAAATGTTGAAAAGCTGTCGATAACCTTTCTGTTTGAAATTTTCACTGCTCCGATTTCTATGATGTTGTCGTTTTTTGGATTTAAACCTGTAGTTTCTATATCAAATACAACAAATACAGAATCCAAATTAACATTTTGACAATTTTGAACAATAGAGACAGTGTCATTTACAAGGTATCCTTCCATACCGTATATGACTTTAAAATTATCATCGGCACAATCCATCGCTTCAGGATAGCCTTGCACAACACCGTGGTCTGTTATTGCAATTGCCTTATGACCCCACTGCCTTGCCTTCTTAGCGTATTCCTTAAAGCTGTTTATACCATCCATTGAGCTCATACCTGTATGCAGATGAAGCTCAACCCTCTTTTCTTTTGCATTATCCATTCGCTTGATTTCTTCGGTTGTTAACTGTAAATCTAGTATTTTAACAATCAATTCTTTTTCATAATCATCATATTCAACATTGCCTGCAATTTGAATATAATTCCCATTTTCAATTCCTTCATCATCAAACCCATTAGGACAAAAATATTTGCACATTATTGAATCCGTGGAATCGGTTATGATTAACGATATGAGGAAAGAGCCGTTTTTTAACTCCCTTTTGTCAACATTTACAATTTTTCCTTTAATATTAACTACACCTGAGTCATTTGTTAATTCGGAAATTAAAGACACAGGTATGCTGTCAAAGTCAATCTTTTTTCTTGACCTTTTCTTATAACTGCCTTCTTGAGATTTGTTGGCAGGTTTTTTTTCGGAAGAATTATTTTTAATTATTTCTAAATTCTTTTTCAATGCTTGGTCAAAAATTCTTTGTGCAGTAATTGCTGCTTCTTCTTCCGCCTCATTATATATAGCTTTTATATTATAGTCTAAATTGTAATCGCATATAAGTTTCTTAAGCTTTCTTTCTGTGTTATTGTCATTAAGCTCGTCTATCAGCAGTTTATTGTCTGCAATTACAAAAAAACATTCATCTTTAAATTCAATTTTTATATTGTCCTTTGCTTTTGACAGTATATTTGAACTTTTATTGATGATGTAAAGCAGGTTTTCTTTAATTTTTTCAATGTTTATATTTTTTTCTAATTTATATTTTAAATATATTTCTACATTTACTGAATTGTTATAATGCTTACTTATTTCGTCCTTAATATTTTCTATATGATTAAAATCTATAATTTCTTGGCTTAACGCGTGTAAATTA
>Ga0116183_1005683_pt1 | contig 11706 bp, 12 predicted proteins | sample AD_UKC078_MetaG_FD_89753 | JGI IMG/M metagenome (GOLD analysis project Ga0116183, IMG submission 89753) | Active sludge microbial communities of municipal wastewater-treating anaerobic digesters from USA - AD_UKC078_MetaG | ecosystem: Engineered > Bioreactor > Anaerobic > Digestate | place: USA...
GGAGAAAAGCCATGGCAGCCAAAGCCCATTGTGGCGACAACTCCGGAAGAGATCCTGTCTTCAAGAGGAACCAGGTACAGCATATGTCCAAACATTTCCGTCCTCAAAGAGTCTGTACGCAAGTATGGTCTTGACAAGGTCGGAATTGTTGGAACTCCATGCCAGATCCAGGCTCTTAGAAAGGCACAACTCTATCCAATCGGACTTCGTGACGTATGTGACAAGATTGCTCTTGCAATGGGTATCTTCTGCATGGAGAACTTCTCATACCAGAGCATGACACAGATTGTACAGGATCACTGTAACGTGGATCTGCACTCACTCAAGAAGACCGATATCGGAAAGGGGAAGTACTGGGCATACACCAACCGTGGTGCAGTCTCCCAGATTCCACTCAAACTGACTCACAAGTACGAACAGCCAGGCTGCCATGTCTGTCTTGACTACGTGGCAAACCTTGCTGATATCTCCACCGGTTCAGTTGGATCCCCTGACGGATGGTCCACTGTGTTTATCCGGAACAACAATGGAGAGAACATCTGGAACAAGGCAGTTGCCGCTGGTGTCTTTGAGACCAAGCCGATTGAAAGCGTCAAGCCAGGCCTTGAGCTTGTCACAAAGCTTGCAACCGAGAAGATCACCAAGAACCAGAAAGAACTCGAACACCGTGCGAAATTCGGTGTGAACAAGGGTCTTCGAAACCCCTATATCTAATTTTTTTATTTTAAATCCCTGATAGAGCCGGGTTTTGGTAAAAGTAACCTGCCCCCTGTTTCAAAAGATTTCCAATCAGGAATTTAATAAAATGGGGTTTTTAAAAAGTCCAGAATTTTATCCGCGTAATTTGTAATATCCAACCTGTCATTGACCAGAATTTCCCAGATAATTGCATCATCGACCTTCCAATACTGGTGGACCAGACGGTTTCTGAACCGGGCCATTTCACCCAGATGTTCAGCTTCCTCTTTTTTGATTATCCCATTTTCAGATATGACAAGGAAGATATCTGCATAATTTTCAGGCAATCTCCACTTATTTTGTGTAATCAGATGATTTGAAAGATCAAGTACTGATTCTATCGCAACGAGAAAGTGATATTTTGCACTTCCGCGAAGGTGCCTGTTTGCCATAAATTCAGTCTCACCTTCTGAAATTATATCGTTTAATGCATCCATAGCGTTATTAAGTTCAGAAATGAGTGTACTCATTACTTCTTTGTCAGCTAATACCAAGTACTTCCCTCCTGTACTTGTTTAGGTAATATGCATAATCGAGGTACTCTTTAAGGATTTCTGATTCAAATGATGAAAAAGCACTAATATCTTTACACAAAATAATATTCTGCTTTTTTAAAACCTGGTACACAAACCGTATCGGCGCATTGTTGAGAACTCTGACATCTACAGGGAAATGAGTGAGATTTGATAGTTCCCGTTCCAGTTTCTGTTCATAATATCTGGGTAATGTAAATGATGTATCCAGGAAAAGGCCAATATCTATATCCCTAAATCGCTTCTCTGCAAATGAACCAAATAAGAGTGCAGCAATAACCTCCGGTTGTTCTGAAAAAAACTCTCTTATATTCTCTATTATCACATCCTTTTCCGACTGGGAGAGTTCGTGCGGTTTCATCTGCTTCATGCTGGCCTGGCTATCAATCTCGCGTATCATTTTTGCATGCATACTAATCGGGTTTCGTAGTTATAAGCAGATGTTCTGCATTATTGAAAGTAGTTTTGCTATATACTTTAAATAAATTATGAGATAGGAAATTCCCTCTCATCAATAGTTATTCATGTTTCAGGTTAAAAAAAGAAGCAAAATGGATTGTTTTTAATAAACTGAATTGAACTTTTTTCATCCCTGGCATCTGACTCCCGCTACTCTGTCGCTGAGCTGGAAGATGATCATGACAATGGCAGATATGGGTAATGCAATAATCAGTGGGTCTATCACTGTCCAGGGAGCACCCAGTATCGTTACATATCCGGTCAGGAGCTGGGAGATACCAAGAACCTTTGCCTCGGCGGTATGGACGAAGACTGTGTAAAATAACCAGGTGGATGCCCCTATGATCATACTTGCCACTGCGCCGTTTTTAGAGGGATTTTTGGAGTAGACTCCGATTGCAAATGCAGGGAGGAATGCCGATGCACAAAGGCCCATGAACATTGCAGTTGCCCTTGCAATTATCCCGGCTGGCATGGCAAGGGCAAGAACGAGACTGATGATCATCATCACGATACATCCAACCTGGTTGGCCTTTAATGACATGGCACATTTGTGTCCTCTTCCCCAAAGATCACAGACAAGTGCGGTGCCCATGGTGTGAAAAAGGGATGAAAGCGTGGACATTGCTGCCGAAAGCAGGGTTAACATGAAGATAATTACGAACAGGTCAGGCATTGCCATGTTAATGTAAAGAGGTATCACAGAATCGACGTTTCCTCCTGCAGCGTCAACCGCAATTTTTCCCATGTGCTCGTAAAAATAGACATTTGTCAGCGCACCAACGGTAAATGCAACGCCCGTCATCATCAGTATGAAAGGACCTCCAACCAGCACTGCCCGGTTAAGTGCCCTGTTTTCCTTTGCAGTCATGAACCTGACCACCAGTTGTGGCTGGGCCAGAACGCCTATACCAACACCCAGAACCAGAGTGGTTACCAGGGTGAACCATATGGGAGATCCCAGCTCAGGCATTGATGCCCATCCTGTCATTCCCTGCCCGGCAAGTGCTTCAGGAACCAGGCCTGACATTGCATTTAATGCCGAATGACCTGCAGTCACTCCGCCAACTGCAATATATGTCAGTACCAGGAGCAATGTCATTCCAATCAGCATAATTGCTCCCTGGAATGCATCGGTGTACATCACTGCAATAAGTCCGCCATAGATTACATAGATGGCTACAATGACAGCAAATCCTATCAGTGCGGTTGTATAGGATATGTTTAACGTGGTCTCGATGAATCGTGCACCACCTATAAGTACAGCAGCGGTATAAAGTGGCATTCCAAGAAGGATGATGGTTCCACTAATAAGCTGGAGTTTTGGTGCATTAAAGATCTTACCCATGAGGTCAGGGAAGGTAACCGCTCCTGTTTCTGCCCCTTTCTCTCGTGTTTTTTTTCCAAAGATTACAAATGCCAGGAGGATGCCCACTCCGATATTGAAAACTGTCAGCCAGATAAGTCCCATTCCAAGGTTTGCAGCTACACCACCAAATCCGACGATGGCTGATGTTGAGATGAATGCAGCACCATATGAAAGGGCAATTATTACCGGGTGACTATCCCGTCCGGCAAGCAGGTAATCTTCGGCATGTATCGTTCTTTTATACCCAAGATACCCGAGCACCAGTGTGGCGGCAACATACACCAGCACAAGAACGATGGTGAATACCGGATCAACTGCCATCTTCCCGCCCTCCACGGTTCCAGTTGATCAAACCATAGATTATGCAGGTTATCGCAAATCCTATCGATAATGCGTACCCCATCCAGATTGCAGGATCTGTTATACCAAATACTGAAAACATGTTTATCGAACCTTCCGGTAAACTGTCAGTGAATATCAATACAGGGGACCGTAAATTGCCGGTCCCCTAACTAAACACGAAGAAAAAAGGGCCAGAGAATAAATTGCCAAAGGAAGTAATCCACTGTCTTATCAATTTACCAATAATATGTAGATACTGGTTCAGTATAAACCCTGCGTTGGTGCACCTCTGCAATGTGAAAAAAGATATGTTAAGGGCCGGGGACCTTAAAGTTCCTGTTCCGGGTTTACCAGAACGATGGATGTGGTGGTATTCATGAGAACAGGCGGAACAATTACCTGAGGTCCACCGGCGATTATCTGGATCATGTCATCGCGGTACCAGTCATTGTTACCTTCATCGCTCTCCGGTACCAGGTTTCCTGGATCTACGTCCATTAAAATTCCGTACCTGCCTGCCATAATCTCACGCGGAATGGTAAAAGTACGCGTGGTACTGGCCTGACCGGTTGCTGGCACAGAACCGACCTCCCAGGTTCCAAGAAGAAGTGGTTCTACAGCCCGGACAGATCGGTTTGTCAGGTATATGTCAACATAAAATTTCCCGGCGTCAGATCCTCCCCTGTTTTCAACCGCGGCAATAACCCTGACCTGGTCACCAGGCCCCGCCTTTGACGGGATAATAATTCCTGATCCCACCAGGTCTGGCATGCTTCCATCAGGGGTAGGGTCTGCGATGTGTATCGTTTTTTGCTGTGCCTGTTCAGTCTCCTTCCCCATGACCTCCCTGACAAAGTTATATGCACCATCAGCAAGGTCAAGTGGTAAAAGGAAAGTTCTTACACTTGAATAATCTCCCCCTGATGTAATTGATTCAAGATCCGCTGATCCAATTGGAACCCGTGCTGCATCACCTCCACTTTCATTAACAAGGTAATAGGAGATGGTGACAGGCCCGCTGTCTGCATCTCCTGCATTTTTCACCACTTCAATCACCGTAAGTGAACCCCCCGCATAACCGGTTTCACTCACGATCAATCCTTCTGAAGTAATATTCACCGCAGCGCTGGCTGGCAGAATAATGACAATGAATACTAACATCAGCACCCATCCGGTACGAATGGTCATATCTGATGATTGGAGACCGTTCCCATAAAACCTTTCCAGATGAATTAACCGATTGTATCACCAACATTATGGTGACTATTCATGTATACGCTGGTTCTGATTCGTCATGGAGAAAGTATCTGGAACCGGGAGAACCGGTTTACAGGATGGCGTGATATCGATCTCTCTCCCCAGGGCATTGTCGAGGCAAGGTCTGCAGGCAGGGTCCTCCGGGAGCAGGGTTTTGAGTTTGACATTGCATACACTTCAGTTCTTAAACGTGCCATCCGGACACTCTGGCTTATCCAGGAAGAGATGGATCTCATGTGGATTCCTGTTATCCGGACCTGGCGCCTTAATGAGCGGCACTATGGGGCACTGACCGGCCTTAACAAGACCGAGACGGTGGAGAAGTATGGTGAGCAGCAGGTTCATGTCTGGAGAAGAAGCTATGACGTTCCGCCTCCTGCTTACTCCCCTGACAATCAGGATAATCCTTCCTATCACCGACGGTACCAGGAGATCCTGAGAAGCGACCTGCCGATGACCGAATGCCTTAAGGATACGGTTACACGATTCATACCCTACTGGAAAGATGAGATTGTTCCTGTTATAATGTCAGGGAAAAGGGTTCTTATCACTGCCCATGGGAACAGCCTGCGTGCCCTTGTAAAACATCTTGATAATATTTCAGATGCCGACATCCCTGAGATGAATATTCCAACAGGTATCCCGCTGGTATATGAGCTGGATGAGGATCTCAAACCAGTCAGAAATTATTACCTTGGTGATGAGGAAAAAGTGAAAGCTGCCATGGAAGCAGTAAAAAATCAGGGAAAGGCCAAGTAATTTTTATGTAATTTTTTTACCAGCCACGGGTCTGGAGTCTCTCTTCAGGTGCAAGCGCATGGACATCAAGGCCACGCATGGCATCTCCAAGACCCTTGGAAATCTCTGCGATCACCGCAGGTTCATTGTAATGGTTAACTGCCTCGACGATTGCCCTGGCCATCAGCTCGGGTTTTTCGGACTTGAAAATTCCTGAACCTACAAATACTCCGTCACTTCCAAGCTGCATCATGAGCGCTGCATCCGCAGGAGTTGCAACACCCCCGGCAGAGTAGTTCACGACAGGAATGCGCTGGCGTTTTGCAGTTTCAATAAGAAGGTCAGCAGGAGCTTCAAGTTCTCTTGCCCTTTTTACCAGTTCAATCTCCTCCATTCCCCTGAGCTTTCTTATCTCTGACAGGATGGTCCGGTTATGGCGCACTGCCTCAACCACGTTCCCGGTGCCTGCCTCCCCTTTGGTACGGATCATCGCTGCTCCTTCACCAATTCTTCGCAGCGCTTCTCCAAGGTTTCTTGCACCGCAGACGAAAGGAACGGAAAATTTTGTTTTATCGATATGGTATTCTTCGTCTGCAGGAGTCAGAACCTCTGACTCGTCGATCATGTCAACACCAAGGGCCTCAAGAACCTGGGCCTCAACGAAGTGACCGATCCGTGCTTTTGCCATAACCGGAATGGATACCGCATCAATGATCTCAGTCACCTTTTTCGGGTCAGCCATCCTGGCAACACCACCTGCAGCCCTGATATCTGCAGGAACACGTTCAAGGGCCATGACCGCAATTGCACCTGCGTCTTCAGCAATACCGGCCTGCTCGGCTGATACCACGTCCATTATTACGCCCCCCTTCTGCATGGGCGCAAATCCCCGTTTAATAAGTTCGGTGCCGAACCGGAGGTCTTCAAGTATCATATCCCGTACATTTTGGGTGCACCAGCCAATAATACTAGTGCGATACATGTAAACAAGCAAAATAGAAGGATTGTAAGACGAACGGTCTTTATTATCGAAGGGCCTGCCTGTCTGAGGTCAGTTTTTCTCTCTCCTATCCGGTATACGCCAGGCTTTTCAAACAGGACCCCCTCTCCTCCGGCAACCAGGGAGATGGAAATACCTCCGTTAAATCCTGGTCTTTTTTTCCGGTCATGGATGAATGTATGCCAGGCTGGCTTCAGCCTTCCTTTCAGGGTATAAATGATGAGAAGTAAAAAACCGCATATCCGTGCAGGTATGAAAGAGAGAATATCATCCATCCTGGCAGCAAACCAGCCAAGGTTTCTCCGTTCATCGGTGTAACCAAGCATGGCATCCATTGTGTTTACCGCCCTGTACATAGCAGCCCCTGCAAGACCTAACAAGAGAAACCAGAACAGGGGGGCGATGATACTGTCATTTAAGTTTTCGGCAACTGATTCAAAGGCTGCGGAGAGGGTTTGTTCTTCATTCAGAGCTGACGTGTCGCGAGAGACAAGGAGAGAGGCTTTTTGCGCCCTTTCTTCTCCTGACAATGCATGCATTACATCAGCTGCATGCTCTTCCAGTGCTCTCCAGGCAAAGCAGATCTTCAGGAGAAATGGCGCACATAACAGGTAGAGATACCATGGAGCAAGTACCTGAAACAGGGCGAAAGTTATGGTGAAGATGAAGACGGTGATAAACCATCCAAGAATACCAACGCTGCGCTGGAAGGCAGGAGGGTAAAGTTCAGGCCTTCCCCACCAGCCTATGAACCGCCCGATGAGTGCTACCGGGTGAAGTGATGTCTTTGGATCTCCACATATCCTGTCGAGGATAAGTGCACAAAAAAGGACTGGGATCTGAGTTATCATCAGGGATTATATGTTCTGGGGAAGCAGGTTCGGGATCCCGTCTTCAATCGGGTACGTAACCAAGCAGGCGTTGCAGATGAGCGATCCGGTGATAATTTCAACGCCATTCTCCTCGGTCACTTTAAGTTCAAGATCGCCTTTGCATACCGGGCAGCAGAGAATATTATATAACTCGCGTTTCATTCGTATTCATCCCTGATGTCTATTACCTGGGAAAGTTCAGGTCCGGTTGAGATGAGCGTGATTGGTGCACCGATATCATCTTCAGCCTGTTTAAGAAAATCTTTTGCAGTCTTTGTAAGCTGAGAGTATTTTGTCATTCCAAAACAGGAAGGATCCACGTGATCGATACCTGTGATCGCCGCCTGTGTGCATCCATTTACCATCGCAGCATACCTGGCCATCTCCCCGTCCCATGTTCCTATCCTCCTTTCTCTTCCTGTGACGGTTCCAAACTCCTGGATTCCCTTTTCATGTGCCATCTCACTGGACATCTCTGTTGAGAACGGTCCTTCTCCGACCCTTGTTGGAAAGGCCTTAAACACAACTATCACATCATCTATTCTGGTTGGGCCAACACCGTTGTCTGCGGCCATCTGTGCTGCACAGGTGTCTTTACTGGTGACAAACGGGTAGTGACCAAAGTACAGGGAAATTCCAAAACCCTGGGTACCTTCTATCAGTACATTCTCCCCATTGTCAAGTGCCGTGTTTATCTCATAAGGCACATCGGTCAGGTAAGAGCTTAATTCCGGGAGATCCCGCGCAAGTCTTGCAACCCGCATTGCACGATCCCTGTTTGCCGGACCACAACCTGTACCAGTTGAACCAACCTTTTTGGAAAGGTGGGCATTGGTCTTATCCTCCTGGATATGTGCTTCTTCAATGATTGCGCACCGTTTGTCAAGGAAAATTCGCCCTTCAACATCAAGGACCTCGATCTCGTGCATTAATACCCGTGGGTCAACCAGAACGCCGGTTCCGATCATCAGCCTTGCATCAGGATAGATAAATCCTGAAGGGCACATGCGGACACCAAATTTTTTTTCACCGACCATTACGGTATGACCGGCGTTTGGGCCCACACCCCCCCTTGAGATTATTGTAGGGTGATCCTGGTGAGCAACGTGAGAAACAATCTTTCCCTTTCCTTCATCACCAAAATTACCGCCAACGATTATAGTACAACTCATCCAACCTATTGCATGGGATTAAGATAGACATAAAGATTTAGATTTTTGATGACTGGTGACTACTACCACTCATCCATCTCACGCTTTGAGATGAGCTCATCAGCCTCATCATTCAGGCCAAGGCTTCGGAGACATTCCACCTTTGCATCATATACTTCAGCATGGTTTGGTTCAATCCTGATAACCCGGTCAAAACATTTTATGGCTTCTTTACAGTTGTCTGTCCTGGAAAGACAGTTTCCAAGTTCAAACCAGGCATCTGAATCCTGTGGATCCTGCTTTAATATCTCTTTAAAACAACCAATGGCAGATTTAAAATCTTTAAGTTTCATCAGGCTGATGCCTTTATTGTAAAGGGCATTTACATCCCCTGGTACTAGTTGCAATATCTTGTCAAAACACTCGACAGATTCCTGGTGCCTGTCGATCTCTGCCAGGGCTGATCCTTTATTACTCAATGCATGGAGATTGGCAGGATCTATCTCAAGTACCATGTTAAAACAGGGAATTGCCTTGCTGTATCGCCCCATGAAAAAGTAATTAATTCCCATGTAAAGCCAGTAATTTGGATCTTTATCATTTAATTTCAAAGCTTCTTCAAAAGCTTCAACTGCCTCCTGGTACCTGATGAGGTGCATAAAAGCCAGGCCTTTTTGGAAATATATCTCCTCATCCACCGGATTTAATGAAGATGCCTTCTCGAAATATCGTATTGCTTCCTCGAACTTCTGGTTTGTGGCATACAAAATGCCCTCCGTCTTCCACCGTTCTGCTTCTTTGTCACTGATAGTATCTACCATATATCTCCCAAATTCCGGTATCAAATTGTTACCCGCTTAATGCATTAAAGATATTCATCGTTTCCTCCGTGGGTTTCATGAGCGGAGAGGGGATAATACTATTATGGATTCAGTCCGGCAAAGCACGGATTCTGTTGAAGTTCCCCCGAAAGGCAGCAGAAAAATCTGGAATGATCTGCCCGTGTTGTTTCTGGCTCTCGTTCCTATGTTAATTATTGTACCTGTTTTACCACCTGATCCCTCGTCAAGACCTTTCATACTGATATTTCTGACGCTGCTTTTCATCGCCGGCATCTATGGTATGAGGGGCAGCCGCAGGAGGTTTTTACTCTCATGCATACTTGCCCTTATCGCCATCGAGACGTTCTGGGTATCTGTCTGGCCTTCTGCATCCTCCCTCTTCCTGCCAGCTGAATTCTTTCTTTTCCTCTTCCTTGGACATATGATCGGGTACCTGGTTTTGGAGATGGTATCTTCTGATGGTGGGATCATGGATATAATAAGTGGAACTGCTGTCCTGGTTATGATCGGGGGGATCATGCTTGGCACAGGCCTTCATCTTTCCGCGTGGATAAGCAGGACTGTTTTGTATGATCCTGCCCTTCTTCATAGTACTTTTGCAAGATCCCTGCCTGAGGGAGTGATGCATCTGACCTGGGGTGGAGAGTATTCATCTGGAACTTCACCTCTTACAACAGTTCTGCTTATGACCGGTTCAGTATGTGGATTTTTAATTCTTGCACTGGCAGCTGGAAAAATTGCAGGGTATTATTGTAAAAAGAGTGGTTAATTTATTCTTCAAGCGAAAGAGTTCCTGAAAACACGGTCTCGGCAGGCCCTTTCATGAAAGCACCGTTGTTGATGGTTATTGTAAGAGGTCCGCCAAGAGTCTCCACCTCAACAATGTGACCGGTTTTTGACAGCCGGTGAGAGATAGCAGCAGAGGCTGTTGCCCCAGTGCCACAAGAGAGTGTCTCTCCCTCAACTCCACGTTCAAATGTGCGGATTTTTATTGTGTTTTCCCCGGTTACTGCAACAAAATTCACATTTACACCAGAAGGGAAGAACTGGCTGTGCCTGATTGGAAGAGCGGCTTTTACAATGTCCACCATCTCAAGATCCCTGACAAAGACAACTGCATGAGGGACCCCGGTATTAACTGCATAGACTTCATAACCGTTAATTATCTCGTGGAAATCTCCCTTCCCTTTTGCAGGTATGCCAGGGCTGTCATATACCGGCGGCACCATCTCCACTTCGGCCATGAAGTCTCCGTCCTCATCATACTCCATCTTAAGATTTACAGGGCCTGCAAGTGTCTGTATGGTACATGGGCTTTTGACATACCCTTTATCAAATGCATATTTTGCAAGGCACCTGATACCGTTCCCACACATCTCTGCTTCACTCTCGTCAGGCTGTAAGAGGCGCATCCTGATTCCATCCCCGGATTTCAGGAGAAACAGCACACCATCCCCTCCGATTCCAAACTTCCGGTCACAGTACAACGCTGCAAAATGCGCCTTTAAATCATCAGGAATTCTCTCCCCTTCATATTCATCGATCAGGATGAAGTCATTCCCATTACCATGGAGCTTGACAAATGGTATTTCCATGTAGATCAGTTATGCAATTCCCCATTTATCCAGTGCCCGTTTCAGCTCAGGGTGATCCATAGCATATGTCGCAGGAGGGATTCCCAATACGGCTGCATCCACCGCCTGGCGCATCGCCATGGCCCCTGCTCTTGTCCCGTCAGGGTGGCCATGAATTCCTCCGCCTGCCTGGAGAATGATGTCTCTTCCAAGCATGCTGACCTCTTTATGAACTCCGCCAGGGTGCAGCCCGCCAGAGGCAACGGGAAATGTCTGTTTAAGATCGAAGAAAGGTTCGGTAAGGGCAAGGTTGTCGCCGCGCAGCTCTGTGACATCATGTTCCATCTTTCCTGATACCGTGCCTGTGTGCAACTGATCTCCTCCAAGCATCCTGACCAGGCGGCAGAGTGGCCTCATTGCAATTCCATGTTCCGGGTTCCTGGTAATTGCCGCATGCATGGTCCGGTGAACATGAATAGGGATGTTGATTCCAGGGTCTTCTGCAACTGCCCTTACTGCGTCAAACCCGCAGACGATGACATCGATCATGAGCATGTTAGCGCCCATCCTCACTGCCTCACGTGCCCTTTCAACGATCCTGTCTCCAGCGGTCGAGATATTTACGGCATAAAGGACATTTCGCCCTGTCTCACTCTTTACCCTGTCAAGACGTTCCATGATGAGAGGGAGGCGCTCTCCAAGCGGGCAGAACTTCTGGTCTGTCAGGGTCTCATCATCTTTTATGAGATCCACCCCGCCTGTTGCGGCCTCATATGCGACTTCGGCCGTATCTGCCGGGTTCAGCCCTACCTTGGGCTTAATAATAGTCCC
>Ga0116183_1005690_pt1 | contig 11698 bp, 10 predicted proteins | sample AD_UKC078_MetaG_FD_89753 | JGI IMG/M metagenome (GOLD analysis project Ga0116183, IMG submission 89753) | Active sludge microbial communities of municipal wastewater-treating anaerobic digesters from USA - AD_UKC078_MetaG | ecosystem: Engineered > Bioreactor > Anaerobic > Digestate | place: USA...
GGCATGCCCGGCATGCCGGTCATGCCGGTCATGCCCGGTATGACGGGCGCCACACCGGGAGGCCACCAGGGTGGCTGGGGTCAAAGCCACATTCAGACCGGCAAGGGCGCTGGCCAAACCGCTGATGGCCAGTCAGGCGACATGGTCGACAAACTGCTGAAGGTTGCGGAGCGCTTCGACACCCCCCCCTCACTGGACAAGATCAAGGTTAACGTGCTGGGGCCGGATAACGTTTCCTTCACCGCCAAAGCCAACGATGACAAGGGACTGGGTGAAATCGCTTTCCGGGTATACGACACCCAGGGCAACGCTATTGGCGAGCAGCTGCTGACCGGTCTGGGCAAGAAATGGGAAGGCACCACCCAGCCGATCAAAACCGGCGGCGGCAGCTTCATCGTTATCGCCCAGGCCAAGGACACCACCGGAAACACATCCAAGGAGCAGCGCGCTTCATTCACCATGTCCGGCGCCCCGCTGCAGCCGGCAGTGACAACCCCGCAGCCTGCTGCAACAACATCAGAGATACCTGTTGCAACCCCGGATCAGCCAGCAGCGGTCCCGACTGTGCCTGCAGTTACCCAGGAACCGCAAACATCCATTCCTGCGCCGCCAATCCCGACACCAGCACCTGTCCCGTCTGAACAGCAGGGGCTGCCAGCCATTGCTGAACCGGTCATTTTCAGTAACGGCAATATTGCCGGCGTGCAGAACGGCCCGTCCAGGACCACCAGCTTCACAATCCAGACACCGCACCGCGTGACATTTATTTACAATTATCACTACTTCAACAACGGGCGGCTGCCAGGAACCATCGCCCTGCGGCACAGTGATGGCACGCTGTATGGCCCCTGGCAGACCGAAGGGGCCCTCGGCCAGGGAGGTGTCAAAAACGCTTACTGGTTTGTGCGTCCCAATGCCGACATCAAGGCCGGCACATACACTGTCGTAGATTCTGATCCATCCACATGGTCGCACAACTCAGGTTCTGCCGGCGCCGGTTTTACCGAGATCCGCGGTCTGGCGACCAATTGACAGGTACTGGCTGCCAACACAGTTGCAGCAGCATCTGCCAGATATTCATTGAACTGAAGCAGGCATTGCAATATCATTAGCCAATTTCTGAATAGGGAGACCCGCCATGAGTCGTATTAGAATCAAGCACGCCCTGATTGCCTTGATGGCGTTCTTTACCTTCTCCTCACTGGCCAACGCCGATGAGCGGAGCAAGGGCAACATCGACTGGAGCGGAGGCTATGTAACCGCTATCGGCCAAGGCACCTCCAGACCGACCGGCAATCGCGTAAAGGACAGACTGGCCGCCATGAGAGCAGCCGAGGCCACCGCCCAGCGCGCTCTACTGGAAACCATCAACGGGGTCAGGATCGATTCCGTAACCACTGTCGAGAACATGGCCATGGTTGAAGATCGTATCAAAACCAGGGTGGCGGGACTGGTAAAGGGCGCCCAGGTCGTACGCAGGCACTCCGAATGGGTTGACGGCGCGACCCTGGCTACTGTTGAAATGCGCATCTGCCTCTCGGGCGGCACCGCCGGATGCAAGGGACCGGCGCTTACCAATGTAATCGATCTGGCCAGCAGCAAACTCCCCCCCCATGTACCGGGAGACGTCATGGCACTGGACAGACCACTGCCACAGCCTAAACCGGAAAGCAACGCACCGCAGCCCGCCGCAGGCAGGAGAAACAAGCCCGCCTATGACCCTGCCAGAAAGGTGACCGGCGTAGTTTTCAATCTGGAAGGGCGCTATTTTGAACGTCAAATGCTGCCGGTGGTTGTCACCAGAGGTGAGGAAAAACTGGTTACCGTCTATTGCGTAAAGCAGGTCAAGCCGGACGTGGTTCGCACCTATGGCGCGGTGCGCTACGCCGAATCGATTGATCATGCCGCCAGGATGGAAAAACTGGGAGAAAATCCGCTGGTCATCCCGGTGGCTGACGTCTCCAGGGAAAACATGATCGTGATCTACACGGAAGACGCCAATCTGCTGCGCGAAACCATGATGCACGGCAATAACTATCTCAACGATGCGCGGGTTGTCATTACAAACAAGTAGGCGTCAGGCCGCCAGTAAAATTCATTCCATGCAGGGAGACATTATGAAAAAGCTATTTACCGTTCTGTTGATGCTGGCAGCCTTGCTTGCCATGGCTGGCACTCTGTGCGCAGAAACCCGAACCTACACAGAAATTGTAACCGTAAAGGTCGACGATGACGAATACGCCGCCCTCAACAAGGCCAAGGAGCGTGCCCGGGAACAGGCTCTGCGCAGCTATCTTAACGATGTGTATAAAGAGCGTTCTGCCACACTGAACCTGACCGGCGACGACAAATACATCCGCGATCTGGAAGTACTGGAAAGCAGGATTGGCGGTCTGTTCAGCAAGGAACTCACCGCCAAGATCAAAGTTACCATCAACGAGGAAGAGGTGCGAGCCTACCTCAAACGGCAGGGTGCGGTGACCGGCAAGAACGAGGAGCGCCGGATTTTTGTTATCCTGATCCCCGGCAAGATGGACAGCGGTGACGCGCCAGTCGTGCTAGACAATGTCAAGGCCGAGATCCGCAAGAATCTTACTGCCGCCGAGTACACCGTCATTGACTCCGAGGAACAGGTCAACAGACTAGAATCACTGGCCGAAGAGGCTGACTACAACAAGCTCGTGGCCAAGCTGGAAGGCCTGGGGGAATGGGTCGTCGTCGGCAAGGTGGATGTTGACGTCAGCCAGGATGGCAGCATGCGCACATACCACGCCATGATGACCGGCAAAACCGTCAGCATCACCAGCCGCGACCTGATGTGGGAAGGCAACATCGACGGCGCGGCCCGGGTGCGGGCCAGCGAATCACCCAAGGCGGCCCTCAGGCTGGCGGCCATCAATGGCGGTAAATCCTTCGCACGCGAGGTGCTCAACGCCCTCAACACCAAGACCCTGACTCAGGAACGCCGTGGTTCCCGCTTTGAAGTAGTCTTCCCCTCCGGCGGAAACTACAAGCTGGAGCGCAAGATTCTCAAGCTGCTCAGGGACGACATCAAGGGTCTCAAGAACGTCAGCCAGAAAAACCGCGGCAAGGGAGACATGATCGTCGATCTGTACTATGTGGGCAAGATCAGCGATCTGGTCGACCTGCTGCTGGATAATTTCGAGAAGGATCCCCAACTGAAACGCTACAATCCTGAAATCGACGGCAACAAGGTTATCTTCAAGCGCTAAGTCCCCCGGAACCAGCCTCCGACAGGAGGCTGGTTCCACCAGAAAACCCCTGACAGGATCACAAATGACATCCATGAATCCCCTGAAAAAGATCACCATCCTTTTCTCCGGATTGCTTCTGACGGCGCAACTTAACGGATGTGCTACCGGCACCAGCACACTTGAGTGCGGGGCCGAGTCCATGTACCCGACCATCCTTTCAACGCTGGATTCCTTTGAAAGCGCAGCCATCTCGATCAAGCTTTCCAACCGCATCCTGTTGCAAACCCCGATCCATGAAAACGACAAATGGCCGGCCGAGCTCTATGGCGTCCCCTCCGGTGAAGCTCTGATCCGCATGGGACTCAGCCTCTTTGGTGCAACACAGGGCATAACCATCCCGACCCAGATCGACCCGGCCACCGGCTTTCCCCGTCCGACCAGCGCCCTGTATATCTTTCTGACCGAGCGGGAGAGGATGCTTAACCGGGAGACCGTCCGGGAAGACGTGCGTTTTTTTGCAGCACAACCAGCCAACGTGATTGCCCGGCAGTTACCCGCATACCGCCGCAAGCCGGGTGTCCAGGTGATTGATGACAATATCTACCGCAACCCGCTGATGGCCTACGGCGTGGTAATGGCAAACCGGGCGGAGATGGTCCAACTGCAGCAGGAAGTAGATATGATCGCCCACGGCTTCAAGCTCTGTGATGCCTGGGTGCACAAATCCAGCGCAGGTGAGGTCAAGCCGGCCGCATGCAAGGATCCGGCTCTCAAACAGGACGCCATGGAACTCCGCCTCAAAAAGGCCAGTCATAGCACCACTGACACGCCCGGCAGCGCTTCGCCAGACTCCAACTACGCGCCACTGCGTGCTTACGAGTCCCAGGACGCCCGCAACGTCGACTCTTTCGGCAATCCAGTAACCAACTCCGCGGTAGACACACTGGTTGAACAAAACAGGCCAAAACCAGCCAGAAATAAGTACACCTCCAGATCAAAACGCAAAAAGGTTCAGAAAAATAGCCGCAGCAGACGCAGCCGGAAGCCGGTGCAGCAGGCCGCGGTCGCCCAGGCGCCAGTCAGCCAGCCGCAGAACAGCTATGGCAATGAAAAAATTGTTGTCGTCAATGAGCGTGACCGCCAAACCCAGGAAAAATCCGCCGAGCTGGAAAACATGAAAAGGACCTACGGAAAGCTGGCCAACCGGGTCTACGATGCCTCGGTTGCCGGGGCAGATTTTACCATGGCCGCCATTACCAAGATTGCCTGCGCGGTTGTCAACGGGGTCAGGGCCTACCCCAATGCCGAGAGGGAAATCAGGGGCTGGCGCGGCGCGTACAACGCCGCCATGCTGGTGCCACGCATCAGAAACATCATTAACGCCTTCGGGTACTACAAGGACAACCTGGGGCTGCAGTTTGTGGCCTACCGCACCATGTACCAGCAGATCAGGGGCACCTACCCTGAACTGAAAGACGACAGCAAACCCCAGACACAGGAAACGATGCAGCGCATCGAACGTGCCTACGCCGTGCTGAAAGAGCTGGAACCCAAACTGACCCTGCTGGCTGCCGGCAAGGATGTTGATTTTGAAGAACATGAAATCAGGCAGCTTAATCGTGTAGCCACCCTGTTTCCCGAACAACACGAAATGGAGCAGACATTGAAGGTGGCTTGGGGCATCGCCCCCCAGGCCGCCCGCATCAGCCGGCCGCCAGCCGGCAAAATCCATCAACCGGAGACAACACCATGACGATTATCTCTCAATGCAAGCTGGCCATGGCAGCCCTGACTGCATCAGCACTGCTGTTCGGGTGCGCCAGCGCCCCGGAAGTGGTCTATGTCAAGGAGGCCCAGCAGGTCACCACCCAGGCCCTGGAGCCGGTCATGCTGGAATCAGCAGAACTGGAAAATGACATCAAGCGGCTCAGAAAATATTTCACCCCCGACATGGCTGACGACTTCATCAACGTGGTCCAGACCGAGATCGCCAACACTAAACGCTTCACCAAGGTGCTGTTGAACATCTCCGAGGGGGACACCTACATCATCCAGCCCCGTATCGAAAAGGTTTCGGAATCGCTGCTGCCGATCGCTTCCGACCCGACCCGGCGCCGCTTTACCGCAAGGGCGCGCACCCGGCTGGACGTTTTTTTCATCAACCAGAAGACACAGAAGGAGTTGGTCAAATCATTCTACGATGATCGCAAGATCGAGCAGCGCATCTCCAAAAGGGTCAGACTGACCCCGGAAATGAAGCTGGACTATATCCTCAGGGCTACACATGTCTCGTTCCGCGCCGCTGCAGACCAACTGGGCAACGCCTTCAATCCCAGCTATGAGATGGGCACCATCAGCCGCATCAGCGGCCGGGTGACCAATATCCAGATCAATACCAGCAAGATCAGGAAAATGCCCCGGAAACAGCAGGCCGTCGAGGTTATTGACGATGACAACCGGGTGCTTGCAACCGTTGCGGAACTGATTGTAGAAGACGGCAATATCACCGGAAAGCTGTTCGAGAAATCAGGGGCATCCATCAAGGAAGGTGCCAAGGTGCGCGCCCGGGTCAACGGCCTGACGGACTGACCACCACGACCGTCGGCACACAAAAAAGCGGGAGAGGCCATCGCCTTTCCCGCTTCATTTTACCTGAATCCTACAGCCCAACCCGAACCTACTTCATCAGCACCTTCAGCGCCTGTTTGAGCATCTCCTCCAGATTGGCCCCCGGCGGAACATCCAGACCCGCCATGACCTTGCGCACCTGGGGTTCCTTGTAGCCCAGATTGATCAGGGCAGAGACCACATCCTCAACCATATCGCTTTCCGGCAGAGGCTTTGCATCAGCGGCCGGCACAGACGGGATATCCAGCTTGGTGACCTTGTCCTTAAGCTCCAGTACCAGGCGCTCGGCGGTTTTTTTGCCGATACCGGGTATGGCAGACAGCTTGGCGATATCCCCCTGGCGAAGCGCCTGGGCCAGCGGGTCAGGCTGGATATTGGAAAGGATATCCCTGGCCAGCTTGGGCCCGATGCCGGAAACAGAAATCAGCATCTGGAAAAATGATTTCTCCAGGCGGGTACGGAAACCGTAGAGCTGGATCGCATCCTCCCGCACACTGGTGTGGATGTGCAGGGAGACCGTGCCGGTCTCGGGCAGTTCGTAATAGGTGGAAAACGGTATCAACACGCGATAGCCGACGCCCTGTACATCCAGAATGATGTGGTCAGGTGATTTATGCGCAATCGTTCCGGTAAGCATGGCAATCATGGTTTGTAGTTCCTCCAAGAATTCGGCCTGCCCTTGACAGCAGCAGGCCCGGTTATCTGCTTCAGCTCCCTGGTGTTCAGGTGGCAGACCGCTACGGCCAGCGCATCGGAGGCATCGGCCTGAGCTGTTTCCGGCAGTCCCAACAGGGCCTTGAGCATCTTCTGTACCTGTGTCTTGTCAGCCCGCCCCTGCCCGACCACCGCCTGCTTGACCTGCAGGGCCGTATATTCGGATACAGGCAGCCCCGCATTTACCGCCGCCACGATGGCGGCGCCACGGGCCTGGCCCAGCTTGAGCGCACTCTGCACATTGTTGGAAAAGAACACATTCTCCACTGCAACCTCATCCGGACGATAGCGGGAGATCACTTCCGAGAGACCGTGAAAGATCTGTTTCAAACGGGCCGGCAGATCGGCAGCTTTATCCATGAAAATAGCGCCGTTATCCACATGGACCAGACGATTACCCTGCTGCTCCACCAGGCCGTAACCGGTTATGCGTGAACCAGGGTCGATACCAAGTACTCTCATTGTCCACCGCCTGATGGAGTATACGGCTGAAACAGCAAAGGGGGCTCAAGCCCCCTTTGAATTGAAAACCGGATCTTCGACCTACATCATCTTTTCTATCTCATCCGCCGAGATATCAAAGTTAGCATAAACGTTCTGCACATCGTCACAATCTTCCAGTTTGTCCATCATCCTGAGCATGCTTTCGGCCTGCTTCCCCTCCAGAGCCACCTGGGTCTGGGGAATCATGGTTACTTCGGCATCGCTGAATTTAAACCCTTTGGCCTCCAGGGCTTCACGCACTTCAATGAAGCTGCCGGGATCCGTGGTCACTTCAAACTGTTCGTCTTCTTCAGCCACATCTTCGGCGCCCGCCTCAATGGCAGCCTCAAACAGCTGTTCAAAATCAACATTTTTATCAAAGGAGATCAGCCCCTTCTTGCTGAACATCCAGGCCACACAGCCGGCTTCACCCATGTTACCGTTATTTTTACTGAAGATACTGCGCACATCCGACACAGAGCGGTTGCGGTTATCGGTCATCACCTCCACCAGCACGGCAACCCCGCCGGGACCGTAACCTTCGTAAACGATTTCCTCGTAGGTGACGCCTTCCATACCGCCGGTACCCTTCTTGATAGCGCGTTCAATATTGTCCTTGGGCATGTTTTCAGCCTTGGCCTTGTCAACCGCGGTTCTCAGACGCGGATTGGCCGCCGGATCACCGCCGCCCAACTTGGCTGCCACCGATATTTCCTTGATCAGCTTGGTAAAGACCTTGCCGCGCTTGGCATCTGCCGCGCCTTTTTTGTGCTTGATTGTGCTCCACTTATTATGTCCTGACATCCTGTAACACTCCTTGGGATTGGAATAACGTTTTATTGCCTGCAAAAAGGTGGAAATATTAGCATGACAACACCGCCCTGTCCAGAGACAATTGTGATTTTTCAAGGTGTTCCACAACATGCTCCATACGGCATGCACACATCAGCGACCAAGCCCCAGCCATAATTTTGTTGCCAGGGCAGATGGCAAATATTAGCATGTAAATGTATTGTGCATCCCAGGCCAAATCAACACCCCCTGGGTCAGGCCGCAAGCATTACAGGATAAACACCGGCATACGTCCCGCCATCACGATTCAAACACGAAAGGAACTTTGCCCATGCGCTCTTCACTCATCACAGCAGCTACGGCGGCACTCATCGCGATCTCGCTATCGGTTACAGGCTGCAGCGGCTTGAGGCCACAGACCTTTGGAGAATTGCCACCGATTCTGACCCAGGATGAGGTCATCCGTCCTTATGACAGTCTGGCCAGAATACAGGTTACGCGCGAGGTTTTCGGCGTCGACGAAACACTCACCCCGGCCATCAGGGAGTGGGGTTACAATGCCATACGCCAGGAAGCGGCCAAGATGGGGGCCGATGCCGTGATTTTCCCCGAGGTAACCGGCCAGACCACAACCTTCGCGGTAGTTGTGCCCTCCACCGAGTATCGGGCCAGCGGGGTCGCCATAAAGTTCAAATAGGCATTGACAGCACCGCGATAAGTTTATATAAATAACGTTCTCAAAATTATGGCGGCGTAGCCAAGTGGTAAGGCAGAGGTCTGCAAAACCTTTATTCAGCGGTTCAAATCCGCTCGCCGCCTCCAAACAAAAAACAACGGGACAGCCTCAAGGCTGACCCGTTTTATCTTTCCACACCGATCCGAACATCCTGTCTTTTACAATCCAACAGCACATGCAGCTCTCAGACGTTTGCTTTCGGGCCCGGCTTTTTCGGTTTGAGTTCCCTCTCAAGCAGTTCTTCGATCTGTTCCACAAAGATCTCCCGCCCGAGCGGTCTGCCGGTTCGTTCGTGCTTGCGGAACGTGTTCATCTCTTCTTCAGTTGACAAGGACAGAATCCGTTTCCAGTTCCCTATCATGGAAAGCAGCGGTTCAACCCTGACCAGCTTGTCATCCTGAGCCGTCAGGTGGGCCTGTGCGCTGCTCCATTGATACTCTCCCGGGCGCGCCACAATTCCGGCCGCAACAGGATTCATTTCAACATATCTGGCTGCTGCCAGCAGATAGCCTTCATCCATCGGAAAGGACGCAAAGCGTTCCTGCCACAGGTGGCCTTTCCAATCTTCACGGAAATTGATTCTGCGGGTATAGCGGCGATGCGCTTCACCAATGGCGCGGGCAAGGCCGTCTTCTGTTTCCGGAACAGCGATCAGATGGACATGATTCGGCATCAGACAGTATGCCCATATCTCAACGCGGCACCTGGCGCACCACTCGGCCATGAGATCCACGTATGCCTGATAATCTGCATCACAGAAAAAGGTCTGCTGGCGGCGGTTGCCGCGCTGGGTTACGTGATGGGGGATGCCGGGGGCTATAACTCGTGCGATGCGTGCCATGCGGGGATAATAGCAGACATGATCATCCTGTCAATCGAATATACTGTCCCCATAACGCAGGCATTTTCCGCTTCTTCTGCTGCAGTTGTACCATTTTTTATTAAACTCATGGTACAACTTTTAGAAGAGTTCTGCCAAGCGCTCGCGACCCAGATCCGAATGGGGTTAACGGGACAGTACATGCAACCCGATGCAAGCGACAAACCGCTTGCAGGGCAGGCAAGTTGCCCGCCCTCCCGCCATACGGGATAATATTGATTTATGCAGGCATGACTTCAAAACCGCCCCAGTCCCCAGTCCCCAGCCAACTACGCCATGGTTGCCATTGATCTTCTGAAACAGGCCAGGGATACGGCAAACAAAACAACACCGATCAGCGCCAGCGCGACGAACTGGGGCCACACAACCATAACACCTGCCCCGCGGTACAGTATGGACTGGGCCAGCATCACAAAGTGCGTGTTGGGAGCGGCCAGCATGACCACCTGGACCAGCACAGGCATGCTTTCCCGGGGTGTCACCCCGCCGGACAGGATCTGCAGCGGCATCAGCAGCAGAATCATCAGCAGCCCAAACTGGGGCATGGAGCGGGCCAGTGTGCCAAGAAATATGCCCAGGGATGTTGTTGCGAACAGGTGCAGCGCCGTACCGGCCAGAAACAGCGGGATCGAACCTTCAATCGGCACCTTGAGCAATCCCTGCACAACCAGTATCAGTGATCCAGCCGTCGCAACCAGCACCACCAGCCCCATGGACCAGACCTTGGCGGCCATGATCTCAAACGGTGTCACCGGCATGACCAGCAGATGTTCTACCGTACCATGCTCACGTTCGCGCAGCAGGGCCGCGCCGGTTAGGATAATCGAAAGCATGGTGACATTATCGATAATCTTCATCACCCCGCCGAACCACGACTTGTTCAATTGCGGATTGAAACGCGCCCTGAGCACCAGATCCACCTGTGGCTGCGGGTTTGATCGGTAGCCCTGCAGAAAGGTGTTCACCTCACTGGTCACAATTGACTGGATATAGCCACTGCCGGTAAATGACTGGCTCATTCTGGTGGCATCCACATTGAGCTGGATGGCGGGACGTCGGCCGGCCAGCACATCCCGCTGAAAATCCGGCGGAATGTTGAGGGCGAACGTGTCCAGTCCGGCGTCCATGCGGGCATCCATTTCACGGTGGCTGATCAGCACCGGAGGAAGAAAGTATGGCCGGTAGAAGGCGTCGATTATCCGTGTGGAAAGCTGGGAACGGTCTTCATCCACAATGGCGACGGGGGCCTTGTTCAATGTCTCCGGCATGGCCGTGGCAGCGGTATAAATAGCAAAGGTAAAGGCGTATACGATCAGCACCAGCATGATCGGATCGCCCAGCAGGCTGCGCAACTCCTTGATACCAAGATGAAAGATATTGGCGGCCGGCATGATCAGCGCTCCTGTTTTCGCAACATGACGGCGCCCAGCAGGGCCAGTACAGGCACGGCCAGCAGCAGGGGCAGAAACGACATCGTCAGGTCATCAAAGCCAAGCCCTTTGGAAAAGGTGCCGCGGGCAATGGTCAGGAAATGGGTGGTCGGATATATGCGCCCGATCATGGCGCCCATCCCCTCCAGGGAGGTGACCGGATCGAGCATACCGCAAAACTGCACCGCAGGCAGCAGGGTAAAGATTGTGGTACCGAATATGGCCGCCACCTGGCTGCGCATGAAGGCCGAGATCGCCAAGCCGAGGGATGTGGCAGCCAGGACATACAGCAGCGCGCCGACCGCCAACGCCGGGAAACTGCCCTTGAGCGGCACTTCAAACAGCGTGACGGCCATCAGCACCAGCAACAGAAAATTGATCATGGCCAGAACGATGTAAGGCAGCTGCTTGCCGAACAGAAATTCCAGTCGGGTTACAGGGGTAACGTAGAAATTGACGATTGAACCCAGTTCCTTTTCCCTGACCACCGACAAGGCGCTCAGCATGGCTGGGATCATCATCAGCAGCAGCGGGATGACCACCGGGACCATGGCCGGCAGGCTCCTGACATCCGGATTGTAGCGGAAACGGGTTTCCACCGAGGCCGCCGGCGCTGACAAAACAAGGCCTGGGTAACGGCGCTGAAGTGATGCCAGCCAGTGCGCATGCATGCCCTGCACATAGCCCCTGACCGTTTCACCCCTGGTGGGCATGGCTCCGTCGATCCAGGCCCCCACACTGACCGGACGCCCCCTTTGCAAATCACGGGCAAAACCGGGGCTCAGCTCTATGGCCAGACTGATTTCGCCAGCCCGCATAC
>Ga0116183_1005692_pt1 | contig 11697 bp, 9 predicted proteins | sample AD_UKC078_MetaG_FD_89753 | JGI IMG/M metagenome (GOLD analysis project Ga0116183, IMG submission 89753) | Active sludge microbial communities of municipal wastewater-treating anaerobic digesters from USA - AD_UKC078_MetaG | ecosystem: Engineered > Bioreactor > Anaerobic > Digestate | place: USA...
GCCACCACCCTTCTAACCGATTACGTACAGCCTGCCGATGAGGAGCAGGTATGGAGCGTATGGATGGGTAACGCACGGGTAAAAAGATAAGTCATGCTCTACTTTGCCAGAGGTTCCAAGACCGATGTTATAACTCCCGATGAGGTGCGCGGCATACTCAAACGGGTTTTTGACAACATGGGCCCCCGCAGACGGGTTCTGGCAATACCGCCTGACATTACCCGTCTGAACTCATACGCAGGCCCCATTACGGAGATGTGCTATGACTATTTCGGCAGCGCCCTGACCGATATTATGCCGGCGCTTGGGACCCATTCGCCCATGACCGGCAACCAGATATCACAGATGTTCGGTAACATTCCAAAGGAGTTATTCAGAGTCCATGACTGGCGTAACGATGTCGTCACTGTCGGCGAAGTTCCTGCCGAATACATCTATCGGGTATCGGAAGGCAAGCTGCACTACAGTTGGAAAGCACAGGTCAACAGACTGCTTCTGGACCCCGAATTCGACATGATCCTCTCCATAGGGCAGGTGGTGCCGCACGAGGTGATAGGCATGGCAAACTACAACAAAAACATATTCGTAGGCATAGGTGGCAACGACAGCATAAACAAAAGTCACTATCTGGGCGCCATTTACGGTATGGAGCGTATCATGGGACGTGCCAAAAGCCCTGTGCGCGACATTTTGGAATATGCCTCACAGCATTTCACGAAAGATCTGCCCATAGTCTATATCCAGACCGTACTCTCGAAAAACTCTGACGGCGATTTAAAGCTGCGCGGACTCTACATAGGCGATGACTTTGAATGTTTCAGCCGTGCAGCCGAACTGGCTCTTCAGGTCAATTTCATAATGGTTGACAGACCCATTAAAAAATGTCTGGTATGGCTTGACCCTGAGGAATTTAAGAGCACCTGGCTGGGTAACAAGGCCATATACCGCACCCGTATGGCTCTGGCCGACGGTGCGGAGCTTATAGTAATGGCTCCGGCCCTCAGAGAGTTCGGTGAGGACTCGACCAATGACCGCCTGATACGCAAGTACGGCTACTTTGGGACGCCCGCCACGCTGAAAGCGGTTGAGGAGAACGATGAACTGAAGGAGAACCTAAGTGTGCCGGCCCACCTCATACACGGCTCCGGCGAAGGCCGTTTCAGCATAACCTACTGTCCCGGTCCCGGCATGACACGTTCCGAAATTGAGAGCGTAGGGTTTAACTGGGGCAATCTGAATGAGATAACCGTAAAATATGCTCCTGACCGGCTTAAAGACGGCTGGAACATTGTAAACGGAGAAGAGATTTATTATATATCCAATCCGGCTCTGGGCCTTTGGGCATATCCGGACCGATTCAAAGACTGAATCATGAAAATAATCTGCGATAACAATATACCGTTTCTCAAAGGTGCATTGGAGCCATACGCCAATGTGATTTACCTGCCGGGCAACGAGACCACACCCGATGCGGTTCGCGATGCCGATGCAATAATCACCCGTACCCGCACAAAGTGCGATGAGTCGCTTCTAAAGGGTTCTAAGGTCAGTATGATTGCCACTGCAACCATCGGATTTGACCATATTGACACTAAGTGGTGCGAGGCTAACGGTATAGAATGGACCAATGCGCCGGGCTGTAATTCCTGGTCGGTCAAACAATACATGGGCTCCCTGCTTGTAACTATGGCACGCGGATTCGGATTCGATTATAAGGACAAGACCATAGGCATAATAGGCGTAGGCAATGTGGGCAGCAAGGTAGCCCGTCTGTCGGCTTTACTGGGTTTCAAAGTCCTGCTGTGCGACCCTCCGCGTGCCCGTCAGGAAGGTGAGAGCAGATTTGTCCACCTCGACACCATAATAGAGCAATCCGATATAATAACCTGCCATGTACCTCTGCAACGTGGGGGCAGGGACTCTACTTTCCACATGTTCAACAAGAAGAGGTTCTCCTCCATGCGCAAGGACCAGATACTGATCAACACCTCCCGCGGCGAAGTGGTGGACTGCGGTGCACTCAAGGCGGCCCTAAAAAAAGGTGCCATCAAAGCCGCATCGCTTGATGTATGGGAGAACGAACCCTATATTGACAGTGAACTGCTTTCACTGCTCTTTACCGGTACGCCTCACATAGCGGGATATTCCATTGACGGCAAAGCCAAAGGCACCATTATGACTGTACAGGCCATAGGACGTAAATTCTCGCTGCCCTGCCGCAACTGGACGATAAAGGAGATCCCCCTACCCGCTCAGCCATTGGAATTCACCCTGGACGTTAAAGACAAGACTCACATACAGGCGGTTGAAGATGCTATTCTCTATACCTACAAAATTAAGGATGACGATGCACGCCTCAGAGCCGACATAAACAGTTTTGAAAAACAGCGTGCGACCTATCCCATCCGCCGCGAGTTCTCCGCTTTTACGGTGACTCTGAAAAATGATATCGGCGAACAGGCTGCAATTATATTGCGTCAGATGGGATTCAATGTAAATAATTAAAAATATATATACGTATGAAACAGATTTCGGATATAGGACTTATAGGACTTGCAGTAATGGGTGAGAATCTGGTGCTCAATATGGAGAGCAAAGGGTTCCATGTCAGCGTATTTAACCGCACCACCCAAAAGGTTGAAAACTTCATTAATGGAAACGGCAAAGGCAAAAACATCTACGGAGCCATGACGCTTGAGGATTTTATTGCATCACTCAAACGTCCCCGCAAAGTGTTCCTTATGGTAAGAGCCGGGCAGGCTGTCGATGACTTCATTGAGATGCTTATTCCTCTGCTTGAACCGGGCGATGTCATTATTGACGGCGGTAACACCCACTTCCCCGACACCATGCGCCGCACGGCATACGTGGAGAGCAAGGGGCTGCTTTACATAGGCACCGGCGTTTCAGGCGGCGAGGAAGGCGCTCTGAAAGGTCCCAGCATGATGCCCGGCGGAAGTCCTTCCGCATGGCCCATAGTAAAACCCATATTCCAAAGCATCTGCGCCAAAGTCGATGACGGCAGCCCCTGCTGCGACTGGGTCGGTGAGGGCGGTGCCGGCCATTTTGTCAAGATGGTTCATAACGGCATCGAATACGGTGACATACAGCTTATATGCGAATGTTACCACATTATGAAGGATTATCTCGGCATGACCAACCAAGAGATGCACGAGACATTTGCCGAATGGAACCGCGGTGATCTGGATTCCTATCTTATAGAGATAACACGTGACATTCTGGCCAAGAAAGATGACGAGGGCCGTTACGTGCTGGACTACATACTTGATACCGCCGGCCAAAAAGGTACCGGCAAGTGGACAGCCGTTGCAGCGCTTGACCAGGGAGTGCCTCTAACACTAATAGCCGAATCGGTCTTTGCACGCTGCCTGTCGGCAAAGAAGGAGGAACGCGTTGTTGCAAGCTCCATTCTCGAAGGTCCCAAAGCCTCAAAGTTTCAGGGTGACCGCAAACAGTTCCTTGAAGATATGAGCAAGGCCCTTTTTGCCGCCAAGGTGATTTCATACGCTCAGGGGTACGACCTTATGAGGTCTGCATCCGAAGAGTACGGCTGGAATCTGAATTACGGCGGTATAGCGCTTATGTGGCGCGGCGGGTGCATAATACGCTCCGTATTTCTGGGTAAGATAAAGGATGCTTTTGACAAGAATCCGCAATTGGACAACCTTATGCTTGACTCCTATTTCAAGGAGAAACTTGCCGATGCCCAACAGGGCTGGCGCAACGTCATAACTCATGCCGTGATGAGCGGAATCCCCATCCCCACACTTTCCGCCGGACTGGAGTACTACGACGGCTATCGCTGCAAGCGGCTGCCGGCCAACCTGCTTCAGGCACAGCGTGACTATTTCGGGGCTCACACTTACGAACGCATCGACAAACCGCGCGGCGAATTCTTCCACACCAACTGGACCGGATATGGCGGAGATACAGTGGCCGGAACCTATATCGTCTGACGCACAACATATTACTATTATGATGACTATTGGGAAATATTCTTTTGGAACCGGCGACCGTTTTGCTCATCAGGGCAAACATCAGCTGACCGCTCTGATCAAAGCATCGGAGAGATACAACATCGATTTCGTTCCGGTATGGAACAAATCCAACCGGGAACACCAGATAGTAGGCACAGAACCTGCCGATACACGTATTGCAGCCGATGAGGCCGTAAAAGCGCTTGGCTACAACAAACCCTATTTCGTAGATGCCGACCACATCAATATGAACAATGTTGACCGGTTCATAGATTCATCGGATTTTTTTACAATCGATGTGGCCGACTACATAGGCAAACCGGCCGACGAGGCTTCGATATCGGAGTTTGTAACAAACAATCTAAAGTATGCCGGAGATCTGACCATTCCAGGCATAGCCCGGCCTTTTAAGGTTGATCGCAGCCTTATTGAGACCTTAGCGAAAAAATATCTCTTCGCAACCCGGGAGGCAGGACGTATCTACAGACATATAGCCGGGAAGAAGGGAGCCGGCAATTTCGTTACCGAAGTCTCTATGGACGAGGTGGATTCGCCTCAAACCCCCATTGAGATGTTCTTCATACTGAACGGATTGGCACAGGAAAAAGTGCCGGTGCAGACCATTGCGCCCAAATTTACCGGCCGCTTCAACAAGGGTGTAGAGTATGTGGGCGACATTGCACAGTTCGAGAAAGAGTTCCACGAATATCTGCTGGTGATCGATTTCGCCGTCAAAGAGTTCGGACTCCCCGACGGACTCAAGCTGAGCATACACTCGGGCAGCGACAAGTTCTCCATCTATCCGATTATGGGCCGTCTTATCTGCAAGTATGACAAGGGCATACATATAAAAACCGCCGGCACAACCTGGCTGGAGGAGAATATCGGTCTTGCCATGGCCGATGACAAGGCACTGGAGCTGGCCAAGCGCATTGCCATTGCCGCATTGGACCGCATGGAAGAGCTGTGCAAACCCTACGCCACGGTCATTGACATCAACCCGGCCAAGCTGCCTGATGCCGCCCAAATAATGGGTTGGTCAGGCACCCGGTATGCCCGAACACTGCGACATAATCCTCAGGATGAACTCTACAATCCCGATTTCCGCCAGCTTATACACGTAAGCTACAAGATTGCAGCCGAACTTGGCGATGAGTACTACTCTGCCCTGAAACGCAACAGCGATGTCATAGGCCTTCATGTGGAAGAGAACCTGCTTGAAAGGCATATAGCACGACTGCTTGCCTGAACAGGCGCTGCACCATTTTATGATTACATTATTATTAACCTGATTACTAAACCCATAGACTATGAAACCATTCATTCATGAGAACTTCATGCTACAGTCCGAAACAGCTGTGCATCTGTTCCACAATCATGCCAAGGAGCTTCCTATAATTGACTATCACTGTCATCTGGACCCCAAGGAGATAGCCGACGACCATAAATTCCGCTCCATAACCGAACTCTGGCTGGGAAGCGACCACTACAAATGGCGTATCCTGCGTGCCAACGGCGTGGCCGAGAAATATATAACCGGCAACGCATCGGACTGGGATAAATTCCTAAAATGGGCCGAAACCATGCCCTATTGTATGCGCAACCCTCTGTACCACTGGACTCATCTGGAGCTTAAAACCTGTTTCGGAATAGACAAGATACTTAACCCGGATACCGCCAGGGAGATTTACGACGAGTGTAACGAGAAACTGCAGAGTCCCGAATTCACTGCCAAAAAACTGATGTTGCGTTACAATGTGGAGACGGTCTGCACGACTGACGATCCGATTGACTCGCTCGAATATCACAAACAGATACGTGAAAGCGGATTCAAGGTCAAGGTGCTGCCTACATGGCGTCCCGATGCGGCCATGGCCGTGGAAAACCCCGCCGCATACCGCGAATATATCGATAAGCTGGCCAAAGTGAGCAACACAAAAATCGAATGCTTTGACGATATTGTTAAGGCTCTGCTCGTCCGTCACAAATTCTTCGAAGAGCATGGCTGTCGCCTGAGCGATCACGGAATGGAGGAGTTTTATGCCGATGACTTTACGGCCTCCGAACTGGACGCCATCTTCAAAAAAGTTTATGGAGGCACAACACTCACCGAAGCTGAAATACGCAAGTTCAAAAGCGCCATGCTGATTGAATTCGGCAAGATGGATGCAGATACCGGCTGGACACAGCAGTTCCACTATGGCGTTATCCGCAACAATAACACAAAGATGTTCAAGCTTGTAGGTAAAGACACCGGCTTTGACTCAATATCGCAAGTCATGACCGCCAAAGCAATGAATCGTTACCTTGACCGTCTGAACAGCATGGACAAGCTTGCCAAGACCATTATCTACAATCTCTGTCCCACCGATTTTGAGGTGGTGTGCGCAACCATAGGCAACTTCCAGGACGGCAGCGTACCCTGCAAACTTCAGCTTGGAGCAGCGTGGTGGTTCCTCGATCAGAAATACGGCATTGAACAGCAGATGAATGCCCTAAGTATGCTCGGCCTGTTGTCGAGATTTGTAGGCATGCTTACCGACAGCCGCTCGTTCGTATCCTACACACGTCATGAATATTTCCGCCGCATAATGTGTAATCTCATTGCTGCCGATATCGAAAAGGGCGAGATTCCCGCCAGCGAAATAAAGCGTGTAGAGCAAATGGTCGAAGACATTTCATACTACAACGCAAAGAGATTCTTCAACTTCTAAAAGATTCGTTAATTGCCGGAGCACTCTTTAACTTATTGGGTACCTTTAATCCCTTAGAGCGCCTTGAATCTCTTGAGGAACCTTTAATCTCAAAGGAGACCCTTCAGTTGATAAGTATCACAATAGTATTGTTGATATATTTTAACTATATGTGGTAGTTTAGAATAATGCTCCTAAGATAATGTGCGGACAGTAGAACGGACACATAGTCTATGCAAGAGTACCTATGGGTGATGTTTCTATCAAAAAAAGGGATTTTCATTTTGCTTAATCAATAGAAAAGAATACCTTTGCAACGCTTTTTGAAAAAGCGTCATGCGCGATTAGCTCAGTAGGTAGAGCAATTGACTCTTAATCAATGGGTCCAGGGTTCGAATCCCTGATCGCGTACGAATAAAGGAGGCCGGTCGGCCTCCTTTATTCATTCACGGAAACATAACACTTACACGCTCAGGAACTACACACTTTTTGGGATAGTACATTAAAAGGCTGCACTGCACTATGGTTATTGCTTGGAATAATATTCTGAGAACTTTTCGAGCATCGTATAATCCTTCGTCATTATAGGAATCAATGTATCAGTAAAGAATAACTTCTCAGTATGTCTTTCATTAAAAATATTACCATCCACCTCATAAAATATCATTTCTTTGTATAAAGAATTTTATCATCACATTCATCTCTATAAAAATTGAATTGAAAATAACTTGTATCTGTTATATTATACAAAACCTCACTCTCAATTCTTACACTTTCAATATCTATACTGTAAGGTCCTATCGGTGGTAAGAACACAGTGCCATTTTTAACAAACTTCATTGAGAGGCTGTCATTACCAAAAGAAACGACAGAATCGGCACGAACATTTGTTTTTATAGAATATAAAAGTTGATTATCAGTCTTATTGATAAGTGTTTTAATTAATTCGAAGGAAGTGTTTCTCTCTTTTTCACAACCTGATAATAAGAATGTAATGATAAATAAAAACACAATTCTATTCATAGGATTTTATTATTAAATTAATTCTAAGTAGGGTCTGCTGAAAATATATATTATCTTGACATTCAATAATATATATTTTTTTGCTTGCCATTGTAATTTGTTTAATAGCTTTCTCAGCTTAATGCAGAAAGAACAACACATCATCTACTTTAAATAATATTTTTCAAACTTTTCGAGCAGAGAATAATTCTTTTTCATGTTGGTTAACAAACTGTCTGGTATTATAACATTATAACACTCTATTAGATTCCAGGCCGTGCCGGAAATTTCAACATTCGTATTATTCAGGTATATTGAATCAATTTGCTCAAATATTGGTTGACCTGCTTCAAAGCAATAGTACGTAGTATCAGAAATGTTATATATACAATTATCTATAAAATCAACTGATACTATTGCGTCATTTAGATCTCCATCACCACCGTAGATAGTCCACCCGCCATCAGCCTTTTTAGTGATTGTTTTACGGAACTCCATCACCCCAATATTATTACCATTTATTTTAGTTTCTTTATACCCCATATCAGAGGTTACTGAAAAAACAATTAACTTATGGGATTCATTATTAACTACAAATTTCAAAATTGCAGAAGCCTCTCTTTCTTTCACACAAGAAGATAATGACAAAGCAAATATAATTATCAATAACTTATTCATAACTTTTAACAATATTTGAAATTAATGTTGATTTATACGGATAATTTGCAATTGAATTATTCTTAAAGCCTACTATTGAGTATACGACGGAGACAATTCATCATACTGCTCACTATCAACATTTGTATAAATCAATTTTTCTTGATAACAAGAGTAATTTATTAAAACAACTGAAAACATCAGGCAATACAATAAAAATTTTGTGTTTTTCATTTTAAATTGGTTTAGAGTTTAACATGTAATAAACTACCCCTTTTTGGGCAGTTTTAATTTGGACTGTAAACTAAACGATTTTAATTTACATCACAAAACAAAATGTAAAATTAATTTCAAATATTCTCTATTAACGGTTAATTGCTCAATCTGTCAGAATCTCCAAAGGTGCTAGTATTAGATTTGACAAAATGCAGCAACGGCCAAACCTATATATTTCTGAATATCGTCATACAGCCTTGTTCTTATTGTCAAGCAGGTTATGTGAAAATGCCTTCTAGAAGCCGTTACCGAATAAATCAAATAAATTGCAGAAAATTTTCAAGTGTATTTGAAAATAATTACATTTGCGAAAAATATTCAATCATGGTTGAAATAATTAATTCAATACGGAAGTACAATTTTTGGGATAACAATCCGATAGATTTGGGGTATTCTCGTACATTTTATACAGATAAAATCGGACAGTATGTAGGTAACAAGTTGGTAAAAGTACTTGTCGGACAGCGGCGAGCAGGTAAAAGCTACATCTTGCGTCAAATTGCATCCAAGTTATTGTCTGCAGGTGTTAAGAGCAAAAATATTCTTTACATCAACAAAGAATATATGGAATTATCAACTTTACATAATGCCATAGAGTTAGAGCAATTATACAATACTTACAGAAAAGTATTGAACCCTGCCGGTAAGGTCTATATTTTTATTGACGAAATACAACATATTGAGGAATGGGAACGGTTCGTAAATTCACACTCTCAGGATTTTGCAGAACCTTGTGAACTATTTATCAGCGGTTCAAATTCCAAACTCCTGTCCGGAGAATTAGCAACACTATTGTCGGGACGATACATTGAATTTGAGGTGTTTCCATATAGCTATACTGAGTTTTGCGGAGTCACACAACAAGAAAAAGGCAGCGAGAGTTATAAAGGATTCCTTCAAAGCGGAGCTTTACCCGAACTGTTCAATTTATCCGGCGATGAAATGAAACAGAATTACGTCTCTTCCATCAAAGACACGGTAATGTTGCGTGATATAGTATCAAGATATAATATAAAAGATGTAAAGTTACTGGATGATCTGTTTGTCTATTTGGTTAATACCGCATCGGGTTTAATCTCGATAACAAACATCATAAATTATTTTGCCTCGAAAAAACGGAAGACAAACTACGAAACGCTTTCATCATATATTAGTTATTTGGAAAGCTCATTCCTTGTTCATCGCGCCGAGCGATACAACATAAAGGGTAAAAACACCATTTCGGGCAACTGTAAGTACTATATGAACGATTTAAGTTACCGAAATTATCTTTACTCCGGATACGGTTACGGAATTGGATATCTTTTGGAAAATGCCGTTTATTTGAGTTTGCGACGTGCAGGATACCTGGTTTATGTGGGAACAATAAAAGATACGGAGGTCGATTTTGTTGCGATTAAAGGCAAAAGCCGAATTTATTTGCAAGTTACACTGCAATTAACTGAGGAGAAAACCATCGAAAGGGAATATCGCCCGTTGAAACTCATCGAGGATAACTTTAATAAATACGTAGTAAGCATGGATGATTACAAGATACCTGCCAACGAAGGGATTGAACATATCTCTGCGTGGGATTTGGAAGACTCTCTGAAAAAGGTATAAGCTTGAATAGAAATTGCACACTTTTTGGGATACTACCTTTCAGTTACTAAATGTATTGTTGGCGACTGTATGTTTTTTATTTATATGGTTTTGTCATCAGGTTTATCAGACTTATCAGGCTTATCACCAATTTCAGGGTCCAATTTAAGCGAAATCACTCTCGAAATACCAACCGCTTTAAACAAAAATATTAAACCTATGATTATCTCAACTAATGCGAAATAGTTAATATTGGTGTTTTTTGAATCTGTTACAGAAGTAATTTTTTGATTGTATGCATCCGATGATTTTTGATTAAAATTCGTTGTTTGATTTGTAATGTATTGTGTATGTGTATCAGTTTTATAACCAAAACCAATAAAATTTCCTGACCCGTGAATTATAAAAATAACACCAAGCACAATTATTAATACATAGTAAAAACACTCTCCTGTTAACACCTAAATCTATCTCATTGCCGAGTCTGTCAATTTTAATAATTGACAACACTTTCTCTGTGTTAAAAATGAATATTATAGCCACCAATAACGGCAAAACAAAATTTAAAATCGATGTCAGTACAATTGCAAACATATAAGACTTATCTGCCGGTGCATCACTGGCATGGATCATGGAATATGTCCCTATTCCTGTTATCATTGTCCCAAAAGTTTGAACAGATTTCCAAAATGCGATTAAACCAATAATTTTTAAGGTAATCGAAAAGAGCTCTTTTGTTTTCACAATATAGATTTAAAATTTAGTATTTTTCAAATTATAGCCTGACCGACAACAGCTCAACAACAATAATTGCTGTTATTTGTCCTGCGTTGTAAACCGATGTCGTTGTTTAATTCATATTGTGTAAAATATTATTATTGCGCACAACAATAATCTATTTGCTTCAAAGGTAAAAATAAGTTTTTAGTTAAATCAAATAAAACCAAATAATTTAGCGAACTCTTTATATACCCGGTTGAATCTCGGTAGGATCTGCCAATTGAAGAAATTGCGTGAGAATTTTCAAGTGTGTTTGAAATATTTGCTTTTTCGAAAAATTTTCAATCATGATTGAAAAAAATAATTCAATACAGAGGTACGTTTTTTAAGCATCTCAATCCAATCAATTAAGGTTATCCTTGTACATCTTCATGCAGATTAGCTGCCCTTAAAATGTAAATATTTTCCTCTCAATCCTATAGTCTTTTTTCAAATAATCTTAATTGTTCTCCATGTACATTGACATCTCTGATTGACCTAAATCCTTGTTTTTCATAATAGTTACATAGCCCTTGATTATTTGCACCACAGTCTAATCGCAAATATTGCTTATTATTTTGCCTGCACAAATCTTCAATCATCTTCAATATTTGGCAACCAATCCCTTGTCCCCTATAAATTCTATCAATAGTAAATGAATGAATATATCCCGCATCTTCATCTCGAATGCCCCAGAATAATTCATCGGTCCATTGTAAACGGAACATGGC
>Ga0116183_1005697_pt1 | contig 11692 bp, 3 predicted proteins | sample AD_UKC078_MetaG_FD_89753 | JGI IMG/M metagenome (GOLD analysis project Ga0116183, IMG submission 89753) | Active sludge microbial communities of municipal wastewater-treating anaerobic digesters from USA - AD_UKC078_MetaG | ecosystem: Engineered > Bioreactor > Anaerobic > Digestate | place: USA...
GCTAATCTCGGTGAATTTGCTCATGAAGCCATTGAAAAGATCGTAATCGAGCCAACCCTCTATAAACATGATTATGAAGCTGAGATTGGAAGCGAGGTTGAATCTGTCGAAGACCGTAATCAGCGCGCCATCTCGTACCTCATGCGGCTGATTGGTGGGGTAGACACGTATCTTACCCAACACGTGAATCTCTCGGCAGCATGTGGTGATAATCACCAGGCAGCCCTGGAATGCCGCCTGGAAAATCAAGAGGTTCGTTGTCAATATGCGAGAACAGCTGAGCCCTGCCTTGAGTTTTCAGTAACTATTTCAGGGGTGGGATGGGATGAGCCCGTTTCAAGAAAGTTCGCTTGGCGTCTGCCGGAAATCCATCCCTATCGATTGGCTGATGAATTGATTTTATGGGCCGTAAAAGAAAAAAGGGGGTGCCGTGACGCATGGCACCTGCCGGTATTCCATGTGCCTTATTATGACGAACTCATGCTGGCTCGGGATGATGAGGAAATAAGGCGCGTACTATCGCAGTGCATTAAAGATAAAGGTGGCAACGCGTTCAACCTCTTGAGCGCTACAGGCGCCGAGAGAGGTGGTGCGCTTCTAAAACACTTACAGGCTCTTGCAGGCGCCTATGATCAGTTTTTGGTAAAAGCAAAAGAAGATGGGCTTCATGCAAGTTTGCTATACAACTGGAACTCGTTGCGCCAAGCATATGAGAAGGCACTTGGCTCCTATATACATGACAAAGAATGTGAAAATAATCCTCTTGCCCCAATGCTGCTCCGAGCCTTTCTCATTATCAAGAGATGTCACGCGGCAGAAGGTGACAGCTGGGTCTGGAGACCCTATGAGCAATCGGGCGTCGTGACAGTTCTTCATCCAGCTCTTCTTGAAATGCTTGAGGCGCATATTCTGTACCTCTTCGCCTGTTTTAACAGCGCGCTGGTAACGGAACTGCGGGCACCTGCACAAAATGCATTCAAAGAAAGCACCTGGCAGAGTTACACCGACCTTGCCGAAATACAAATGCCGCTTACGGGCCTCATTTGCGATAGGAATAAAATATTAGACACAAATGTTCGCGGTGAGGGTCTTATCCACAGGATAGGCAATATCGATGAGTCCGAGGCTACCCTTACCACACGTTTGTTGCTCAAGTATGAAGCCTTTGAAGATGATGAGATTACAGACGCTGACATCTTCAGGGAGACCCGAGAGTCGAAATTGCTCTATCGCATGATGCATGATTATCGAAAAATGCACCCACACGCAGAAGACGGTCTTAGTATTGCGGTGTCCAGAAACAAAGACATACAGCCGGTCATTGCCGCAGTTCATAGCTATCTCACAGACCTTTGGGAGCAAGGTCGTCAAGATCGTGAATTTTATGCAATGAGTGTAACCATTTTTACTGAATCGAGCGATGATTCCAGTGTCTCGCGCTGGATTGAACAGTGGAAAGAAAGATGGGAGTATGCCGAAAACGACGGCAAGCTTGCTCATTACCGAAAAAGCAGGCTCTCTGTTTCTCATCGCATTATATCCAGTGAAAGATATTATCAGCAGTTTATTGCGCTCATCAAGGAGGGGCTCGAGGTTGATATTGTGTTTCTCTATGATTTTATCGGCGCTGGCATGGACGGGAATGATTTTAAAAAGGTCAGTGCCTATGATGCCACGTCGCACACCTTGAAATTCCCTATCCTGGAAAAGCCCTTTTGTTCGTCAAACGAGCCCGGAAGACAGCTCCAGCGCGCTCGCATCCTCAGCAATAGGCAGTTTCGACTGAGCACCTTACATGCTGAAATTATGGCCAGATTTAAGCATCCCACAACACCGCAGTCTTTGGAGCACGTTGTTCTTGGATTTGGAGATTATACCCCGTGGCAAGGGGTAATCGATGCTTTCCATAATCGAGCAGAATGGATCGTCTGTATAGATCCTAATATTGACGAGAGGCTGATAGAGAAACGAGGACAAGAAACGGGCATCACGAGAGAGATAATAGGATTCGGCTCAGGGGTCGGTTCTCATGGTGAAGCCAATTATACCGTTTCCACAGAGCAATTTGCCCTAGCAGATGTTCATCATCGACTCAAAGCGTCCATTGCTGAAATTTACCCTCAATGGCAATCCCTTGGCTGCGAGCAAGTGGCGAAGTCCGTTTTAGAAGAAACGCGGAAGTTATCAGGTCTTTCTCTTGTGAGGGCTACCGGCATCGGAGACGAACATATCAGAGAGTTCATGGCGTATTCGTTGGCCAGGAAACTATTTCGAGCTGGTTCAAGTGTGCTTTGCGACCAGCTTATCTCTATTGATGCATATAGACATTGGTTTGAGACATCATCAAGTGATATCAGGCCAGATCTCCTGTGGTTGATTGCAACCATCGGGGACACTGGAAGGCTGCACCTGTGTGCGAGCTTGTTGGAATGTAAGATGGCAAAAAAATCGGATGAACATATCGGTAAGGCAAGGCAACAAATCCAGAATGGCTTGAGGCATCTTGTTTCTTGCTTCATGCCCCGTACTCAGCCGGTAACTAATGATGATGACCGGCCGGATCAGAGGTATTGGTGGCTTCAGCTTCATCGTTTGATTGCAAGTAAGGCTGAAATTTCAAGCAACGAACAAGAACGAGTGCTGACTGCACTCGAATACCTGGCTGCCGGTGATTTTAGCATCACATGGAATGCCGCTGTGCTGACATTCTGGAGCGATATCAAATCAAGAGAACTATCCTTTACCGAAGAACTGTTAGATGTGGAAGGCAAGAGCCTTCCCATGGGATTCTTGTCGGCCGGAAGCGATTTTATTCTGGATTTATGCCAAGGAGAGGCACATACGAAAATCACCTGGCCTTCTGCGGGGATAACTTTCATCAGCCAGATCTCGAAAAAACCGGTACCCGCAGGTACTGACAACCTTGTGAAGGATGAAGATAAAACGCCAGCAGAAGATGCAGAAAAAGACAAAATTTCAATAATACCTGATTCCCTAAGTAGAGACGCCTCAAGGGTAACAAAACCTGCAGGAGCCGTTATTGAGAAAACCGATACGCCGCCGAAAATCAGCCGGAGGATCCCGGACAGGATCCTGCTAGGAACAACTGTCAACGGCAATAGGCGCGTCTTCTGGGAATTCGGGCACAATGACCTGAATAATCGCCACATGTTGATCTTTGGTAGCTCCGGTATGGGCAAGACCTACACCATCCAATGTCTGCTTTGTGAACTGGGGCGGCATAATCAAAATTCATTGATTATTGATTATACCAATGGGTTTTCAGAGCAACATCTCGAGCCAGTGTTCAATGACATGCTGAACCCAGCTCAACACATAATTCGAACCGAGCCATTGCCTGTCAATCCATTTCGAAGGTTGGACGACATTATTGGCAAAAATCGTATGCCAGAAAGTACGGTCAATACTGCTCAGCGTGTAGCAGGTGTGTTTTCCGAGGTTTATAATTTAGGAGAACAACAAAAGGCCGCTTTGTATACAGCTGTTAAGAATGGGCTAGAGCGTTGTTCAAATGGAGCCATGTCACTATCCGATCTTATAGATGAGCTCAAATTAATTGAACACAATGGCGGGACAGAAGGGAGATCGGCAGGCACTATTACAAGCAAAATACTACCATTTGTCGACATGAATCCTTTCGGCCAAGAACAGAATGACGGATGGGATCGATTTTTCCATGACACGGACCATCGATGCCATATTTTGCAGCTCATCGGATTCATGAAGGATGCATGGCGTTTGATCGTGGAATTCTCTCTCATTGATCTCTACGCTTTCTACCGCGCCTCTGGATCCAAGGACAGACCCCGTGTTGTTGTGTTGGACGAGGTGCAAAACTTGGATCAGCGTGAGGATAGCCCGTTGTCGCAGCTTCTTCGTGAAGGGAGGAAATTTGGCTTTTCTCTTATTCTTGCCACACAAATAATGAGTGATTTGCATAAAGACGAGCGAGACAGACTTTTTAATGCCGGTCATAAACTGTTTTTCCGTCCTGCGGACACAGAGATGCGCAGCTATGCGGATATAGCAGCTATTACAACCGGTGAAGATATAAATGAATGGGTGAGAAGACTATCTAGGCTGCAAAAGGGTGAATGCTATTCCATCGGTCCTTCATTAAATGACGCAACAGGCAATCTTGAAGTGAAGGCCTTGAAGATCAAGGTCACATCAATGAATGAAAGAGGATTCAATGACTGAACAGGATGGAAGCCAAGGACGGCTAAGCAGGAGTTTTCATCAGACCTTTATCCCTGAAAGGCAGTACATAAGCGCTCTCTTAAAGTTTGCCGCCAAAGGCGGACAGGGTGATATACAGGTTATTTCTGAGTGTACAGGAATACCCACTGGTCAATATAGCGGTAAGGTGTCACCGATTCTCGATTATTGCCGAGGCATGGGATTAATCAGTTTATCAAGTAATGGCGGAAAGCCTAGAACAATAAAATGCCCTGTGCTCACTCCTTTCGGGAGGGTCGTGCTGCTTGAGGATCCATTCCTGAAAGAACCGGTTACCCAGTGGATTGCCCATTTTCAATTATGTAGCCCGCTGACAGGTGCAGACGTATGGAATAAAACTTTTTTCGAGGGGCTACATATTCTTGGTATGGAATTTAAAAGAGATCGGCTGGAAGAATATCTTGCGATGTCGTACAATGTCTCTCCTGGCAGGCTTATCGGTCCGCTTGTCAGGATGTACGAAGACGAATCCTCATTCAGTGCGTGCGGAGCGTTATCAGAAAAAAATGGAATTGTTCGTCGTTCTCCAGCGCCAATCTCGGATGAATTTGCATATGGATATGGTGCCTGGTTAATTCATTTGATCGAAGTTCATTTTCCCGGATTGAATCAAATAACGGTTACAGAATTGGAGAAGGTTTCCGGATGGAGGTCCATCCCTGGTTGGAGCGCCTTAGATTCGCAGAGAGCTCTAGATTACATTGAAAAAAAGGGGCTGATTTCAGTCGATCGACATATGAGTCCCTGGTTAATAAGAAGATCAGAAGACAGTTCCCAAGCATGGGCCATGATCTATAACGATCTAATTTAAGAGGATTGTCATGTCTATATCTCTCAACGATATTGTGCGATTTCGTGGTGATCGCCTTTTTGACGGGGCAATAAACGTTGATTGGTTTTATAAGAACCCGAAAAAGTGCCAAGCAGCTGCCGAGTCCTTTGTATTCCACGGCCCTGCATATCATGGAGTAAGCCAGGAAGAGATCGGGATCTCTCATGGACATAGGCTCATAGACACTGCAAATTTTATCAGATCAGTTGTCCGTTGCTGTAAGGGCATAGAGGATAAACCATTTAGCCTAGCCATAGCAGGTTACGGTACGGGGAAATCACATCTTGCCCTGACGATCGCCTGGTTACTAAGCAATCCGGACAGTGAAGCTGCCCATATCATACTAAAAAATATTGAATCGGCCGACCCTCTCATCGGTAGTGAAATCCGGGCTATACTTGATGAGTCGAGAGAACCATCTTTAATTTTAACGCTCAATGGTATGGGCAATTTCGATCTGGCTGCGGAATTCACCAGTCAGATCATGCATCAGCTTCGGAAATACAATGTAAACACACAGGCGCTTGACGAGCTGAGGCCGCGATTCAGGCATGCCATTGGATTAGTGAATATTTCGAACAAAGAAGACGTTCAGGAGCTTACAGATAAATGCGGCCTCTCTTCAAAAGACGAATTGATATTGAGGCTGCAGGAGCATAGCGAGCTTGTATACACCACGGTACATAAGTTTTTTGAGGATAAAGGATTGCCCATCAAGGCAATCGGGGATGAGACAGTAAAGGATGTTATAGATACTGCTTGTCGTGAATACTGCGGCGAAGGAAAGCCCTTCCGGAACATTCTCATTCTATTTGACGAATTTGGACGCTATGCCGAATTTGCTACGGAACGAAGTCATATTGCCGGAAATGGTGTGCTTCAACACCTTTTCGAGGGCATCCAGGAAAATTCCTCATATGTAACGTTCGTGGGTTTCATACAATATGAATTGAATTCGTACGTTGAAAGAATTGCCCCAGAATTAAAAAATGATCTTTTAAAGGTAATATCTCGATATCAATCAGCTGACAAAGTACATCTTTCAATAAACCTGGAAACACTCATTGCAAACCTTATTGAAAAAGTTGACGAAAAAAAAATCGACTCTTTTATAAACAGGGAAGATGAGATACTCAATTCTGTATCAATCGCTGATCGTGTCAGGCAGTGGTTTCCTCTTGCCCGCAATCATCAGCTTTGGAAGAATGAAGCGAAATTTCATACCGTGATCAGAAAGGGATGCTGGCCCTTATCACCATTTTCTGTATGGTTTCTCTTCCACCTTGCCGCTGCAGGAAAATATTTGCAGCAGCGCTCTGTTCTCGCTTTGCTCGTCGATGTTTTCCAACAGCATGGAGAAAAAAGAATCGAAGATCTTAAGTCGTGGGAATTAGCTCCTGTTGATTTGTGGTCAGACGACCTCGAGGAAGATCTTCGTCTTTCTGAAGAAAAGGGGACTCTGGGTTCGGTCACCGTCTCATACGCGACGGTGATATCCAAGTATGGGCATCAACTCCCGAAAGAATGTATTAAGATTCTCCAAGCAATAGTACTTTCTTCAATAATGAAGCTGGTTGTATCTGATAGAGACGATGCGGTCTCAGCTCTTGCTCTCCTTTCAAATCTGACTCCGAGCAGGGCCATTAAGGCCATACAACAACTCGAATCAGAATATAACGTTCTTGCCTGGGATTCAGGCACGCGTAGATTTGATATCTTGGGTGATGCCGCATCTCGTTCCCAATTCTTAGCTACCCTCAAGCAGCGAGTAGCAAGCACTTATGATGAGCGAGGCAAGGCAACTCTTTTTGTCCGTAAGGCTGCAGACTGGTGCGAATTGCTGGGTGATCAGACATGTGACTTTGCTGAGACGCATGGGATAACGACTCAAGAGTGGAGATTTTTCAGCGTAAGATCAAATTTTGAGATGATCAACACATGCGTGTTAGATGCTGCACATAGATGGAAAGAAGCTCTTTCGGTCGATACCCCGCGGGGAACAATAATTTACTGTTACATCGAGCCCAGCCGAAGTCCGGAATCTGTAAAGAACGATGTGGCTGCTCTTCTTCGCAATGCATCTAAATCATTTCAGGTAGATGCTCTCCCCATTCTTATAGTGCTGCTTTTTGATGATGGTAAATTGGGACAGGCACTAGCAGAGCTCGCTATACTTGAAGAAGGCTTTAATGAGCAAGACAAGCTGCAATTCGGAAACCTTATACGAGCTCACCACGAAAAAACTCATCAAACGGTTGTTGCCGAGATAGAGAGCTTGATTAAGGAACGCCACCACATAAGTTCATTCAAAGAAAAGATCGAATCTCGGCGCTTGGGACAAGTATGTAATGAAATTTTCAATAGGATTTATCCGCAAGTCCTCTCTTTTCCCTTTGATGGATTCAGTACTGCGAAAGGAAATGCAGCTGATACTTGTCAGAGGCTAATTACAGAACTCCTTCGAGGCATGTTGGATTATGATGCAGTCATCTCAAAACCACAAAAAGATAAAAATCGAGCATTGAGAACGTTGAAAGAAACTTGGCAAGTGTTCACACCCGCTACCGGCAAAATAACACGATTGCCATCATATGGCGTTGTTCGATCAATTATTGCTGACTGGGAGAGACAATTGAACCCGGAAAACGGCAATCTTCCAATTGCGCATGCCATCAAAACAATTTGTGCTCCACCATATGGTGCAAACATCGCCTCGGCCGGATTACTCTTTGGTGTATTTTTTGCTCCAAGGATCAATGATCTTATCATCCTTCAAGATGATAAGCCTATAGATATTGTTCGTCTGTTAGAGGATGGGATTTTCCGCTCTAAAAACTTGGATCTTTCCAAATTGGAGAACACAATACTTGTTAAATCTGGCAGTGCTGGTTCTGAATGGGACAAACTGCTTGATGAGTGGGAACAGGCCAGGAATTATCATGACCGTGTAGATTTCTTGGAACGTGCAATTGAACTTGGTAAAAGGATTCCGGTTCCTAATGTGTTGAAATATAAATATGACCATCTAGAAAATCTCTCTGAAGACGCTCTTAAAAGGATCGAATTTGCTGACAAGCGAATGAACGATGGTTTAGAAAAGATCGAAAAAGGTCATTCAAAACAAGATGTCAATTTGTTATCTTGGGGAGGTTCAGACCTGAAAAAGTTACAAGATGATATGCGTGCAGAATCATTTTGGAGGGATGAAAGCATTCATGAGCTAGATAATCCGATCGAAATAGCACGGCAATCGATCATTCAGTCTTTTCCGCGATGGGTAAAGATGCAGTTGCCTCTAAATGATATGCCTGCTACGGTAGGTAATTTCCAGCACCACATGTTGAAAGTGGTTGGTTCCAACTTAAAGAGACTTCAATTAACCGACGAACTCGAACAGCTTGAGCAACATGTATCTCAGGTTGTTAAAAAAGCAGACACTGTCGCAGAGGCACGCCAGCTTATGCGGGATGTTTGCTCATTTATAGACCAGCATGGTGATATTGACCGAATCATCCGTGTCGCTAAGATTAGAGGTCTAAGGGATATAGCAAAGGGATATATTACCAAACTCGTCGAAATGAACAAGAGGATCGATTTACCTGAATTAATATCGTGTCGAACTAGATTATCTGAGTTTATCGAGATGTTAAGAGATGTGGAGAATGGTGCTACAGAAAAGGCGCAAAAGTTGTGGAACACAACATTAAGCGAAGATAACCTGAAAAATCTCTTAATAGATATTGAAGAGTTAGAGCGAATTTTTGAGGGATGTGAATCTGATATTGATGACCTTCGAATGATGAGGCATGTTTTGCGAGTATATGATGACTGTTACAGGCAAATGTGTCGAGAAACGCTCACATGGGAAGAGCTTGAAGTACTAAAGAATCAATTGACCATAAAGATTAAGTCAGAGTTTGATGAACTAGAACCTCCCTGGCCCCCTGATGAAGTGATTGATATGCTTGCTGAAGAAGTGCGGAAGCAGAGATTGGAGAAAGGCAATGCTTGGATGAATGAAATAATGTCAGCCTGTGAAGGCCTGGATAAAATGGACGCAAGCGAGGCAAATTCTCTCAGGGCAAAAGCTATGAATCAGCCCGCTTTTTTGGATGACGAGCAAAGAAAAGTATTAATGACGGTTATTAGTCGTGTTGAACACTATCTCATGAATCTTGAAGTGGACTGGTTAGTAGAAAGATACTTGCAATTGGCTGAAACAGCCCAAAAGGATTTCTTAAAGCGAATTAGCGTACGAATGGCTGGTAATACGGCGTAAATTATATTTTTCCGGACTGGATGAATGTGGCATGATCGGGTACCCTGTAAGCCAATGCATTGTCCTCGCATTGGTAGACGCATGAATACGGCGATAATAATGATAGGGATGAATAATATTTCCTAACTGTTTATACAAATAACTATGGCTACCAAAAGTACTATTTCTAGGCATAGGACAGCCATCAGCAGGATAAACCTCTCTCGTCCTATCCAACTTGCTCTAGATTTGGGGCTTATACGGTCTGAATGGTCTATATTTGATTATGGCTGCGGGAAAGGGGATGATATTAGGGGGTTAAAAGCATTAGGTATCAATACCTACGGCTGGGACCCTACATACTTGCCAGAAGGGAAGAAACAGCTATCTGATCTTGTAAACTTGGGTTATGTTATTAATGTAATAGAAGATATTGAGGAAAGATTATGGGTTCTTCGTGAAGCATGGAGCCTGACAAAGAAAGCTCTGATAGTTTCAGCCCGATTGGTTCATGAGTTGAAAGATAAGAATTTGAAGTCTTTCGGTGATGGATTTGTTACCGCAAAGGGCACATTTCAAAAATACTATAAGCAAAACGAGCTGCGGCAATGGATAGACCAAGAGCTTGGAGTATCTTGCTTGGCTGCTTCTCCCGGGATTTTCATTGTATTCAGAGATGAAAATCTTCTACAGGTCTATTTAGCATCTCTAAGTCGTCGTAAGTTCAGGACACCTTCTATAAGAAATAATGAACTAGTTTATGAAAATAATAAAGAACTCCTAGATGCCCTCTCAGAGTTTGTTATTGAGAGAGGTAGGATTCCAGATGGTTCTGAATTCGAAAGATCTGATGAAATCCGCGATAAATTTGGCTCGATAAAGCGTGCGTTTGCAATAATCAAACAATTTACTAGCCTTGAACAATGGAACACTATCTGGGACGAGCGCCGTCGGGAATTGCTTATCAACCTTGCGCTTCAACGTTTTAACATAAATGGCCGACCAAAATTTAAAAATCTACCAGAATGCACCCAGCTGGATATTAGGGCGTTTTTTAGTAATTATAAGAATGCCTGTTTGAAATCAGATGAGCTTTTATTTTCGATAGGGAAACTAGACCTCATCGACAAGGCATGTAGAGAATCCAGCTGTGGTAAACTTACGCATGATGCCCTTTATATTCATATCAGTGCGCTAGAGCTGTTGCCTACGATGTTAAGGCTTTATGAAGGGTGTGCTAGACAGTACGTAGGGTTTGTAGAAGGGGCTAATATTATTAAGTTGCATAGGCAGAAAGCAAAAGTCTCGTATCTCTCTTACCCTGATTTCGACAGAGACCCTCACCCGCGATTGAATGGAGCACTAGTCGTACCTTTACAAGAATTTGATATTAAATATTGGGACTGGTCTTCTTCAGACAATCCACCGATCCTTCACAGGAAAGAAGAGTTTGTCTCTCAAGATTATCCTCATCGTGAAAAGTTTGCTCGTCTTACAAGGCAGGAGGAAAAAGCTGGTTTGTTCGACCAACCAATGGGTATCGGCAGATTGCAGCAGTGGACACAGGTACTTCTTGAGAAAAAAGTAAAACTGACTGGGCACAGACTTATTAAAATTTACTAGACAATCATTTGTTTAAACAATACAATAAATAGCTTCTTGCATGCATTCTTTATCTTTAATCGACCGCCTCCCTGCAGTCAATATACTGCCAGTATGTCATATAGTGGGGTAGGGGATCTGCGTTGTAGAGATAAACAGGGAACAGAACATCCTTGTTGCCCAGGTGAAGGAGCTGGGCAATGTTGTACTCTTCCTGGCAGGCCTTTGAGGAAAGATACTGCGGCGAGTAAAGCGTGACGATTTTTCTGCACCGGATAAGGGAGTTGAATATCTTCTGCTGCCAAGCAACTCCGGGTTCCAGCTCTATCCTGTCCATGAATATCTTTATGCCGGGGCTTCCCCTGGCGAGTTCGTTGTATAGAATGTCCGCTGCTTCGGCGTTGAGCTGGCAATAGCTGATGAAGACGTCATAGTCTTTTCGGTAAACCGACTGAAAGGATGTTCTCTCGTACATGCGTTTCAGCAGGGAAAAGGCGCCCTTCATCTCCAGCGCCTTTGCTTCTGTATGCCCGATGATCAGCAGCCGTTTTATGGGCAGCCCGTGAAACATCCAATTGAGTACCGTATTCACAAGCGGCTCCAGCATGTCGACCATAGGAGTGGCCACATCGCCAGTCGAGAGTAGGGGCATAGCGCCTGTCTCTATTGGCATGCCCCGCCCGGCATAAGATGCAAGGCACCGAAAGATGTTACCTACCGCTTCGGCCGGGTGTATGGCA
>Ga0116183_1005700_pt1 | contig 11689 bp, 8 predicted proteins | sample AD_UKC078_MetaG_FD_89753 | JGI IMG/M metagenome (GOLD analysis project Ga0116183, IMG submission 89753) | Active sludge microbial communities of municipal wastewater-treating anaerobic digesters from USA - AD_UKC078_MetaG | ecosystem: Engineered > Bioreactor > Anaerobic > Digestate | place: USA...
CGCCAGAGCACGATCAAATCATCGGGCAGCCAGCCGGAGTCAAGGACCATGCGCGCCAACCGAAAGCAGTCGCGCAGGTAATCGTTCGCTGAGATATACAGTTTGTCGGACATGTTGATCTCCTTGGCGCGTTACCCGTGCCGTTCAAGGCCGCATCAGGCCGATGTATAGAGCGAGGATACTCTCCCCCCAGAAAAGCCAGATGGCGGCGGCCAGCGAGATGTACGGACCAAAGGGAATACGGCTCTGCAACTTAACCCCGCCGAAGGCGATCAAGAGCAGCCCCGCCACACTGCCTAGCAGCGATGACGCGAAGATTGTGAAGAGCACCGCCTTCCAGCCCAGAAAAGCGCCGATCGCGCCCATCAGCTTCACGTCGCCGAACCCCATGGCCTCTTTCTTGAAGGCGCGCGTACCGATCCAGCCGACCACATACAGCAGGCCGAAGCCGACGACCAGACCCGCGACTGAACAGCGTAACCCCTGCCACCAGACAGTCTGGCCGTGCAGGGCCGGAGCCAGCGCACTCAGTAGGGGACCTACCACCATACCGCCGATCGTGACGGAGTCCGGGATGATAAAGTGCTCAAAGTCCACGAATGTTCCGAGCACCAGTCCCGAGAGGAATATCCAGTAGATCGGGATGACCAACGGGTCCGTGATCGGCGGCATGCGCATCGCGGCTGGTGCCGCCCACTTCATAAAGACCGCCAGAAAGAGCATGCCGGTCAGCAGTTCTACCAGCGTGTAGCGGAAAGCGATCGGGCCTTTGCAGGTGGCGCACCGGCCGCGCAGGCAAAGCCAACTCAGCACCGGGATATTGAGATACCACGGGATCAGCGTGTTGCAGTGTGGACAGTGTGAGCGCGGTGCGATCACCGATTCGTCACGCGGGATGCGGTGAATGCAGACGTTCAGAAAGCTGCCGACACAGGCCCCGAACAGGGTGGCAAAGCTGGCGGCAAGAAATTGGTAAAAGAGAAAGTCTAATCTGCTCATAAAAAACATTCGCCTTCGTTCCGGTCATCATAGCGTTTACTGCGGGAATCAGGCAAGGGTAAGAAGTTCTGTGGTTGAGCATGAGTGCAACGACAAGGTAGCGCGCAAAAGCGGTGCCGCGACCCGCGCACAGCGCGGCTCTTGTCTCCAAATTTCTCCGCCACGCCGCGCACGGCACAAATCATGTTAATCATGTCAATCATGTCAAAAAAAGAAAAACGCATGGTCTTCGCACCCCCTGTCACTAGCGGACTGCATTTTCTGTTGCGGTTTGTGGCGCGCGGGTTTATCATTTTCTCATGACCGGGGACATCCATAACCGGGGCGTCCGATACCCGCGTCGCGACCAGGCCGTCGTCTGGGACGGCTGGTTTCTCCTGCTTGAACGCATCGACAACGCCAGCGGTTCCTCCCAGACCGTCGAGTGCTTCTGGGGCAGCGACCTTTCCGGCACGGAACAGGGCGCGGGCGGCGTGGGCGGGCTTCTCGCGGTCTCCGTGGACGGCCAGTATTACTTCCCCTGCTACGACCACAACGGCAACGTGATGGCCTACGTTTCGGAGAGCGGCGGGTTCGTGGGGAATGATCCGGTGAACAGATGGCGGGGGGGAAACGTAAAAAGCCCGGACACCATCAACTGGGAGGGAGTATGTTAAACGCATTGAAATACCTCTTCTGCGGCGTTGCCTTATCGCAATACGCGTTTTGCAATACGCCAGCCAGTCCCCCGTCATCCGAGATGCTGTCGGAGGTCATGCGATGCTTTGAAGAGAAGCGGTCTCCTGAAGAACTTATCAGGGGATGGAAGTATGGACAAATCAGACGTGCTTTTGTTTTTAAAACACAGGATATCACGGGAGTTCAGGGATCGTTAGATTACATTTTTGCAACATGTCCCGCAGACGCACAAACGAGTGGTTTCTTGAGTCATGGATACTTTCCGGACGTGTTCTTGGACGATCTGGGCGATCTGGATTCCCAGTATTTTACATTCGGTCTCCAACGGCCTCTCACACACAAACGATTCTCGTTGGTGTTCATATCCTGCGCAAAGTCTAGTGTGCTGTACCCTGACTTCTTGAAGTTCTTCAAGCTGGAAGAACCCTCATGTGAGGAAGTGAAGAAAAAACAGCCATCCCAGTATTGGGAGACGGATGTACGTCAAAGAGACGCCTTCGGGGAGATGAATCCCATTGACGATCAGTTCATCCGCTGGAAGGAACACAGTTCCGAACTGGACTGGGTGTTCCGGTTCAATCGAGGGAAGTGCGCGGGAGTACTGTTGAGACGGCGAGAGCCTCGCTTTTCTGATGTGCCCGTATCTTCGGAAGAGGCTTTCGGGCATCTTGATCTGCGAGAATTCACGGACAAGTTTGTTTGGGTGTCCGATTGTCAAGTCGCCCGTTTTCACAGAGAAACAAATGAAATCTCTTCGACAGAGAAGCAGCGGGACAAGAAAGACGCCCCCAATAAGATCGATTTGAGTCGTAGGAGATTGGATGCGTTCAACCACTTTACGGAAAAATACAGAGCCAACGGCGTGTATGTCCAGAACGTCGGTTTACAATCGACGGGCACAGTCAAGACTCCGCTGTGTGAGCACTTTGGTGCTCCATGGCCGGAGTTCGGTTACTTTGTGCCCAAAAAACATGGTGTGGTGCTTCGGAGTCATGTATTCACTGGCGGATACATTCCCCGTGAACGTGTTGAATCCTTCGTTCTCAACACAGACAGGATGACAGAAGACACAAGCGTCAGTTTGCCGCACGGTCTGGACATTAAGCCATATCTTGACAAATATCCAGATAGCGGTGTTTTGTATGAGCATGTCCGTGCGGATGGCCGTATGCGCATCATCGTCTGTCCTTATATCGCCTATCTGTATCAGGAGAAGAAGTTGGTCAGAATTCTTGTCTGCAACGATAAAAACGGACCGGTGGACCACGGATGGAGTTTGCAACGCGGCTATTATTGCTATGAGAGGATGCCAGAATACTACTGGCCCGTCTCGCGAGGATATTGTCCTGCGGGAGCGGAGTAACGCGCATAAAATCAAAGCTTGGTTTTCCCTTGATCCCGGAGCGGGGGACGGGAAAGAAACGGGTATCCTCTTCTATATTCTCGCCCCACAAATTATGCAGGACACTTCTTCTGGGTTGAGCGTCCCCAAGGATATGGGCCTTTCGAGGATCAAAGGATGCCATCTGGAGATCTGTTTCGGAAAGACCGATTATATTCATTCAGCTTGGCAAACAATAACATCGCGGGGATGCTGGCGTCACAAAACCACCTGAATCCTGATGATCGTCTGACAACATGGCATCTGGGTAGTTTCCCTTATTTTTGGCGCCGCCAAGATGCTTTTGCGTTTTGCGAAACCAACAAAATCAAATTAGCCCGATGCAAAGACGTATTATCCGAACTAAAAATAAAGCTGTCGGAAGCAAAACAGCATGAACAGACAACGGAGAAAAAGTCTGCTGAACATCGTGCGTTAGTTGAAGCCGTCGGCGATATGATTAGTGAGATTGCCAATCTTGAACGTAATGTTCAGGAGGCTGAGCGACAAATCACGAGATTGAGTGCAATGGTGAATGACGAATCACAAGAAAACGAGGCCAAGTGAAAACCTGTCATGTGATGGGTGGGGGCGTGTTTTGACATTGGGCAGAGAGCAGTTACGAAGGCTCCATTTTTACACTCGCCGTTGCGAGCCACTGTGTGGTCGCAACAGTCGATTTCGATACCGATAGCGATCCCGATACCGATTGGGATGAAAGTAATACTCACGCGATCCCTCCCCTGCCCGACAGCCGGCAGGCCGACAGAAAACCTTGTTTTTCAGGCCGGGCGGAACGGTGCGCGGCTCCGCTGAGTGTTGCGGTTGCGCCGTTGCCTCATTTGTACCATAATGAGCATATCACACGAGGGGATGTACCTCGACCAACAGCCAAGTTGGGTTGGGGTGACGATGCTCTCTGGGGCATCGGCACGGCACACAGGAGGCATGTAGCGTGACGGCAGACGGCGGCATGTGGCATAGGCGGTGGTGGATATACCAGCGGGAGCGCTTCCCGGTCTTTCAGAACGGGGCGCTTATCGCTGTTTTCACCTTCTCCGCGGCATCCTATTCGGCGATTTGCCGCGGCACCCGCGACCCCGTACCGTGGCAAGTGCTCGTGTGCGGTATCGCGACCTCCTTCATCCTGTTCCTGCTGCTGAGGTTTTTCGATGAGTTCAAGGATGCGGAGGATGACGCCAGGTTCCGCCCCTACCTTCCGGTGCCGCGTGGTCTCATCACGCTGCGCGAAGTCGGGCGCGGCATCGTCATCGCCTGCGCGATAGCCTTCGCCGCCAATGCCCTCGTGGCGCCCGCCATGCTGCCCGCCCTGTTGCTGGCGCTGCTCTATATCCTGATAATGTGGCGTGAGTTTTTCGTGGCCAGGTGGCTGCGGCGCCACGCGGTAGCCTATCTCATCACGCACATGATGGTGATGCCGGTCATCGATTTCTACACCACGGGGCTGGACTGGATGGTGCGCGGGGTGAAAATGCCTTCGGGGCTTCTCCTTTTTCTGGTTGTCACGTTTCTGAACGGATGCGTGATCGAGATCGGGCGCAAGATCCGCCGCCCGCAGGACGAGGAACCGGGTGTGGAGACGTATTCGTACTTGTGGGGGCCGCGCCGGGCGTTGGCCGTCTGGCTGGCGCTGCTGGCCGGAACGGGCGCGCTGGCGTATGTATGCTGCCGGCGCGGGGGATACGCCGCCGAGGCGCTGCCCGTGCTCTGCCTGCTTCTGGCCGGATGCGCTCTGCCCGCGATCCTGTTTGCCGTGAAGGGCCATTCCGGCAAGGGCATCGAGGTTGCCGCCGGAGTCTGGACAATAGGCATGTACCTGACCATCGGGGGACTGCCGATGCTGCTTGGCTGGGGGGTGGAATGACGTCCTGCGCCAACGCGATATTCATCCCCGGAGACGACACATCGCCGGAACGCGCGCTCCTCGGCGGCAAGGCGTTCAACCTGCATAGGCTGGCGGGCTGCGGGGTGGTGGTGCCCGGGTGGATTGCGCTTATGGCCGGTTTCCCGCGTGATGATGCCGCCTCCGCCAAGACCGCCATCATGCAGGCCATGGATGCGGCGGGGCTTGGCGGACGCTATTTTGCGGTGCGCTCCTCGGCCGTGGGCGAGGACGGCGTGCGGCTCTCCTTCGCCGGACTCTTCGAGTCGTTCCTTTTTGTGCCGCGCGATGCCATCTGCCGGGCGGTCGAGGGTGTGTGGGCCTCGGCACTGTCCGGCCGCGTTGCCGACTACTGCAAGCGCAACGGCATAGAGCCTAGTGCGTTGAAAGTGGCGGTGATCGTGCAGGAGATGGTTGACGCCGAATGTTCCGGGGTGGCTTTCGGCGTCGACTTGCAGACAGGATCACGCGCCGGCAGCACGATTTCAGCCGTGTACGGCCTTGGCGAAGGGCTCGTGCTTGGCAGGACTGATGCGGACACGTATTACGCGGGGCCGGACGGCTTGCGCCGGGAAGTGGCCTCGAAGGATTTGCAGGTGGTATTCGCCAACGGGGATGGCGGCGGCACGGTTGAGATACCGGTAGAGCCGGCACTCCGCGATAGCCCCGTGCTAACGGACGCCCGTATTCAGGAAGTGGCGGCAGCCGTGCGGAGCATCTCCGCGCAGTTCGGCAGGATTCAGGACATCGAATGGGCGTATGGACGCGACGGCCGGCTGATCATACTCCAGTCGCGCCCGGTGACTACCCTGGCGATGCTTCCCGATCCCTCCGGAACCGGTGTCCTCTGGGACAACTCGAACATCGTGGAGAGCTATCCCGGTCAGACACAGCCGCTGACCTTCTCGTTCATTCGCGAAGTTTACACCGAAGTCTATATCCAGTTCTGCCTGATGATGGGAGTCGAGCGTGAAGTCATCGACGCCAACCCGGACGTCTTCGAGATGCTGGGCCTCATCAAGGGCCGCGTCTATTACAACCTGCTGAACTGGTACAGGATGCTGATGCTGCTGCCGGGCTACGAGATCAACGCCGGATTCATGGAGCAGATGATGGGCGTGAAGGTGCGGCTTGACGAGAAGCCCACGGTCGTGCCCAGCCGCCGCTGGAAGTATGGGCGTGTTGCGAGCCTTGCATGGCGCATGCTGTGCAACCTGATGCGCCACGAGAAATCGGTTGCCGCCTTCACCAGCCACTTCAATGCCCTTGTCACGCCACTTGAAAACCGCAGCTTTGCACACGAGCCACCGCAGTGGATCGTGGCGCAGTACGGCAAACTGGAGTCCGGCCTGCTGCGCGCGTGGCAGCCGCCGCTGGTAAACGACTTCTTCGCGATGATCGCGTATGGCATGTTGAAGAAGGTGCTGGTTAAGTGGGATGTGTCGCCCGGCGGCACACTGCAGAACGATCTGCTTGTCGGCGTTGGCGACATCATCTCCGCCGAGCCGATGCGCCGTCTTACCGCCCTTGCCGCGACCGCCGGGCGCGATGCGGCGCTCGTGACGGCGCTTGTGGAACTGCCGTCCGGCGAGTTTATCAGGCGGATGGGTGAATTTCCCGAATTTGAACAGGAGTTCAACGCTTACATAGCAAGGTTCGGTATCCGCTGCATGGGCGAACTCAAGCTAGAGACCGTGACGTATGCGCAAAACCCCGCCCTGCTTGTCGATATCATACGCAGCTATGTGACAACGGCGGCGGACTCCGCCACTCGCCGGCACACCGGCGCCAAGGAGGATTCGCTTCACGATGAAGCCAGGCGGCGTGTGTCCGAAAAACTCGCAGGCCATCCGTTGCGCGCACTGTGGTTCAACTTCCTGCTAAGGCATACGCGCAGGCTGGTGGCCAACCGCGAGAACATGCGCTTTGAACGGACGCGGCTCTTTGCTGTTGTCCGCAACATGTTCCTCGGCATCGGCGCAACGCTGCGCAACGAGGGTGTGATCGAGGAGACGCGTGACATATTCATGCTGACCAAGGACGAGGTGTTCGGCTTCATCAACGGCACGGGCGTCTCTTGCCGTCTGGCGGACGTTATCCGTCTCCGCAAGGAGGAGTATTCCAGATGGGCACATGAGCCCGCGCCGTCCGAGCGTTTCCGCACCATCGGCATGGTTCACCACGGCAATCGCTATTCCGGCGAGGCCGCCGTGGAAACCCCGGCGACGCCCGGTGCCGGAGGCGTGCTGCGCGGGATAGGATGCTGCGGCGGTGTGGTGCGCGGCACGGCCCGCGTGGTAAGCTCGCCGGAGGATGTCGCCGGCCTTGGCGGCAGGATTCTCGTCGCCCGCCGCACCGATCCCGGCTGGGGGCCGCTCTTTCCGGTCACGATTGGTGTGCTCGTCGAGCGCGGCAGCGTCTTGTCGCACGCTGCCATACTGACGCGCGAGCTTGGCATTCCCTCGGTGGTCGCGGTGAGCGGGCTGATGGACGCCGTGGCCGATGGCGACGAAATCGAACTCGACGGATCGGCCGGCACGGTGCGCATAATCCGGAAAGGAGGCGGCGATGAGAACGCCTGAAATCGAACAGCGCGCGTCCTTCGATTTCGTCCGCTACGCAAACTGCTGGGAGGACGCCGAACTGCTGCTTGGCGCCGCATCATTGGATGGTGCCAGATGCCTCTCCATCTGCTCGGCTGGTGACAATTCGCTCTCGCTGCTGGCTGCCAACCCGTCGGAGGTGGTCGCCTTCGACCTCAATCCGGTGCAGATCGCGCTTGGCGAACTCAAGCGCGCCGCAATGCGCGCGCTCGGGTACGAGGAGTTTCTCGCCTTCCTCGGGTTTCGGGAATCAGACTGCCGCGAAGCCACATACCGCGCCAGAATCGCACCGCTCATTCCAGTCGCGGTACAGGAGTATTTCGAGGCGCATCTCGCGGACGTGCGTGACGGGGTGATACATCGCGGCAAGTTCGAATCGTATTTCCATATCTTCAGCAGACGGGTGCTGCCGCTCGTGCATTCGCGCCGCACGGTAAGACGCCTGCTTCAGGACAAGACACCGGAGGAACGGCGCAGCTTCTACCACGGCACCTGGAACAACTTCCGCTTCAAGACCGCCCTGCGTCTCTTCTTCAGCCGTACCGTCATGGGACGTCTTGGGCGCGACCCGGAGTTCTTCCGGCATGTCGCCCCCGGATCAATCCGGCACGCCCTGGCCGGGCGTACCGCCTACGCGCTCACGGAACTGCCGACACACGACAATCCCTACCTGCACTATATCCTGACCGGCACGTTCGGCGATGCACTGCCGCATTTTGCGCGCCGCGAGAACTTCGACGCCATCCGCGCAAACCTCGGCAGCATCCGCTTTGTCCTTGGCAAACTCTCTGACCTTGTCGCGGACGCCAGGCCGCCTTTTGATTTCATGAATCTGTCGGACATCTTTGAATATATGGATGAGGCGCTGTTCGCGGAGACGGCGCGTACCATACATGACTGCGCCGCGACCGGCACGCGGGTCGCATACTACAACATGCTTGTACCGCGCCTGCTCCCCAGGGCGCTGCCGGGCGGCTTCAAGCGGCTGGATACGCTTTCGGACACCCTCTTTGCGCAGAACCGTGCATTTTTCTACGGTTCTCTGCACGTGGATGAAGTGCTGTCTTTAGATGGCCGGGAGGTGCATCCATGATCCTGCGCGAACTGGCCGGAGCAGCAGTTGTGGCGGTGCTTATAGCCGCCGTCTTCGCGGTCGGTGAAATCCTGCGCAGGCGTTTCGGCGTGGATGCAGAAACCTCGCGCAAGACGGTTCACGTGGGAGGCTGCCTGGTGGCGCTGGCCTTCCCGCTCGCGTTCAAGTCGCACTTCTCCGTCCTTGTGCTGGCGGTGGTGTCGGTTCTGGCGATTGTCGTCGGCGGGCGACTTGGCCTGCTGCACTCCATCAATGATGTGGAACGCAAATCGCAAGGCGGCATTTTTCATCCCATGGCCATATACATCTGCTTCCTGATGGCAACGTTGATGGGCAATATGGTCTATTACGCTATTGCCATCATGGTCATGGCCCTCTCGGACACCATGGCCGCACTCGTGGGCCAATCTTATGGAATCATAAAGTACGATGTTGATGACGAGAACCGCCGGAGCCTTGAGGGTTCCATCGTGTTCTTCCTGCTCACCTTTCTCATCGTCCATCTATCGCTGCTGCTGCTCACCGAGGCCAGCCGGGGCGGCAGCGTGCTCGCGGCACTGCTGATAGCGGTACTGGTGACACTTTTCGAGGCGATCTCGCTGAACGGCGCGGACAACCTGTTTGTCCCCATCGGCACCATTTTCATACTTTCAAAGAACACTACCCCCGACATCGGTGCCATACAGCATCAATTTGTGGTGATGGCTGTCGCGTTCACCGCGGTGCATCTGCTGATGCGGCCCTACCGCAAGTTCGGCTTCACGGCATACATCGCGTTTTCGCTCGCGGCCTATACGGCGGGCGGCCTTGTAGGCTGGTCGTGGCTGGTGTGCTTTGTCGTCGCCATCGCGCTGCTCTGCCGCACCGGCATGTTCCTTGCCGATCCCGGGGAGCCGCACCACAGGCACCACATACACTACGCCTTCCGCTTCTGCATCGTGCCCGCGTTCTGGATGTTTGCATCAAACCTCATTACCAAGATCATCGAGGCCGATACGCGGGTCTGGTTTGGCGGCGCATACGTCACGGCTGTGGCGGCGGAAATGGCAATACTCCGCATTCGCCGCCGCATGGCTTGCGGCAGACGCGCGGATTGGAGGCGGTGCGCGGGCGAGACAATCGTTACCTGGCTGCCTGTCGCCGCGCCCATGTTCCTGTGGCATTATGCCGATAATCCGGGCATCACGCTTTTCGCGGCAGCGACATCACTGGCCGCAACGGCGGTGGCGGCGCTGGCCTTCAACCGCTACGCACACAAGTCATGCGCTGTCGCACGTGATACTGCAGACGGCGGTATCGCCGTGGTGCTTCTGGCCTCAGTGGTGCAATGTGTTCTGCAGATAGGCCACTGGTGGACGACGACTGGAGGCTGGCAATGAGTCGCAGACTGCTCGCATTCAACTCCGGCGACCGGCAGGCCGCGCGTTTCGACACGCTGGCTTCCGAACTGTACGGGGAAGCGGCAGGCCGTTTCCGCACGGCGCGCTCGTTGCCCGCGTCATGGCGTCTTTTCATGGTCGTGGAGGACGACAGGCCGCTTGCCCGCGCCGCTGCGATCTCGAACCCGCTTTTGAAGTACCGCGACTCCGTTCCGGGCATTGTCGGTTGTTTCGAGGCCGTGCATGACGTTGACGCGGCGCGGCTTGTGCTTGAGGCGGTCGAGCATTGCCTGCGGGATGAGATGCGTGCGACTGTGGCGATCGGGCCGATGGACGGCTCCACCTGGGAGCGCTATCGCGTGGCTCTGCCCGGGAGCGTGGGCGGCCCGTTCCTGCTTGACAACGTCAACCCGCCCTATTACCAGGAACTTTTCGAGGCCTGCGGATACTCGGGCATCGCGGACTACATCTCGACAAGATTCGCGCCCACGCCGGCGACCTTCAGCCGCCTTGAAAGGGCACAGCGTATTTTCGACGGATGCGGCATCAAGCTGCATGATTTCAACACGGCCGCCCCCGTTTCCGAAATCCGCGACTTGTACCAGATATCAAGGGAGAGCTTTGCGCGTAATTTCCTGTACACGCCGATCAGTATGGAGACCTTCAAGGAAAAGTACACACCCGTGCTGCCGCTGATCGAGCCGCGCTATACGCTCATCGCGCGCGATGCTTCCGGCACACCGGTTGGATTTGTCTTTGCCGTACGTAATCTGCTCCGCAAGGATGCATTCGAACTTGTGGTAAAGACGCTCGCCGTGCTGCCTGGCGCCCAGGGCCGTGGCCTTGGCAGGTATCTCATTGAGGAAATCCACCGCCGTGCCGCGGAGGATGGATGCGAGATGGTGTACCACGCCTTTATGCACACGTCTAACATCTCCGCCAAAATAACGGCTTCCGAGGCGCGGGAATGCCGCCGGTATCGGCTGTACGCCAAGGGGCTGGCCTGATGAGAATGAACCTCGCCGACATTCTGGCCGATGCGGCATCGAAGCATCCCGATCGCATAGCCATCCGCCACCGCGCCGATTCGATCACCTATGCCGGTCTGGCGCGTGCCGCGGCGGCCCGCGCCGCGCGCCTGCGGGCGCTTGGTGTGGCGCCCGGCGACCGCGTGCTGATCTTTGTGCCGATGTCGATAGCGCTTTACGAGATACTGCTTGCCGTCTTCGCTGTCGGTGCCGTCGCTGTCTTTGTGGATGCATGGGCCGACGCCAGGCGGCTGGATGCGGCGGTGTCGCTGGCCGATTGCAAGGCGTTTATCGGGATACCCCTGTCGTTCATGCTCATGCTCAAATCGCGGGCGATGCGGCGGGTTCCCGTAAAGCTGCTGCCGTCCTTCGGCAAGACCGCGCTGAAACGGGGGGATGCCTCCTGGATGGCACACGGATGCGACCCTGCGGATCCCGCATTGATCACCTTTACCACCGGCAGCACCGGTACGCCCAAGGCCGCGCTAAGGTCGCATGGATTCCTGCTGGAACAGCACCATGTGCTGCGCGATGAGCTTGAGATGACGGCCGATGACGTCGATCTCGCCACGCTGCCGATCTTCGTCCTCAACAACCTCGGCTGCGGTGCGACCACTATCATCCC
>Ga0116183_1005701_pt1 | contig 11689 bp, 12 predicted proteins | sample AD_UKC078_MetaG_FD_89753 | JGI IMG/M metagenome (GOLD analysis project Ga0116183, IMG submission 89753) | Active sludge microbial communities of municipal wastewater-treating anaerobic digesters from USA - AD_UKC078_MetaG | ecosystem: Engineered > Bioreactor > Anaerobic > Digestate | place: USA...
ATTGACTATACAAAGCCCTTGACTTTGTGTCCATGTAGATTAATCTTGTATACACAAACAAAACTTATGAATACATAAACGCTGTTATTGTATGTTTTCATGAATTGAAGGCTCGTCAAGAAGCCCCTCACAACCCATCCACGTGGTCAATCCACAACCAGGAGGAATTGAAATGATCATTTACGGAACGGCCATCCTGGCCGCCTGCCATCTGCTCGGCGTCTTTATAGGCGACCTGCTGGGCAGTCTCATCGGTGTGAAGGCCAACGTCGGTGGCGTTGGCATTGCGATGATGTTGCTCATCGCCGTGCGGGTTTACCTCCACAAGCGCGGCCTGATGCCTGAAACCACGGAGGCGGGTGTCGGCTTCTGGGCGGCCATGTATATCCCGGTGGTAGTCGCCATGGCTGCGCAGCAAAACGTGGTTGCGGCCCTCAAAGGCGGCCCGGTTGCGCTGATCTCCGCCCTCGGCGCAGTGATCCTGTGTGCCTGCGTGATTGCCCTCATCAACCGCACCGGCCCGAAGAACCAGGATTCGACCTGGGAAGTCGGCACCGTGGCCGAAAAGCCCTGACCGGACGGAGTACAGACCATGGAAATGATTGAACACGCCCTGCGCGAAAACCCCCTCGTGGCGGCCTTCGCCTTCGTCGGCATCATCATGTGGATGTCGGTCCACCTGTCGCGCCGGCTCACCTTCGGCCGGGTGCATGGTTCGGCCATCGCCATCGTGATCGGACTTGGGCTGGCCTACTGGGGCGGTATCCAGACCGGTGGCAGCAAGGGCCTGGCCGACCTGAAGATCTTCGCCGGCATCGGCCTGATGGGTGGCGCGATGATGCGCGACTTTGCCATTGTCGCCACCGCCTTCGAGGTGCATGTGGATGAAGCCAAGAAAGCCGGTCTGGTCGGCGTGATGGCCCTGCTGCTTGGAACGCTGATTCCCTTCATCGTCGGTGCCAGCGTGGCCTGGTCGATGGGTTACACCGATGCGGTGGCAATGACCACCATCGGTGCCGGCGCGGTGACCTACATCGTCGGCCCGGTCACCGGCGCCGCCATCGGCGCCAGCTCGGACCTGATGGCCCTGTCCATCGCCACCGGCCTCATCAAGGCCATCATGGTGATGGTGTTTACGCCGGCTCTGGCGCGCTTCATGGGGCTCAACAATCCCCGCTCCGCAATGGTCTTCGGCGGTCTCGCCGGAACGGTCAGCGGCGTGTCGGCCGGCCTGGCGGCTACCGACAGGCGCCTGGTGCCCTACGGCGCGCTTGTGGCCACCTTCCATACCGGCCTTGGCTGCCTGCTGGGCCCATCGGTCCTCTTCCTTGCCACCAAAGCCATCGTCGGTTGAGCCGGCCCCCTCTTTCCAAGACAGCACAGGAGACCTCATGAACGCTCCCCACTCTCCCGGCGCCTGGGATACCCGTCGCCAGGGCCGCATGCGCCGCATCGAGCGGGCCGCCAGCCTCGGCGTCGCCCGTCAGGTGCCGGCCTCGCGCATCGGCGAACTGCTCGAAGCGGTGATCGAGCCCGGCGACCGGGTGTGCCTCGAAGGCAACAACCAGAAGCAGGCCGATTTCCTGTCCGAAGCCCTCGCCGACTGCAACCCGGAACGCCTCCACGACCTGCACATGGTGCAGTCGGTGCTGGCCCTGCCGAGCCACGTCGATCTGTTCGAGCGGGGCATCGCCAGCAAGCTGGACTTCTCGTTCTCCGGCCCGCAGGGCAGCCGCCTGGCCCGCCTGGTGCAGGACCGGCAGATCGAGATCGGTGCCATCCACACTTATCTGGAACTGTTCGGGCGCTATTTTGTGGATCTCACTCCGAACGTGTGCCTGATCGCCGCTCAGTCTGCCGACGCCGCCGGCAACCTCTACACCGGCCCCAACACCGAGGACACGCCGGCCATCGTCGAGGCCACGGCTTTCAAGGGCGGCATCGTCATCGCCCAGGTGAATGAGCTGGTGGACAAGCTTCCGCGCGTGGATGTGCCGGCCGACTGGGTGGATTTCTACGTCCTTGCGCCGCGGCCCAACTACATTGAGCCGCTGTTTACCCGCGATCCGGCGCAGATCACCGATGTGCAGGTGCTGATGGCGATGATGGCCCTGAAGGGCATCTACGCCGAGTACGGGGTCAAACGCCTCAACCACGGTATCGGCTTCGACACCGCCGCCATCGAGTTGCTGCTGCCCACCTACGCGACCGAGCTGGGTCTGAAGGGCAAGATCTGCACCCACTGGGCGCTGAACCCGCATCCCACGCTGATCCCCGCCATCGAATCCGGCTGCGTGGAGTCAATCCACAGCTTTGGCTCCGAGGTCGGCATGGAGAACTACATCGCCGCCCGCTCGGACGTGTTCTTCACCGGCGCCGACGGCAGCATGCGTTCCAACCGGGCCTTCAGCCAGACCGCGGGGCTGTACGCCTGCGACATGTTCATCGGCTCGACCCTGCAGATCGACCTGGCCGGCAACAGCTCCACCGCCACGCTGGGGCGCATCACCGGCTTCGGCGGCGCGCCCAACATGGGTTCCGACCCCCACGGCCGGCGCCACGCCTCACCGGCCTGGCTGAAGGCCGGGCGCGAAGCCGGCGGGCCGGATGCGATCCGTGGCCGCAAGCTCGTCATGCAGATGGTGGAAACCTTCCGCGAGCACATGGCGCCGGTCTTCGTCGAAGAGCTGGATGCCTGGAAGCTCAAGGAGAGCATGAGCATGGATCTGCCGCCGATCATGATCTATGGCGACGACGTGACCCACATCGTCACCGAGGAGGGCATCGCCAACCTGCTCCTGTGCCGCACGCCGGAAGAGCGCGAGCAGGCCATCCGTGGCGTCGCCGGCTTTACGCCGGTGGGCATGGCACGTGACCGCAAGATGGTCGAGCAGCTGCGCCAGCGCGGCATCATCCGCCGCGCCGAAGACCTCGGCATCGATCCCCGCCGGGCCAATCGCGATCTGCTTGCGGCCCGTTCCGTCAAAGACCTCGTGCGCTGGTCCGGCGGCCTCTACGCCCCGCCCGCCCGCTTCCGCAACTGGTGATCGCCATGGAAAACCTCGAATTCCGTTTCACTGCGCAACCCGTGAAACCGGCAGCCGGCGCCGCGCTGTGCGGTGTGGTCGGCTCCGGCAATCTGGAAATCCTGATTCGCCCCGGTGACGAGGCCGATGCCTGCACGGTGGTGGTGAAAACCTCTGCGCGCGGCTTCGGCAAGATCTGGGAGGCCGTGATTGCCGAGTTCGCCTCCCGCCATCCGGTGGGCGGCACGCGCATTGCCATCAACGACATGGGGGCGACCCCGGCGGTCGTCAGCCTGCGCCTGGGCCAGGCCCTTGGCGACTACACCGGAGGTGCCCAATGAACACGCCCGTCCATACCAGCCTGGTGCTGCGTCACAGCTACTTCGAGGCCACCGCCCGCAGCCGCGTGGCGCAGGTGCTGGATGCCGGCAGCTTCCGTGAATTCCTGCCGCCGGAGGTCGCCCAACCCAGCCCGCACCTGGCCATCCTCGACATTCCCGGCGCCTTCGACGACGGCGTGATCATCGGTTCGGCAGCCCTCGATGGCAAGCCGGTGCTGGTCATCGCGCAGGAAGGCCAGTTCATGGGGGGGGCGGTGGGCGAGATCCATGGCGCCAAGATCGTCGGTCTGCTGCGTCGGGCCGCGCTCGAGAAACCGGCTGCCGTGATTTTCATGGTCGATTCCGGCGGAGTGCGCCTGCATGAGGCCAATGCCGGGCTGATCGCCATCTCGGAAATCATGCGTGCCGTGCTCGACGCCCGCGCTGCCGGCGTGCCGGTGCTGGCCCTGGTGGGCGGTAGTTGCGGCGCCTTTGGCGGCATGGGCATCGTGTCGCGCCTGTGTTCGGCGATCATCATGTCGGAAGAGGGGCGGCTGGCCCTGTCCGGCCCGGAGGTCATCGAAACCGTGGCCGGTGTCGAGGAGTTCGACTCGAAGGACCGTGCGCTCGTCTGGCGCGTGACGGGTGGCAAGCACCGCTACCTGACCGGTGACTGTGCCGAGCTGGTGGAAGACGATGCTGCCGGTTTCCGTCAGGGGGCCATCGATGTGCTGGCCGGCAGGACCGAGCCGCTGCCGTCAAGCACCGTTTTGCGCGCCGAACAGGAGCGCCTGAGTAGCCGCCGCCAGCGCTTCGCCGGCATGCGCGATGGCCTTGAAGTGTGGGCCGCCCTCGGCGTGCCCGATCCCGGCCAGGTTTCCCTCATTGATCGGGACAGCCTGGTTGCCCTCAAGAAAGGACTGCCAGCATGACGCTTAACGAGATTCTCGACAGCCTGTTTCCGGCCGGGCACGACGTGGCTGTAGCCGGTCAGCTTGTCGCCGGCACCGCGCAAACCGCCCGGGGCACGGTTGCCGTGCTTGGCACCACCGACGCCGCGGCCATTGGCCACGACATCGCCCTCGGCCTGGCCGGACGCATCCTGGATATCGTCGACCAGCACCCCGGTCGCGCCATCGTCTTTCTGGTGGATACCAAGGGGCAGGTCTTGTCCCGGGCCGAGGAGCTGCTGTGTCTCAACGGCAGTCTGGCGCATCTGGCCCGCTGCGTGGATCTGGCCCGTCGGCAGGGGCATGTCAGTATCGCCCTGGTTACCGGCGAGGCGGTCAGCGGCGGCTTTCTGTCCTTCGGGCTGATGGCCGACAAGACTTATGCGCTGGCCGATGCCCAGGTGCGGGTGATGGATCTGAAAGCCATGGCCCGGGTCACCAAGATCGCCCACGAGCGTCTGGTGGGGCTGGCCGGCAGCTCGCCGACCTTTGCCCCCGGCGCCGAGAACTACCTGCGCATGGGCGCCATCGAGGCCATCTGGGACACGCCCGCAGCTGCCTTGCTGGAGGCCGCTCTGGCAGGTCAGGCCGCGGCCGGTGCGGCGGTCGACGGGCGGATGCGCGCCGGGCTGGCGCGCCAGGGGCGTCGTCTGGCTGCCGACACGGTGAGTGCCGTGCTGGCGGCCTGAGGAGGGCGCCATGCGTCGCCACGATCTGGCCTGGGTGCGGCCCGGTGCGCCGCTTCGTTTTCAGTGCGGGCTTGCCGACGACGGCCTGTCGGCCCGTGTCGGCGCCTGGATCGGCAGCGCCGGGCCCTTGGTCGTGGCGCGTCAGGTGGCCGGTAGTGGGGAGGTCCTGCTCGGATTGACCCTGCCGGCCAGCGAAGGGCGCCGGCGCATTGGCTGCCTGGTGCATCGGGAAGATGTGCTGCGGGTATGCGCTCCGCTACGTATCGGCGATTGCCTGGCGGGCCAGGCGAATGAACTGGCTGCGCCGCTGGTTGGGCTGGAGAGCCGGCTGGCGGCCTGCGGGGTCGAGGCCGGCGTGTACGGATCCCTCGCCTGGGAGGCGCTGAACGGCGAGACTTATCGTCATGCCGACTCGGACGTGGACCTGATTTGCGACGTCGCCTCGATGGCGCAGGCGCTGGCCTGTATTCAGGCCCTGGAAGACACGGCGGCGAGGCTGCCCTGCGGGCTCGATGGAGAGGTCCGCTTCCCCGCCGGTTGCGCGCTTGCCTGGCGCGAGCTGGCAGCCGGGTGGCACAAGCCGGACGCCCGGGTGCTGGTCAAGGGCGGTATCGACGTGGGTTTGCTGCCGCTGGCCGCGGTGCTGGCGCAATTTGAGGAGGATCACCTGCATGCCTGAAGCCCTGGCGCGTTCGACGAGGGATTTGCGCCCCTTGCCCTCCGCAGCAAGTCCGGCGGCCGGCCGGATTGGCAGTCTGGCGATCCGCGCGCTTTACCGGGAGGTGGTGCTGTCGCCCAAGCCCGGGCTGGTCAGTCCGACGGATTCCGGTAGTCACCAGGACATGAACTTCCGGACCTTCCTGCGCAGCCTGCAGTCCTTGCGCGACTATTTTCCGGCGATTACCCGGCTGGGCATGACGGGGCCGGCCTTCGAGCCCTTGCGTCAGCTGGGCGTGGCGGCAGAGGCCGGGATGCTGCTGGCGACCGGCGGCATCAACACCCACCGGGGCGCAATCTTCAACATTGGCTTGTTGTGTGCGGCGGCCGGCGCACTGGCCGCCGAGGGTGTCCGGCTGTCTGCCGATGAGGTGTGTGCTGCAGTGAGCCAACGCTGGGGGGGCGAAATCCTCGGCGCGGCCGATCCGGCGGCGAGCAGTCATGGTGCCGTGCTGGCCCGCCGCTATGGCTGCGGAGGCGCCCGGCGGGAGGCGGCGGAGGGCTTTCCGGCTGCGCTCGAAGTCGGCTTGCCGGCCTATCGCGAGGCGCTGCGGGCGACCGGCGAGCCGGAGCTGGCCGCGATCCACAGCCTGTTCGCCCTTGTTGCCACGCTCGACGACACCAACCTGCTGTGGCGTGGCGGGCCCGCGGGGCTGGCCTTTGCGCAGGCCAGCGCCAGGGCTTTCCTGGCCGACGGCGGCGTGCTGGCGGACGACTGGGCACCGCGCGCGCGCCGGATCCACGCTGATTTCGTGGATCGTAACCTGAGCCCCGGCGGTAGCGCCGATCTGCTCGGGGTGACCCTCTTTCTCGACGGACTCTGAGACCGCTCATGCGTCTGGCCATTCTTTTCAGCGGACAGGGCAACCAGCAGCCGGAACATCTGGCCCGCTTGCGGGCGAGCGTGTCGCCGGCGCTGGGGAGCCAGCTGGCAGCGAGCATTCCGTCAATCTGGCATGGCGGCGATGTCGTGGCGAGCGACTTGCAGGCCAACTGCATCGCACAGCCACTCATCTTCGCCCTGCAGATGAAGCTGTGGCAGCAGCTTCAGCCCCACCTGCCGCGACCGGTTTGCGTGGCGGGCTATTCCCTTGGGGAGATGGCTGCGTGCGCGGCAGCGGGCACTTTTCCTGCGGAGGCGGGCGTCGCCTTGTGTGCCGAGCGGGCCCGCTTGATGGATGCATGCGTGAGCGGCCCGGCCGGCTTGCTGGCGGTGCTCGGCCTGCACGCCGGGGCGGTCGAGACCATCGCCGTGGCCTGCGGGCTGGCAGTGGCGATCCGTAACGGGCCGGATCATTTCGTGCTGGGCGGCTTGGCGGCCGGGCTGGAGCAGGCCGGGATGCTGGCAGAAACGCAGGGGGCGAGCCGGGTGGTGCGTCTGGGGGTGACGACGCCGTCCCATACGCCTTTGCTGGCACACGCGACGGAGGGTTTTGCCTTGCGTCTGGGGGCCTGCAGCTTGACTCGGCTGGCCTTTCCGGTACTCAGCGCGATCGATGGCCGTTCGGCCCGTAGCGCCACCGCCGCGCTGGACGCCCTGGCCCGCCAGATCAGCACCCCGCTGGACTGGGATGCCTGCCTGAGCGCCGTGCTTGAGATGCAGCCGGATGCGGTGCTGGAGATCGGCCCCGGCAACGCCCTGGCCCGCATGTGGGGTGAACGTGGCTGCGGGGTGCCGGTACGTGCTTCGGATGATTTCCGGAGCGTCGAAGGAATGATCGACTGGGTGCTGGCGCGGGCTTAGGGCTTGGCCTGTTCCTGGGTCTTCAGCGGCGCGCGCAGCGCCTCGAAGCGGGCCGGCGCGACATATTGCAGGAGCTCCTTGCCCTTGCTGTCGAGCACCAGGTCGAGGCCCCTGGCCGGGTAGAGAAGGTGCTCCACGTGCTCATTGACGCGGATGCGTTCGGCGGGCTGGCCGAAGCGTTCAAGGACGATGGCATCGTCAAGTTGCGCGCTGGGGATGAAGGCCATGCCGCGGATCGGCGCCGCCAGGGCGACGGCCAGATCGGCGTCTGCCAGCTTGGCCTTGCGGGTGGTGCTCTGCATGTACTCGGTTTTCGGCGCGCGCTCGCGCATGCCTTCGATCACGTCCTTGGGGAGCTCGGCGGTGATGATCAGCTTGCCCGCCACGAAGCCGGCGGTGACGCTCTCGTAATAGCCTTCCACGTTGCCGTCTTCATCGGGCTCGGCCACCAGTGCGAGCTGGATCTCGTTGCCGAAGCGGGCCTTGGCATCGGCCAGCGTGCTGCGCCCGAGGGTCAGGTCGAAGACGCGGGATTCGCCGCCCGGCAGGGTTTCGATCTGCCAGGGCATGCCGGTGGTGGGCACCGCCTGCGGGTCGGTGTGGGCTATCGTCCAGACAGCGGGGCCGACGATGAGGGCCAGGGCCAGCAGGATGATGGCGATTGCGATTTTCATGGGGTCGGGTCAGTGAGGGGCGTGGAAGCCTTCGGGAACCTTGGCGTGGAAGACGACCGGGACCGGCGGGGCGTCGATGACCGACTGGCGGATGCGCCCTATGACATGCATTTCGCAGCGTTTGCAGTCGAACTTGAGGGTGAGCCTTTCCTTGCCATTGACGAGGGTCATCGGGTCCGGCTTGATGCCTTTCACTTCCTTCGGGCACAGGTTGAAGCTGTAGCGCAGGCAGTGCTTGGTGATCATCAATGAGGCATCGTCGGTGTGCTCGTTGGCCTCGTAGGCTGCGTCGATGAGGGTCACACCGTGGCGGTGATAGAAGTCGCGCGCCTTCTGGTTGAGCACGTTGGCGAGGTAGCTGAGTTCGGTTTGCGGATAGGGTACCGGCGGCTCGAGTGCGGCCCGGCGTGCCAGGCGGGGCAGGGCGGCCAGCCGGGCGGCTTCCAGTTTGTCGACCGCATCGCGGCGCAGGGCATTGATGGCCGAGGGGGGAATGAACCACGGGGCGGAGATGTCGAGGGCTATGCCCCGCGCTTCGAAGATGGTGGTGCCCAGTTTGGCCAGACTGTCCTTGAGGCTGGAGACGGCGCGCTCGACGTCCTTGGCGGGCTCCTTGGCGTGGGTCTGGCGGGTGCTGACGCTGATGCCGGTTTCGTCGGTCATCGTCAGGGCAAAGCCGTCCGGCGTCTCGGCGAAGGCCAGATCGACGCCGATGCGGCGCTCGGCAGACTTCTTTTCGAGCATGCGCTCGAACTCGTGGTCGCGGTTGCGGAACATGCCGCTGCCGGGAAAGAGGTCGGCAGGCAGCGGGTCGGCAGTGTAAACACGGAAGTCGTCGCCGACCTTTTCGGCACGATTGACGCGCAGGCCGAGCAGTTCGCCCTTGCGGTCGTAAAAGGTGAGGCCGTCGCCGTTGTGCAGCTCGACCACGCTGGAGACGTCGAAGTGGCGGCGCTGCTTGTCGTCCACGCGGGTCACGCTGCCCACCGGCTCGCCGACGAACTTGGGTGAATCAAAGGCACCGATGTCGGCAGTGCGGCCATTCACGAAATAATCGGTGGCACCCCGGTTGAAGGTCTTGTCGGCCAGCGGAGTGAACAGGAAAGTGCTGCGCCCGGCCGAGGTGCGCGAGTATTCCGGCGCACCCTCCATGATCTCGTCGAGCAGCTGGCGGTAGTGGGCGGTGATGTTCTTGACGTAGGCCATGTCCTTGTAGCGGCCTTCTATCTTGAAGCTGCTGATGCCCGCGTCGGCCAGCGCGCGCAGGTTGGTGCTCTGGTTGTTGTCCTTCATGGACAACAGATGCTGATTGCTGGTGAGCAGCTTGCCGTCCTTGTCTTCGAGGTCGTAGGGCAGGCGGCAGGCCTGCGAACATTCGCCTCGGTTGGCGCTGCGGCCGGTGTGGGCGTGACTGATGTAACACTGGCCCGAGAAGGCCACGCACAGGGCGCCATGGACGAAGAATTCGAGCGCGCAGTCGGTCGCGGCGGCCACCTTGCGGATATCGGTGAGCGTCATCTCGCGGGCCAGCACGATCTGCGAGAAGCCCACATCCTGCAGAAAGCGGGCTTTTTCGGGGTGACGGATGTCGGTCTGCGTGCTGGCGTGCAACTGGATCGGCGGCAGGTCGAGCTCCAGCAGGCCCATGTCCTGCACGATCAGCGCATCGGTGCCCGCTTCATAAAGCTGGCGGATCAGGGCTTCGGCGCCGGCGACTTCCTCGTCGTGGAAGATGGTGTTGCAGGTGACGAAAACCCGCGCGCCGAAGCGGTGGGCGTGACGGGTCAGGCGTTCGATGTCGGCAATGCTGTTCTCCGCGTTGGCACGGGCACCGAAGGCGGGGCCGCCGATGTACACGGCGTCGGCGCCGTGATTCACCGCCTCGATGCCGATGTCCGCAGTGCGGGCCGGGGCGAGGAGTTCGAGCTGTTTGCGGGGATGGGTCATGCTGGGGGCTTTCTCTGGGTCAAACCGGGATGGACTGGCTGCTCGTCCGGCAGCTTTTCAACCGATCATTATCGCCTGCCCGGCAGAAGGCGTCGAGCACCTACCCGAAAGCAGGGCTTGGCGGACGCCGGATGGGCGGCGACAATCCGGCCTTGTGAACTATTTTCCGAGGGCCCGACATGGATTCCCGACTCACCGAAATCGAGATCAAGCTCGCCCTGACTGAAGACCTGGTGGATACCCTCAACATGACGGTGCACCGCCAGCAGGAGCAGATCGACGCCCTGCAGCGTCAGCTTGTGCAGCTCCACCACCAGATGCAGTCGGCCGCGCCGTCGGCCGAATCACGCGACCTGCGGGACGAGATTCCGCCGCATTATTGAGGCTTCAGTAGTCCTGCCGGGCAGATGCCTCCGATCCGACTGAGATTGTTGAGCAGGGCCTGTGAGAAGGGGGGCGCCGCTTTTCACAGGATTTCCTGCATGTCCCAGATGCGAAAGGAAACATAGTCGGAAACTGCCTTGGTGTCATCGCATGGCACGATGCCCTGGGGGCAGATAGTCTGGATCGTTGCCGTTGCAGCATCGCTTGCCCGGGCGGGCAGCCCGCTGAAGGCCAGCAGGCGGGTGCCAAGGTAGGCGATGTCAGTGCTTCTTTCTACGGGCTGCGGGATGGAGGGGCGAGCGGTATTCGACGCCATTGAGTACCACGTTGTGTAACGCAGTTGCGTGTCTGTCGGAGCGCGCGCGAAATACTTGCGCGCATAGTCGGCATCGGCTTTTGCTTGGGCCGCGAAGACCGGCTGATGATCGCCGAACCACAGAATCACGCGCGGCTTCGTTCCTGCAAGCCATTGTTCAGACAACTGTTTCATGGCCAGCTCCGATTCACGCATGCGGTGAAGATAGTCCGCCAGAGGCGGCGGCAAGCGTGCAAGTTCAGGTTCCAGCGCGGGGGGCAAGTCTTTAGGTGTTTCTGCGTGGGGACCGTGGTTCCGGATAGTGAGGAGAAAGATAAAGACGGGTCTTCCATCCCGCATGGTCGCAAGGCGCTCCAGTGCCTTGGAGAACAGTAGATCGTCGCGAGTGGCGAGCCAGTCATTTTTCAGGCCGAGTTCTTCGGTTGCCAGAAAAAGGTCGAAACCGTAGTGTCGATAGGCCTGGCGAGCGTTCAGATAGTTGCCTTCGACAGGGTAAATGGCAATCGTCTGGTAACCGAGACTCTTGAGGTGTTTCGGCAAGGAGGTTTGCATCCGTGGTGACAGGTTCAGTGGCGCGCGGGCGCCGCCAGGGCCGAATATCCTCCAGTCGAAACCGCTCAGGAAAGTAAATTCCGACAGCCAGGTTCCGCCTCCGGCTGTGTGCACGAACAGCGGGCCATATTCCTGATGTGCATGGCTGGCCTCGAAAAGAGGACTGTTGCAGAGTTGCGTATGTTTGCAATTCTCAAGCATGCGGGGGTTGAAGGTGCTTTCCTCGAGGACAGCAAATATGTCTGGCCTGTCAGCTGCTGTGACTTCGTGGTGGGAAGAGGGTTTGAAGCGCGTCTGCAGCGTGCGGGCCGGCTTCTGGAAGTCGACGGTGGCGTCGGAAAGGAATATTTCCAGCAGATCGCCAATACCG
>Ga0116183_1005721_pt1 | contig 11666 bp, 8 predicted proteins | sample AD_UKC078_MetaG_FD_89753 | JGI IMG/M metagenome (GOLD analysis project Ga0116183, IMG submission 89753) | Active sludge microbial communities of municipal wastewater-treating anaerobic digesters from USA - AD_UKC078_MetaG | ecosystem: Engineered > Bioreactor > Anaerobic > Digestate | place: USA...
CAGTGAACCGCTGTTTTCAGCCGCCTCCACCACCAGCACCCCCCGAGAAAGCCCGCTGATGATGCGGTTGCGGCGCGGAAAATTCTCCGCCAGCGGCAGCGTGCCCAGCGGAAATTCGCTGACCAGGCAGCCGCTTTGGGCGGTATCTTCGAACAGTTGGCGATTCTCCGGCGGATAAACCCGGTCGATGCCGCACCCCAGCACCGCGGTTGTCGTGCCGCCCGCAAGCAATGCTCCCTTGTGGGCCGCCGTATCTATGCCGCGCGCCATGCCCGAAACAACGTTGACGCCATGCCGGGCAAGCGACTCGGCCAACTGGCCGGTGGTCGTGATGCCATAGTGGGTGGCGCGCCGCGATCCCACAATAGCTACCGCCGGCGCCCCCTGAGCAAGCCGGCCGCGCACATACAGCATCGGTGGCGGATCAGGGATCTCAAACAAGGATTTGGGGTATTCCTCTGAAACAAATGTCACCAGACGCACATGTTTGGCGGCAATCCGGCGGCATTCTTCCTCGCTGAAGCACTGCCAGGCCTGACTGCGGATGCCGTCCACCACGCCTTGTGTCACACCCCTGACTGCAAGCAATTCCTCCGCAGAGGCCTTCAGCGCCGCACCGGGGGTATTAAAACGTTCCAGCAGGCGCCGAAAGGTTACGTTGCCCACCCCGGCAACCGACTTGAGGCCGATCCAGTAGTATTCCTCGTTCCCATCCTCAAACAGCTTCAAGGCCCCTCCCCTGGTCATGACCATCTTGCCTGTCAAAAAAAAACCGGCCCACGGGGCCGGTCAGTTTTTAGACATCAATCTGTATCACCTGGTCTGGCTGATCAGTTTATCACCCTTGTAGATCGCATCGATGCTCTTGACGATCAGGGCTGTGGCGGTCTTCTTGCCGGTTTCCAGAATCACCAAAGCCCCCAGCAGTTCCTGAGGTAAACGACCAACACGACCGACAGCATTCTTGCTGTCCACCTTGACGTCACGGACAATGTAGAGCATGTTACCCGCTTCCGCACCATGCAGGCTGCCCAGGTCGATATAGACGATATCTCCGGCAGCCAGCACCTGCATGCCGCTGTTGCTCTCGATGATATAGCCCTTCAGTTCGCGGGAGGCCTTCTTGAGCGTCACCTCGCGGCGGACATCACGATAGGGCATCAGCAGTGAACCGGGGACCGTCTCCTTGAAGTTGCGGGTGATTATCCCGCGGGAGGCGTTCTTTTCCATATCTGTAAGCTGCAGTGTGCCGAGCGGGATGATCTTGCGCCCCATGATCACATTACTGACAGGATGACTGATGGCGCCACTGTCGCTGAATATGGAGAAGCAATCCCCGCCCTTGGCGCCGTGCGTAGTGCCAATATCGGTAAACACGATGTCATCACTGCCGGCCAGGATACGGTCATGCTGCACCCCGACAACCGTGCCGAAAGGCCTGTCACCGTTTTCCAAAAGGTAGCCCTCGCTGCCCCGGATGGCAAACCGCTGCTCCTCAGCCACCTGCTGCTTGACGACCTCGGCCTTTGTGGCCACAGCCTTCTGGGCCACTGCTTCCTCGACAGGCACTACCTCGATGCGGTCAGGAAAGATCCGCAGCTTCTGCCCGGGGTAGATGAAATGCGGGTTGGTGATTTCCTGGTTACCCGACCAGAGGTTGGGCCAGTAGTAGGGATCCTTGATAAAACGTTCCGATATACCCCAGAGCGTATCACCGCGTTTCACCACATATACGGGCGCATCTTCCTGTTCCGCGGCCAGCAGAAAACCGGTTGGCAGACAGGTCAGCAGTAGCAACAGTAACGTTGTCAATCTTGTCTTCATGGCTCACACCTCTGTAGTCAGATTCGGTCTATTCTATTCATGTCCATGCATGAGAAATGACGCAGCAGCAACGGTTACCGGCCTCTGCTCCTACTTCGACATCAGCCTTTCCCGCGCCTTGCCGGCAGCCATGCTACCGGGATACTTTCTGATGATCGATTCGAACACCCCCCTGGCCTTTTCCTTTTCCTTCATGGCTGACAGCGTGTAGCCAAGCTTGAGCAGCGCATCAGGGGCCTTGGGGCTGCGGGGATATGTGTCGGCCGTTTTACTGAAACTGGCCATGGCCTTGGGCAGATTGGATTGGCTGTAATAGCATTCACCGATCCAGTAATGGGCATTGGCAACATAGTCACTACGCGGGGATTGTTTGATAAAGGCCTCGAAGGCCTCGATGGCAGCACTGAAATTATTGGCGCTATAAAGACCAAACGCCTTGAGATAGGCCTGCGGCGGACCACTGTCCTTGCCCCTGACCGGCGGCTCCTGATTGACAAGCTCAATCTTCTGAACCTCCTTCTGGCGCGCATTGCTGTCCAGACGCGCCTGCAGCTCCAGATGGGCCCTCCGCAACTGCTGCAGCTCCGCCTGAAGTTCATCCAGCCGTGCGGCAGATTTTCTGGTCTGTTCATCCAGCAGTCTTGATTGTACGGTCAGCTCATTTAAGTTCTGCATATTCAGCTTTTCGTTCTGCAGAAGGCGCTCGATTTTGGCATCCGCCTCGGCCTGCCGCTTGACCACCAGGTCGTTTGCGGCGCAGCCTGCCAGAACCAGACACAACAGGGCGCATACGGAAAAACGGAAGGCGAAGCTCATATTTCCCCCGATTATCAAATATTTTTTACAATTAAAGCGTTGTCACCCGATTTGTCAAGCGAAAGCTGCCTTTTAAAGTTTAAATGGTTTGCGCGATATGCTAGTATTTCGCGCCAGTATCCAGAGCCACCTTCGAAATGTATTCGCTTAAAGATCAAATGGTTTGAGCACAGACCATTAATGGTATCCAACCAATGAAAAAACCGGAACTGCTTGCGCCGGCAGGCAACATGGAAAAATTAAAAACTGCCATCCATTACGGCGCGGACGCCGTTTACCTGGGCGGCAGCAACTTCGGTCTGCGCAATCTGGCGGACAACTTTACCACCGACGAGATGCCGGCCGCCCTGGATTACTGCCATACCCGTGGTGTAAAGGCTTACCTGACCGTTAACAGCTACCCTCACAACGATTCACTGGCACAGTTGGAACAGTACCTGAATCAGATCGCAGCCTTCCCTTTTGACGCCTATATCGTAGCTGATCCCGGCGTGATCGATCTGGTCCGGGAGATCTCTCCGGAACGGCCGCTGCACCTTTCAACCCAGGCCAACACTACCAACTGGCGCAGTGTCCGTTTCTGGCAGCGCCAGGGCATATCCCGCATCAATCTGGCACGGGAAACAAGCCTGCCTGACATCGCCGAAACCGCGCAACGCACCGGCATGGAGCTGGAGGTGTTTGTGCACGGGGCACTGTGCATCTCATATTCCGGCCGCTGCCTGCTTTCCAGCGCCATGACCGGCCGGGACGCCAACCGGGGCGAATGCGCCCACCCCTGCCGCTGGAACTACCACCTGGTCGAGGAGCAGCGCCCTGGTGAATATTTCCCGGTCATGGAGGACCAGAACGGCACCTTCATCTTTAATTCGCGCGACCTCTGTCTGCTGGAACACCTGCCGGAAATCATCTCCAGCGGCGCCGCGTCACTCAAGATCGAGGGTCGCATGAAAGGGATCAACTATGTGGCCTCGGTTTTGCGCGTATACCGGCAGGCACTGGACGCATACCTGGCTGATCCGGATCACTATACCCTGCGGCCGGAATGGATGGAGGAGCTATCCAAGCTCAGCCATCGCGGGTACACCACCGGTTTCCTGTTTGGCAGGCCGCGCAATGTTGGACAGGATTACCACTCTGCCTATATCCGCAGCCACGAGTTTGTCGGCCTGGTGGAAGAGGTACGGGCCGATGGCATGGCAGTAATCGGCGTGCGCAACCGCATCTGCACCGGCGACGAGATCGAATTCATCGGTCCGGCCATGCGCTCAAACCGGATCATTATCGACAGAATGCAGCTGGCCGACAACGAAGGCAGCCACATCAGCTCCGCCAACCCCAACCAGCGCATCGTCCTGCAGCTCCCCTTCGGGGCATCCTGTTTTGACCTGCTGCGCCGCGAAAAGGCTGGCACACCATGAGAGATCTCAAGTCATACAGCCATAAGGATTCGGAGGGGGTTCTGGCGGACATGCTGATGCTGGCACTGGTGCTGGGGATTCCCTTTCTGCTCTTTCTAGGCTATCTGCCGCTGATTGATCCCGACGAGGGTCGCTATGCCGAGATCCCCCGCGAAATGCTGCTCAGGGGCGACCTGATCACGCCCACGCTCAACTACGTCAAGTATTTTGAAAAACCACCGCTTCTGTACTGGCTCAATGCCGCTGCCATGCAACTCTTTGGCCCCAGTGAATTCAGCGCCCGGCTCCCCTCTGCGCTAAGCGGGCTGCTGACCGTGCTCGCCACCTATCTGACCGCGCGCCGGCTATACCAGCGCCGCACCGCCATACTGGCTGCGCTCATCCTTGGCACCTCGCTCGGTTTTGTCCTCCAGTCGCGCATCATTCTGACCGACATGCTGCTAACCTTCTGCCTGACCGGCGCACTGGGCGCCTTCATTGTCACGGCCTGTCAGGAGGCCCGCAGCCGAAGCCGATCGGGCTGGTACCTGTTCTATTTTTTCTGCGCACTGGCCGTGCTGACCAAGGGGCTGATCGGCATCGTCTTCCCCGGCGGAATCATCTTTTTCTATCTGCTGCTGTCACGACGCTGGCACGTTTTGGCCCGGATGCGGCTTTTCAGCGGCACGCTGCTGTTTCTGGCCGTGGCCGCTCCCTGGTTCATCGCCGTGTCGCTGGCTAATCCCGAGTTTCCCCATTTCTTCTTTATCCATGAGCACTTCGAGCGTTTTACCAGCACCGTTCATGGCCGTTACCAGCCTTTCTGGTTTTTTGTGCCGATCCTGGCCGTCACCATGCTGCCCTGGTCCTTCTACATACCCGCTGCGCTGGCCAAGGCGTGGCGGGAGCGCCGTTTCCACAACGGAGACCCCGGCCTGTTCATGCTAGTCTGGAGCCTGCTGATCTTCCTGTTCTTCTCCAAATCAAGCTCCAAGCTGATTCCCTATCTGCTGCCCATATTCCCTCCGCTGGCCATGCTGATCGCCCACCGTTTCAGCCAGGCCATGCACAGCCGCGGAGAGGATTCCCGATTCGCCACCATCCTGCTGGGCACGGTTCTGATCATCGTCGGCGTCGCCGCCATAGGGTATGGTTATCTGCCGCAAGCCGCCGCACTGATGTCCGGGCTGATGCCAAAACTTAAAGACCCGCTGAACCAGTTCATCCGGCATGCCCCCCAACTCTCCACAGCAGCCTGCATTACTGTTGGAGCACTGTTCCTGGCGCAGGGCGTCTCCGCCCTGGTTCTGTCGGCACGCAAGCCAGCCGCACTGATCACGATCCTCTGTATCTGCTCCTTTGCGCTTGAAATCATCGTGCCGCTGCAGATCATGGGGCCGATCGCCCGATCAGAATCGCCCCGCGAACTGGCTGTGAAAGCTGCCGAACTGGCAACCCCCGACACGAGGGTCATCACCTTCGGGCCGATGCAGGCCGTCAACTGGTACATGCAGCGCCGGGTGATGGTCAGCGGCAAAATCGACGAACTGGAGTTCGGTAGTCAGCAGGGCGATCAGGCAGCCTGGTTTCCGGATCGGCAGGCAATAATCAGCCTGTGGGGCAGCAGCGAACATGTGCTGATGATGCTCAAGCCCCATGAACTGAAAGGACTGCAACAGGATCTGCATCCCGAGCCGCGCGTGATTGTGCATTCCGCCCGGCGCGTACTGGTTTCAAACCGATAAAACTGCAAAGGAGTTTTTCCCATATGCGTTCAACAATGCTACCCTTCTCCGCCCCCACCATTGATGAGGCCGAAATCAGCGAAGTTGTCGAATCGCTTAAATCCGGCTGGATCACCACCGGCCCCAAGGTCAAGCGTTTTGAAGAGGCCTTCAAATCCTATGTGGGCGCACCATACGCCCTGGCGCTCAGTTCGGCCACTGCCGGGCAGCACCTCTCCATGCCTGCGCTGAAAATCGGCACAGGTGACGAGGTCATCACCACCCCGATGACCTTTGCCTCGACCGTCAACACGATCGTGATTAGCGGCGCCACCCCCGTTATGGCCGACATCGAGCCCGGCACCCTCAATATCGATCCGGACAGCATCCGCAAGAAAATTTCCGCCCGTACCAGGGCCATCATACCGGTGCATTTTGCCGGCCAGTCCTGTGACATGGACCGCATCTTCGAACTGGCCCGGGAGTTCGGCCTGACTGTGATCGAAGACGCCGCCCACGCCGCCGGTGCGGAGTACAAGGGAAAGCGGATCGGCTCACTGGACACGACGGCAATCTTCTCCTTCCACCCCAACAAAAACATGACCACCGGCGAGGGGGGCATGTTCTGCACAGCCGACGAGGCCGTAGCCGAGAAGGTGGCCCTGCTCCGCTTCCACGGACACAGCCGCGAGGCCTGGAAACACTACCCGGCCAACAGCAGCCAGGACTACGATATTCTGATGCCCGGCTTCAAGTACAACATGATGGACATCCAGGCCGCTATCGGCATCCACCAGTTGGAAAAGCTGGACGCCTTCATCCTGAAACGCACTGAGATCGCCCAGTTCTACAGCCGCGAACTGGCCGACATCAGCGAACTGGTGCTGCCGGCCATGGCGCCCTACCAGCAGCGGCATGCCTGGCATTTGTACACACCGCTGCTGCGCATCGAAAAGCTGTCCATCGACCGGATGCAGTTCATGGAGGAGCTCAAAAAACTCAACATCGGCACCGGCCTGCACTACCGGGCCATCCACCGCCACCCTTACTACCGCGCGCTGCCCGGTTTTGAAGACAGCCAACTGCCAGTGGCCAGCTATGCCTCCGATCGGATCCTGTCACTGCCTCTTTTTCCGAAGATGACACTGGAAGATGCTGCCGACGTGGTCAGCGCGATCAAGACCGTCATTGCAAAGCAGAGGAGATAGCAAACGCATGAGTACCGACCTGCGCAAACTGCCCCCCCAGAGCCTGGAGGCCGAGATGTCGATTCTGGGCGGCATCCTGATCGACAATGACGCCATCAACCGTGTGCTGGAGGTGCTGACCGATGACGATTTTTATCGGGAAAGCCACCGCAAGATTTTCAAGGCCATGATGCGGCTTTCCGATCAGCGTGAACCGGTCGACCTGATCACGTTGACAGACACCCTCAAGCGGCAGGGAGAACTGGAGGAGGCCGGCGGGGCCGCCTATCTGACCAACCTGGTTGACTATGTGCCCACGGCGGCCAACATCGCCTACTACTGCAAGATCGTCAAGGAGAAGGCCCTCAACCGCCGTCTGATCAGTGTTGCCACCGAGATTGCCACACTGGGCTACGATGAGCAGGCCGACGTGAACGAGCTGCTGGACAAGGCCCAGAAAAACATCTACGAGATATCCGAAAACAAGCTGCGGCCCCAGTACGTTCAGGTCAAGGACGTTATCAAGGACACCTTCCGGATCCTCCAGTCCCTGCATGCCAAGAAGGAGCTGATTACCGGCACCCCGACCGGCTATACCGATCTGGACCACATGACGGCCGGCTTCCAGCCGGGCGACCTGATCATCATTGCGGCGCGCCCTTCCATGGGTAAGACCACCCTGGCCCTCAATATCGCCGAATATGCCAGCGCTGATCCACGCAACAAGCACAAGGTTCCATCCGTGGTCTTTTCTCTGGAAATGGGCAAGGAACAACTGGTCATGCGCCTGTTCGCCTCGATCGCCAAGATCGATTTCGGCAAAATGCGCACCGGCCACTTCCAGGATTCGGACTGGCCCCGGCTGACGCGGGCGGCCGGCATTCTGCACGACGCCAAGATCTTTATCGACGACACCCCGGCGATCACCGTACTGGAGCTGAGGTCCAAGGCCCGCCGGCTGAAGAGTGAGCATGACATCGGCCTGATTATCGTCGACTATCTGCAGCTGATGCGCGGCGGGGCCAATGTGGAATCACGCCAGCAGGAGATCTCTGATATCTCACGTTCACTCAAGGCACTGGCCAAGGAACTGGGGGTGCCGGTAATCGCACTGTCCCAGCTGAACCGTGAACTGGAAAAACGCGCCGACAAGCGCCCGATGATGAGCGACCTGCGCGAGTCAGGCGCCATCGAGCAGGATGCGGACGTCATCATGTTCGTTTACCGCGAAGCGGTCTACTGCGACGCCTGCCGCAAGCGTGACAACTCCTGCACCCACAACCATGAGCGTAATGCCGAGGTCATCATCGGCAAGCAGCGTAACGGCGCCCTCGGCACGGTCGATCTGGCCTTCTTTGGCGAACATACCCGCTTCGAAAACCTGAGTGACCGGGAAGGCTGAATTTCGTTCGTCTCCATCTTCATGATCCACAGCCGCCGGTTTCAAGACAAAAAAGGGCCCGTTTCCTGTGTGGAAGCGGGCCCTTTTGCACTTTATGAATCAGCTAGTTCAATCCACCGACTTGCGCAGGAAGGTGGGAATATCGTACTGTTCCTCATTTTCCTCGGCAAAGGCCGCTGCGATGCTGACGGTCGGGCGGATACGCGCCACGTTTTCACTCTGCTGGCGATCGCGCATGAAGGTCGGCTTGTCCAGCGGGCTCTTGACGGGCGCATGCCTCTCGATGATCGGCAACACACTGCTGCGCACCTCACGCACCCGATCGATGTCAAAACTGTCGCCAAAACCGGTGGCAATCACGGTGACCTTGATGGTCTCACCCAGGTTGTCATCACGAACAACACCGATCTTGATATTGGCATCGGGATGCACCTTTTCGTGTACGATCCGGTTGACCGTATTGTAATCATCCATGGTCATCTGATCGGAACCGGTGATGTTTACCAGCACGCCCTTGGCGCCGGAGATGTCGTTGTCTTCCAGCAGCGGGCTGGAGATCGCGCCGTTGACCGCATCTGCCGCACGGTTGTCGCCGGTGCCGGTGCCGATACCCATCATGGCCATGCCGCGCACACTCATGACCGTCTTCACATCGGCAAAGTCCAGATTCATCATGCCGGTGGAGGTGATCAGTTCGGCAATACCCTGCACAGCCTGACGCAGCACGTCGTCGGACGGCTTGAAGGCATCGAACAGGGACATGGATTTAGTGGCCATGCTGATCAGGCGGTCATTGGGGATGATGATCAGCGAGTCCACATGTTTCTTTAGCTCATTGATGCCGCGCTCGGCCTGCTCGGTGCGGGCCTTGCCCTCATAAGTGAACGGCTTGGTAACCACGCCAACCGTCAGCGTGCCGGATTCACGGGCCACTTCGGCGATCACCGGTGCTGCGCCTGTGCCAGTGCCCCCGCCCATGCCGGCTGCAATGAACACCAGATCGGCGCCCTTGATCGATTCCATCAGTTTTTCCCGGTCTTCCTGAGCCGCCTCCATGCCAACCTCCGGCTTGGATCCGGCCCCCAGCCCCTTGGTCAGTTCACGACCCAGCTGGATCTTGACCGGGGCCTTGGAAATCCGCAACGATTGGGCATCAGTGTTTGCAACGATGAAATCCACCTTGTGAATGGTACTTGCTATCATGGTGTTGACAGCATTGCCACCGCCACCACCCACACCGATGACCTTGATGACAGCTCCCTGTTCAATGGTTTCATCAAATTCAAACATCCTGTTACCCCCCTTCTGCTGTGCTTTCGCCTCAGTTTGACTGCATGACTTTAAACGCATTTTTTCCAAGAATCAAAGAAAAAAATGGAAAAAATGCACCCCAAAAAAACAACGCAAAATCGGCCTGTTGTCAGCGCAAAAAACGGCGCCGTTGCTGACACTCAGAAGAATTCATGAAACCACGACTTCATCCTGCCCAAAACCGATCCAAATACATGGCTCTCCACCTTGGCAGCCGGGAACTCATGGGCGCCAGAATTGCGACTGCCATAGATCACCAGACCCACGCCGGTGGCATAGACCGGCGAGTTAACCACATCCACCAGCCCGCCGATTTTCTGCGGCGTGCCCCGTCGCACCGGCAGGTTGAAGATCTGTTCCGCCAGTTCCGGCATCCCTTCCAGAATACTGGAACCGCCGGTCAGCACAACACCCGAGGCGATCGAGTCCTCCAGCCCGGATTTAATGATCTCGCGATTGACCAGGGTGAACAGTTCCTCCACACGCGGGCCAAGGATTTCACAGAGCACATTGCGCGACAACTCACGCGGCTTACGGCCACCCACGCTGGGCACCTCGATCTTGTCATCCTTGCCGACCAGCGAGGCCAGGCAGCAGCCGTATTTCTGCTTGATTTTTTCCGCTTCGGCCATCGGTGTGCGCAGCCCGACAGCAATATCATTGGTCAGGTGATTGCCTCCCAAGGCCAGCACCGATGTATACTTGATGGCGCCCTCCGAGAATACGGCGATATCGGTAGTGCCTCCGCCGATGTCCACCAGACAGACTCCCAGCTCCTTTTCGTCAGCCGACAGCACCGCCTCCGAAGAAGCCAGCTGCTCCAGCACGATATCAGCCACATCCAGGCCGGAACGGTTGCATGACTTGACGATATTCTGGGCGCTGGCCACGGCGCCGGTGACGATATGCACCTTGGCCTCCAGCCGGACCCCGCTCATGCCGAGCGGTTCGCGGATGCCATCCTGCTCGTCGATAATGAATTCCTGGGGCAGGATGTGAATCACCTCACGATCCATCGGGATGGCAATCGCCTTGGCCGCGTCGATCACCCGGCGCACATCCTCCGGCGACACCTCACGGTTTTTGATGGCGATCACGCCCTGCGAGTTGACCCCCTTGATATGACCGCCGGCGATGCCGGCATATACCGACTTGATCTCGCAGCCGGCCATCAGTTCGGCTTCGTTGATCGCCTTGCGGATCGCCCCCACCGTGCTTTCGATATTGATGACCACGCCTTTGCGCATGCCGCTGGACGGACTGGTCCCGATCCCGACGATATCAATCCCGTCCTCGGTCAGACTGCCTACAATGGCGCAGATTTTTGTGGTACCAATATCCAGTCCGACAATCAGTGTATCTCTCTTGGATGCTGACATGAGCCCCCCCTGCCGTTATATATGAATCCATTCAGCTCTTTTTGACGATGATCTTGTCGCTGTAGTCAAGATCGATGTAGTGCAGCGCCGGCCGCTGGGCCATCAGGGTCTGATAGATCCTGGACAGGCGTTCCAGCTTGGCATCGAAGTCCCCGTTGCCGACCTTGACCGTGAGGGCATCCGAGGCCGTAAACAATGTAAAGCCGTAGCCCTTGTCATAGTGAATCTCGGAAACCTCGGCCAGCATGAAGGCGCCTTTGCCCTGCAGCGCCTTGAGCAGTTCTCCGGTCGCTTTGAGCGCCTCTTTGGTGCCTTGCGGATCACGTCCCAGCTCATCCTCGCTGAAGCCGGTCACCACCGGGTAATCCAGCCGGTCTCCCTTGTTAAGCACCTTGAAGACATGACCACTATTATCCAGATAGTACAGAAAACCCATATTGACGATCGCCTGCGGTTCACGCTCCGTGATCGAGATCGCCAGTCCATCCGGATAAAAGCGCCTGACATGCACCGTGTCAACCCAGGGGTTCTTTGCAACCTGTTCGCCCACATTTTTCAGATTGAGCCGCATAAGGCTCTGCCCCGGCTCCACACCGGCCAGCCCCAGAATCTCCTCCCGGGTC
>Ga0116183_1005723_pt1 | contig 11663 bp, 4 predicted proteins | sample AD_UKC078_MetaG_FD_89753 | JGI IMG/M metagenome (GOLD analysis project Ga0116183, IMG submission 89753) | Active sludge microbial communities of municipal wastewater-treating anaerobic digesters from USA - AD_UKC078_MetaG | ecosystem: Engineered > Bioreactor > Anaerobic > Digestate | place: USA...
GCGTAAGTCTGAGCAGCAGAAGTCTGCCATCAGAACACACCTGGAGAAGTTTATTTCCCTCTTTGGCGATATGCATTCTCACCTTCAGGATTATGTTGAGTTATTCCCTGTGCATCCTTCTTATTTCGACAACTTCCAGCGAATCAAACTTGGTAGAGCGCAGCGTGAAGTCCTAAAGACTCTTACGAAGCAGTTTGAAAAGATTGCGGATATGGATATCCCGACAGATAATCCTGGACTTATTACATACGACCAGTATTGGGAGCAGATGATGGCCGATTCAGGCCTTATGTCTGTGCCTGACTTCAAGACTGTGGCAGACACAGTAAGATTGGTTTATGACAAGATTGACAGCAACTTCTCGGGCCCTCGCAAGAATCAGATTCCTACAGCTAAGAGAATCGTGAATGCTGCTGCTATCAAACTTCTCCAGGGCGACCTTAGCAAAGGCAACGGTGCAAGAGCTGAATCTCTTGTTGAAGACCTTTGCGTTACAAATGCTCTCGCAGATAGTAAGGAGTTCCTGGTTGATAGCGTTGACTCTACAGCCAAGCTTGTTATCAAGGCAACTTCCGGCCAGTATTTCGACTACAATGATGAGAATGGTGAATACCACCTCAGAACTGAGGGCGGCGTGAACTTTGACCAGCTCATTGCGCAGTTCGCAGAGACAATGCCTGTTGGCAGGAAGGATGAGTCATTCTTCCGCTTCATTGTTGAAGTACTGGGCATTACATCCAACCCTTACAGAACAGGATTCCAGATCTATACACATGAGCTGGATTGGAAGAGCCACAAAGTTGCACGTGACGGTTATATCTTCCTCGGCAATCCGAACGAGAAGTCAACTACACATCCGAAGCAGCATTTCTATATGATCTTCATGCCTATCTTCCAGGAGGACAAGAAGAAGAGAAATCTGGACAAGGACGAGGTATATTTCGTTATGGATAATCTCAGCGACGAGTTCAAGGACCTTGTCGTACGATATGGTGCTGCATATAGCTTGTTCAACTCTGCTGATACGGCACAGAAGATACATTTCAAAGGCAAATGCGATGACCTCTTCGTAAAGGCTCGCAGGGCTTTCGACGCATGCTTCCTGAACGGAACACAGGTGTTCTATTCCGATGGCGATGCCAGAACTCTCAACTCATACCAGCTTCCTGGCAGTGGTGCTTCAAAGATGGAAATCTTCGACAGCGTAGCCAGCGAGATATTCGAGGATCAGTTCATTGCAGATACTCCTAAGTATCCAGCATTCACATTCGCTAACCAGACGATTTCTCACGATAACATTGATCGTTACATCAAGGGTGCAGTTGCAAAGATTATCCGACCTACTGAGGGCAATAAGGATGGTGAAGCCATACTTATGGGTCTTGGCTGCTACAAAGCTGGAGAACTCGTTGTGGACAGCAGCATATACGCTCAGAGTGTGCTTAAACTCATGAATGACCGTGATGCAAATAAGGTTGTCAACAAGGATGAGATTCTTGAATTGCTTCCTCGCTCTGAGAATGTGTGGTTCACGAAGGATTATCATCTTGATGCCGTATTCGAGTTTATGGTTCTCGCTGTCCTTGTGACATTGGGCGAGTGCGAGATTACGCTCAATAGTGGAGAGGTAATCACAGCTACCAATATCGATAAACTGAGAACACTTCAGCCAGACGACTACTTTACCTTCGCAAATATCAAGAAGCCGAAGGAGATTAATGTCACCTTGATGCGTGAAATCACAAAGGCATTCTGTGGCAAGGACCTTTCAAATCAGCTTGACCAGGAAAGTACATATACATTGCTTGTGACGAACGCAAGAAAACTCGCTGCAGAGTGTGCCACATTCGATGCACGTGAGCTTAAGAACGGTCTTGAGGTTGCTGGCGTTGAAGTAATCAGTGCAATGGATGGAGTGGGAATTCGCGCGAGGGCTGTCGCTCTCAAGGGATTCTGCGACAGACTCTCAACATTCACCTCGCAGGCAAAGCTGAAGAACTTCCCGTTCAGTATGGATATTGTGAAGCAGCAGATTGCCACAAAAGATGAACTGGAAAAGACAAAGATTATCATCAGCACAGCACGTGATCTGAATTCAAAGGTTCAGTATCTGATGCAGGCTAAGCAGTATGTACCAGCAGAAACATCCCTTGCAAAGAGCATTGATTCAACCGTAAATAAGGTTGCGGACATTCTCAAGGACCTGAATGATGCTCAGGTATCAGCTTACAATGATGAGATTGAAAAGGTAAAGGCAGAGTATATCAAGTATTATCTTGAGCAGTACTACAAGTGTTGCCTTACCGAGTTTGACGAGAATGCACGCGTGGCCATTCTCAACTCTGATGAGCATCGTGCTTGCAGTGAACTTAACCGCTGCACACTTATCAACACATCGGCCTGGGGCCAGTGGAAGATGAATTTCAATCAGCTTAGGACTGCCAATCCGAATGTGAAGTCAATGCTCGACTCAACACCGTATGCAGGATTCAATCCTCAGACAAGCGGCGGCCCGAGCATGAAGACCATCCGTGAGTTCAAGGAAGACCTGGAGGTAATCTACACTACATGGATTGAGGGCATCAAAGCATTCGTGAAATCAGAAGAGTCGCAGGAGGCTTTGAGCCTTATGGACGACAAGTCACAGAACTTCCTCCTCTCGTTTGCTTCCGGCATGATGCCAATTAACGACCAGAACTCTGCCAAGTGCCTGCTCGAGTTGCTTGATAATCTCAGCGGTGGCTATGAGAAAGTGGAGATTACATCTGATGATCTGAGTGGTTGCATCAACCGTCCTATGACCATTGATGAGGCAACAGCTGCGCTGCAGATTTACATCAACAAGAAATGCTACGGCAAGGATAGAAAGAAAGTTAGAATCGTATTGAAATAATAGACGCATTATATGGACGAAAATTTGCTCTTTACAATGGACGAAGAACAGGAAGTCAATGACGGTCCTGTAACGTGTCTTGGAATCACATTTGAGAACGACGAAAAACGTCGTGAATACTTCCGCGAGGAACTGAGGAAGAAACTTCCTGAACTTAGGCTTATCGAGGGATTTCCAAACGGAGAAGATAACGATATTATCAACTTATCAGATCCTCCTTACTATACAGTATGTCCAAATCCTTGGATTAATGATCTTGTTAAGCTGTGGGAAGATGAGAAGAATCTGCTTGAGAAGACAGGAAAACGAACATCTGATTTCACTATCAAAGAACCGTATACGGCTGATGTGAGCGAGGGTAAGAATAATCCAATTTATATGGCACATTCTTACCATACAAAAGTACCACATCCTGCTATTATGAGATATCTATTCCATTACACTCAACCAGGTGATATCGTTTTTGATGGATTTTGTGGAACAGGCATGACTGGTGTCGCCGCTAACATGTGTGGTTCGGTCTCTGAATCGAATAGTTTGTCTAACAATAAACGTAATATTGGAAGTCGTCATAGTATATGCTCCGACTTATCTCCTATTGCTACTCTTATAGCGTCGAGCTATAATACAAAGAATAATTACGCATTATTCAAAAAGAAAGCAAATGCTATACTTGATCAAATAGAAAAGGAATTTGGTTGGATGTATGAGACCCTTCAAAATGGGAAAAAGTCTAAGATAAACTACACAATTTGGAGTGAATGCTTTACATGCCCACATTGTGGCAAGGAGATAGTATTATGGGACAGTGCTGTAAACGAAGATGGTAGCATCAATGATTTATTTAGATGTCCAGGCTGTGGTGCGGAAATAACAAAAAAACAGCTTCATAAATCATCTGAATCAGTATATGACCACGTTCTTGAAGACACGGTCTTGGTAAGTAAATTCATTCCTGTTGTTGTTAACTATACCAGTCCTTCCCATCGTAGTGAATCACGCCTAAATAATGAAGATGTAAGCGTTATTCAGAAGATTGATAGCTTGCCTATCAATAACCTTAAAACTTACCACATGCCAGAAGGATCAGAGGCATCCAGAAACTGTTCGAGGGGTATCGATTATACTCATCAATTCTTCACAAAAAGAAATCTAATCATTATCGATAGGATTTTAGGATTGGCTGAAAAAGACCCTTACATTGTGTCTTGGCTAACATCATCTATGATAAATATTTCCAAGATGTGGAAATATAAACCGGATAGAAAGGGAGGTTCTCTTAGTGGAACCCTATATATTCCGTCTTTGTTCATAGAGCAGAACCCATTTGAAGTACTAAGACGAAAAATTACAGCATTTGGAGCCGCAGATTATAATGAAAAAGGCAACGGTGTTGTTAGTTTAATGTCTGCATGTAGCCTTACACAGATTAACTCAGCGTCTGTAGATTACATCTTTATAGACCCTCCGTTTGGTGCTAATATTATGTATTCTGAGCTTAGTTACATTTGGGAGAGTTGGCTAAAAGTGTTTACAAACACTGAAGATGAGGCGATTGTTGATACTACAGCTCAAAAGAAGAGTTTATTTGATTATCAAGATTTAATGCACCGTTCTCTCAAGGAGTTTTATCGAATCTTGAAAGCAGGACGTTGGCTCACTATGGAATTTAGCAACACATCAGCTTCTGTATGGAACTCCATTCAAACCGCGCTACAGGGCGTAGGATTTGTTGTCGCAAACGTATCTGCATTAGATAAGCAGCAAGGTTCTTTTAAGTCAATCAATAGTCCCGTCGCCGTAAAACAAGATCTTATCATTACATGCTTTAAACCAACAGATAACCTTATACAGAAGTTTGAGAACTCCACCAATATTTGTGAGAATGTTTGGGATTTTGTGGAGGAATTGCTCAATCACTTGCCTGTACATGTAAAAAAAGATCACTCTACAACGGCTGTAATTGAGCGCTCTCCAAAGATTCTTTTTGATAGATTAATTGCCTATTATGTTCAAAGAGGTTATCCTGTCCCTATAGATGCAGCAGAATTCCAACGAGGACTAAAAGACCGCTTTGTAGAGCGTGATGGTATGTATTTCACGGCAGAACAAGCTATTGAATACGAAGAGAAGAAGAAAGACACAACAGATTTTGTTTCACTTTTTATCCTTGTAGGCAGTGAGGCAGAGGGCATAGAGTGGCTTAAACGCAAACTTGAGGATGGTCCAAAAACTTATGCCGAGATACTTCCTGATTGGATGCAGGATCTGGTAAAGCCAAAGAAAGGAGACTCACTCCCTGAACTCATGCAGATTCTTGACGAGAACTTCCTCAAAGACGAGAATGGCTATTGGCATATTCCTGATGTGAACGACCAGGCACAACTCGAAGTGGTTCGAAACAAGAGGCTACTCAAAGAGTTTGACGTCTACGTAGAGGCAAAGAAGATTAAGGACGCTCGTCTTGAGGCACTGCGTGCAGGTTTCAAGGAGTGCTACAAGAATAAGGATTTCGCTACCATCGTGAATGTTGGTGATAAGATTCCTGAGGAACTTCTTACAACAGACGATGTCCTTCTCCAGTACTACGACATCGCATCTTCAAGAGTATAAGCATGGCAGTAAAACTCACACAGGCAATCTACGATAAGCTTTTCGTCCCTGGCGGAAAGCGATTCGTCGTGGCTTTGAACCGCGATGGAATGTTGTTGTCTGATGAGGTGAAGACAGCGTTGATGCAAGAGTTCTCCGTTGAAGTATGCGGTGGGGACTCTCTCGACCTGAGAATTGTACGCGAGACGAAGGTACGACAGGGAATAGGCAAGGTCCTTTTCGTGGCTACCGATACGTTAGATATCCTTGAGGACATAGAAAACGAATGCGAGCAGATTGTGTTTCAGTTCAAGACATTCTTTCCACATCAGTCTTGGGAGGCAATCAAACAGCAGCCATACGCTAAGTTATGTAAGGCATACGAGCATCCAGGCTACTATAGTTTTGATGATTCCTGCGAAGGAAAAGTCTTGTCAGAGCGAGGCTATAAGGAAATGAGCCCCGAAGAACAGTACAATCTGGTCAAGCTATCCTGGAACATGAACAAGGATAGAATCAACTTCAATAAACGTACAGAGTGGATGGATATCGCTGCTGAGAAGATATTGAAGGTGATCGAGCTGGATAAATGGAATGAGTTTGCGCCGGAGATCAAGGCGGTGAACGATATGTTCCTCGAGTTCTTGAAGGAGAACTACATTTCTATAGTTTCCTCTACTTGCGGCACGAAATACCCTAAGATAGTCACCCAGGTGTTGCCATTCATTAGCAAACAGAAAGACGAAAAGGTTGCTCTTGTTGTTGTGGACGGTATGAACTACTGGCAAGCGCTGCTGCTTACCCGAAGCCTTGAGGAAAGATTGGGTGTAAAGTCAAAATACGATTGCATCTATGCATGGCTGCCGTCTGTAACAGAATTGTCGAGGCAAGCAATCTTCCGTGGAGATACCCCGTTTGAAGACTATGTGCAGTCTCCGGCAAATGAGGCTAAGTTGTGGAAGGCATTCTGGAATAGCAAACGTGTTCCGGAATACGAGCAGTACTATCAGCACTCTGGTGTCATTGAGGAGGAGCATTCCGTTAAAAAAGTTGGCTACGTTGTGGTGGACCTGGACGAGAAGATGCATGCGTCTGAGGACTTCTTGTACCTGTACGACAACACGAAGCGTTGGGTGAAAGACGAAAAACTGCTGGCCAATATCAAACACCTGGTGGATGGCGGGTACAAAATCTATATCACAACCGACCACGGAAATATTGAAACTACCGGTTATAGAAGACTTGACAGCAGAGATAAGTTGGGTGCCGACTTGAGTAACAGGCATATAACCATCCCCAAAGAGGCTGATAAAGGCATATTTGAGGCTCAATACGAAGGACATTTGTGTCAGGTGGACAAATCCTCCAGAACTTACTTTGCGGTTGATAAGGAGGCTTTTTGTTCTACGCCGAAGAGTGTTACTCACGGCGGCACACATTGGCTTGAGGTATTGATTCCGTTTATTACGATTGAATAATTATGGCAGAAGATAAAGCACTGGGATTGCATCAGAGAATCCCTATGGACATATTGCTGGAGGCTTTCAAGGCTGAGTTGAATGATGACCAGGACCTTGAGAGACTGAGCCAGCTTATCAATACAGAGTACGCCGGAGAGAATCGTCAGAAGAAGGGATTCCGCCAGGTGAAGACTACTCTGACCGACAACGGTGTAGTAAGGCTGTGCAAGGAGAGGAAAGATGAAGTACTGGCTGCGCTCAAGTCTGAGCCCGACCGAAATCTGATTCTTTCGGCATTGGTTGTGGCAAGATATCCTTTCTGCTATGATGTGTTCTGCGTTCTGGCCAAGCAGTTCCGTCTTCAGGATTATGTGAATACGGACTTGATACTGCGTTTGCTCGGTGCTAAGTATGGCGCAAACAAGAGTGTGTATAATGTGCAGATCAATACCGTTGCCCAGATGCTCGAGGCAAATCTTATCAAACGAGCAAAGGTGGGCGTGTATGAATTTGCTGAGCCGCAGCGACCTCTACATAAGATTACCAGGGATGTCTGGAAAGAGAGCTACTTCGTGAATGAGCCTCTCGCAAATAGGGAAGACGAGGAAAGCATTTTGTATGAGCCGTACTTCAAGTATATGGCATTGGAATAAGAGAACAGCCCCGGCGATTGCCGAGGCTGAACTTTTATAGGAACCAAAGGGTGTCTTTCCCAATTCCATCGGGCATCTGGCCACCTTCGAAATATGGCGCAATTTTAGCGACCATCTCAGGATATTTGGTTGTAACCGGTTGGCACTGCTGGGATACTGATTTGAAGTATATGCGGCTAAACTGGTACACCTGGTCAATAAGGCCCTGTATGACGCTCACAGAAAGCGAGTCTGGGTCTTTCGGGCATCTTATTTTTAACTTGACGGGGAATGGGTAACTCTCGATTCTACTCCTGCTATTTTCGTAGCGTGTATTATTGCAAAGTAAGAAACGTCCGTCTCCAAGATTGATATACCGGCCACTGTAAGGCATCTTCCCATCAAATGAATCATCAAACACGATGATGTCCTCAGATTCTGTTTTGTTGATAGTAACGATATACACAGGTATGTCCAAATCGAGTTCAGCTAAGTGCTGCTCGATAATCTCGACTTCATCTTCCCTCATGTCTTTGTAGTAATGTATTACGAGGCGTGTAGGGTTTGCGATGGCAGTTCTAAACTGGCGGATAGCGAGCTGTATTGAGCCCGCAAGTCCATACAGCTCATCTTTGTGAAAGTATTCAAATGAATTAAACGCACCAGTATTGTCGAACGAGAATGCTGAGCCAATGTATTGAACATTGTCGTCCGGATTCTTGTATGCGCCTACACCAATAACAAGTTCACGTTGTTCAGGTCCTTTGATTCTCCAAGGCATACCACCAAGTTTCGCAGTTATCGCAACCGACATGTTCTGGAGGGTATAAGCGAAGTAGTTTTTGTTCCTATTAGAATCTTGCGTTAACCGCTCTGAAGCCTTCTGACTCTCTACGCACTGAACGGCAATTCCATTCTCCAGAAGGAACTCTTTTATTCTGTAATACACCTGGCGGTCGTTGTAGTCCTTTGATGACTTCGTGATGGGGGTAAAGTAGATAGCGATATACTTGACGCCATCTTCGACTATGAAATTATCAAATGCATTTCTAACCTGGCTGACGATATCACCATCCTTGAAGAGGATACCTTTTTGATAGGTGTAGTCTCTACCTATGTATTTCGGGAGTCCGTCGAAAGCACCATACCCTTGTTTCAAATGCCTGCAGACCGTTTCTGCTAACTGTTTGTCCTTCTCGTGGGCAATAACCAGCATCCTGATATTTACTGATTTTGGGCGAGAATACGGGCCACTATTTACACCGATGCGTGGTACGTAGTTCAATACATCTCTACCGTATTCATCTTTGCCAAAGATCAGCTGTTTGCTTTGAGAGTCAACACGCCCAGGTTCTACGCCTGTGAAGTTGGTATCGGTTCGAATTATCTTTTGAAAGCTACTATCCAGAATAAACTTGTTAAGAAAGCCGTATATTTTAGGGATGTATGTGTCATAACGATTGCGGGGATCGCTAAAGTTATCTTCATCCTCGTCTATATCAGTGTCAAAACCAAGAAACTGTGCGAGCCTATTATTGATTATAGGGTATACTCGATTCATGTCGATGTATTCGCCATCCTCTTGCTTATCGCATAGCCTTTCGTACTTTGTAATGCGATAGATCTTATCTTTCTTTCCGGCTTTGCTGTTTTCCTTATCTCGCACTATGAGAACTCTATTGAGCAGTGACGTGACAACTGTACTGCTGTCACCAAAAGGATCGGCATGGGCTACATTATATTCCTTGATGAATGCATCAACAGATTTCATGTAAATCTTGCCAGGCCTATCATAAGAGAGAATCAGCTGTGGTGTATGTGAGAAGTCATTATAACTGAATTTGATAGTATAACGGTCATAGTAGGCACATCCTTTTATAGGCCGCCTGACTTCATCTTTGCTTTTAAGCCATATCTGATTGTCACCAATATAAGTTGGCTCAACCAAAATATTTCTGGTCCTGAAATATTGAGCTATCCTATGGTTATAGTACTGCTTTACAAAATTAAAGTTGTCACTATCATTAAAATCTATGGGCAATGATACAGTATCTTCCTGGCTTCTATCAAACGATGTATAGACGAACTCATCGTTCCTCAAATACGGATATATCGATCTGATATTTACTGGAAACTGTTGGTGGCTTATCCTCTTGAATCCACTTCTTTCTTCTCTTGTAAAATGCATCACAACGGGTGTATCAGGGAGATACACCTTGATGGCGTTAAGAACTAACTTCTCAATTGTCTGACTTTGATAAAAACCCATATATATCAATTAAAAATCTATAACAAATATACGAAATTTTTACTACAGCTAAGTGAGTTTAATCTGCTAATTTTCAACATATTTTAACACATTTAAATAAAAAGAAAGCAGCCAGCGTTGAGGCTGGCTGCTAGCAGTGGTTTAAGGCTTCCTATATTTGCCATGAGAGACGTTCTCAAGCTTGCCTTCTTCCACCCATTTTCGGATATTTCTATCCACAGATGAAGGGTTGAGGCCGACAAGAGTTGCTATGCGCTGGTAGTCCTTTCGGTCGAACTCTTTAGGGAGGTTATCGAAGAATGCCTGATGTAACTTTCCACCTTGAGAACCTCTGGCAGGGAGAGCCACCGATGAGGATGTCTTGGGCAGCTCGCTGAATACACGGGCATTGTGTCTGATGATAACATCCAGAATGCGCTTCGCTATCTGGTAGTCTTGGTCAAGGCATACGAGGTCATTCACGAAATCGCCATCTTCCTGCATCCTAAGAGCGGAAAGTATCATGGCGATGCGGAATGTGACTACACCAAGCCTGCGAACTGAGGCTACAAACTCATCGCCATAGGTTGACACGAATTCACTCTGATAGCGGTTGAATGTGGTATTGAAATCCTCTTCCTGCTCCACGGTGAAGCGAAACTTGAGGTCAGCATTGTCCTTCAAGATTTTGTGGAACTGCTGGTATTCGTTGCCAAGATCCTGAAAATACTCGTCGAGAGTCTGGTCACTGCTGTTATCGAAAACGTTGTTCCAGACCATCTTTGTGTCCAGGTAATAGAACGCGAATCGGCTGAACAGACCATTCTCGGCATCCGAGATAAGGTTAAGAATCTGGCGAGGCGTGCCGGTGAGCAGGGTAGAGAGCTTTGGATGCTTGATATTGACATACTCTCTATCCTTGCGGCGGATGTAGGAGATTGTCTCGTGGTGGAATGCCTTGCGGAAGCCATCTGAGAAGTTGCCGTAATCCGAACCGAAGGTGTTGGCAAGTGTATCACCCTCTGTCTCGAACATCAGACCTTCGCCACCGTTGTCGTTGAGGACCTGGTAAACTGCCGTTGCACTACTATTGGCCGGGATGAAGAGCATCCTCATAGGCGGTTCCTCAGGCTTCTCCATGTTGACCTTCTTCTTGCCTGCGGCATTGTACTCGGCAAGTTTCTGCTTGTAGTCCATCATCTCGGCCTCGTTGATTTCGCGAAGATTCTCGTGTATAGGCTCTACGAGATAGCGGCAGAGCGTGAGGCGACCTTTACCAGAAGAGGCTTTCGCGGTCACGAAGAGGAATAGATTGGGATACACGATACGTTTGTCATATACGCCGTATATGTGTGGCATACAGGCTGAAATGACCGTCAATGCGCCGAGGATGAGAATGTCAGTGTCTGCCTCTGAGTTACCAACGTCAGAAATCTTGCGGAGGAAGTCAGGGAGCAGATCCTTGACATCCTGCGAAAAGGTAGGGAGGGATTCGGCTTCAGGGATATCTGCAATTTCGGCAGAATCTGCAATATCTGCATTTATAGTTTCTGCAGATTTGCCCCCAGCGAAATCTGCACTTTCCTTATTTGCAGATATTGCCAACATTGCAGATTTTGCAGATTTGCGTGTGTTTTCGGTAGAAAGGCTGATGCCGTTGTCCTTCGCCTTCTGGAAGAAAGTGCGGATAGAGACTCCTGTACCGTGGGCACGCATGCATTTGTCGAACTGTTTGTCACATTCGGCTTCGTTGTAGTCAGGATTGAACCTACTGATGCGATGGAAGTAATCTCGGCCGCTTTCGCCAAGCTCATCTGCCAGTGCGAAGCCGATATCAC
>Ga0116183_1005731_pt1 | contig 11653 bp, 9 predicted proteins | sample AD_UKC078_MetaG_FD_89753 | JGI IMG/M metagenome (GOLD analysis project Ga0116183, IMG submission 89753) | Active sludge microbial communities of municipal wastewater-treating anaerobic digesters from USA - AD_UKC078_MetaG | ecosystem: Engineered > Bioreactor > Anaerobic > Digestate | place: USA...
CCCCAGGCAGCCCTGCCCCCGCCGGCCGTCTGGATCAATCCACCCAAGAACCCGGAAAACCAAGCCATGAATTAGAGCTTAATTCCAAAAAGGAACTGTCTCATCCGACTTGACAACTACCGCGTTGCCACATCCAAGGTCAAACACCCGGCGATCCTCGCCACCAAGCTGTTCTGCGTCGACTATCCCGAGCACGGCCGGGAAAGTGTATTCGTGCGCGCACGTCGTCTGGGCATTCGCCCACGAGTAGCCCGTGATACGCTCCGATTCAATCACGCTTCAATTCTCGCTTCTTGATGAACTTGGCGGGGTTTCCGCCTACGACGGTCCAGGGCTCGACGTCCTTGAAGACGCTGGCCCGAGCGCCCACTACGGCCCCCTGCCCGACTGTCACGCCCGGCCCGATAAAGGCGTCGGCCGCAATCCACACCTGATCGGCGATCTCGACCGGCGCAAACGTCTGCGGCATGTTGGGCCGCTCGTAGTCGTGACTCGATGAGCACAGGTGCGAATACTGCGACACGGTCGAATGCGCCCCGATCCGCACGCCCCCGATGTTGTAGCAGATCGCCGCATCGCCCAGGCAGCTATGGTCGCCCATCTGGAGCTTCCACGGCATCGCAATCCGGCACGAGGGATACAGATGCACGCCCCTGCCGATCTCCGCTCCGAACGCCCGCAAGAGCAGCCGCCGCCACGCATGGCACGGCCGGGGACTCGGCCGAAACAGCACCACCCACACCGCCCCCCACAAGAGGCGCGCCAACTTGTTCGAGACCGAGAACGGACTCGGACAATAACTGACATCCACTTTGACTATCCCCGTCAATCCAGCCTCACGCAAGCAGGCTGGGGGCCTTGGCCCAGGACCCACTTGTAGACGTCGATCATCTGGGCGGCGATCCGGGGCCAGGCGAACTTCGCCGCAACGAGGTCGCGGCCGTTGGCGCCCATCTGCCTGCGCTCGGCGTCCGGCATCGACAGCAGTCTCTTGACACCATCGGCAATCGAATCGGCTTGCGGGCGAATCTCAATGGCCGCTGCCGCCCCGAATCCCTCTGGGATATTGCACTCGCTCGTCATGACGACGGGCAGGGAATACGACCACGCCTCCAGCACCGACATCGGCAGGCCCTCGCTGAAGGAAGGCAGAATGAACGCGTCGGCGTTCTGAAGGCACGCGGCCTTGGCGTCGTCGAACGCCGGACCGAGAAAGAGCACATCGCCCCCAAGGCCCTTCTCGCTGACCATCGTCTTCAGTTGGTCCTCGTGGCCGCCCTGATCCCAACCTGCGACGACGAGCGCCCATTCGTCCGCCACCGTCGCATTCTGCGCCTTGAGCCGGCCCCACGCCTCGATCAGATTGGGCAGGCCCTTCTTCGGATGAATCCGTCCGAGGAACAGCGTGACCTTCCTGCCGGAGGCAACCTTGTCCGTCCAGGGCGGCGGCGGCTTCGGCCCGTCCGCCGGCAGGTCGATCCCGTTCGGGATGATCGCCACGGGGTTCGTCAGACCATACGCCCGGATGCTCTCGTACTCCGATTCGCAAAGCGCGTGAACACACGCCGCCGAACGCAGGTTGCGATTCTCGTACAGCCGGCCCGCCAGTCTCTTCTTCCACGCCGAGTTCCGCAGCGCCCACGGGTCCAGCATCCCACGCGGCGAGATCACCAGCGGAATTCCTTTGCGCCGGCACGCGTCCGCTGCCGCATGGGTCGGATACATCCATATGCCGCAGGCATGGACAACGCTCGCCCCGTTGCGCCCGATGCGAGCCTTCAAGCCGGGCGAGTAGCCCCATTGCCTCGGCCCGACCCGCTCGAACAACTCCGGCACCAGCGGCCGCCACACCCCCGCATCGGCCGCCGAGAACGCATCCCGCAAACTGACCACCTCCACCTGGCACGACCCCGCAAGTTCGCGCGACAAGCTCCGCACGCTGTGGAAGATCCCCCCCGCATTCCGCGACACGGACGCTGTGACCATGAGAACATTCATTTCGTTGCATGCACAAGAGGTCGGCATCAGTTATCGGTGAGCAGGGTGGACGTGTTTCCAATACAGGGTGTGCCGCCAGACAGAACGGCGAGCGCAAATACCCTGCACGATGCGCCAAATGCACCAGAGAACCAAGACCCAAACGCATGGGCGAGTTGAAGCACGAACAGCGCTATGAACTGAGATAAGAGCACCATACACAAGTGCAAGATTCAACAATCGCGAGAAGAAGAGTTGGTCAGGCGAGAGATTGTGTTCGGCGAAGTATTTCGCCTCGAACCATGCGATGAAGGAACCGGCTAAGACGAGCAGAACAACTCCTGCATTGCCAATGCGAAAGAACAACTCGCCCAGTGATGGCATGGGGATTCCTGTTCGTCCAGATACACCCAGGTAGCCAGCAAGAGAAGCGTCCGGCAGAGACAGCCCCAGAAACGAGGGCAGCGGGTTCAACTGCTGCGCGAGTGCGACGAGGCCATTCACAAAACTCGTGTCCTCCGCATATTCGAAGCACCATTGGAGTGTTCTGGAGCCATCAACAGAGTAGACTACCATATCTGCATCAAGCAACCCGACGGAGTTCTTGATCTTCACGTTTGCCACTCCACCGGATGGATCGCGATCACGTATCACGATCGCGAGAGGGAACCCCAGGCATACAACAACGCCTATCGCGATTGCCTTCCCGACATGATCCCGCCTGATATACCGTCTCAGACTTAGACTCGCGATATAGAACATCATCACAGGCAGAAACATACCTCTGCTTACCTTTGAGATAGTAGCGAACAGACTCGGCAGAACGCAGAGGTAGAGAACTCCTGGAGGTTTCCTTCCAACGCGCACGAGATAGCCATGCAATCCGCCTGCTATGACAGGACACAGCAAACTCAGGCTGCTATGAAGCATCATCACGAATACCAACCACATCGAGTCTCGGACTACCCACTGGTTTTCGGAGTTAATGCCTCTGTAATTCGTTAGGAGATTGGCCCAGCCGATGTGGAACTGTGCAAACAGCAGCAGACCAACCACTTGAAGCAGCAGCAGGCAAGTTGCGATCCACTTCACCTGGGTAACCCTCAAGGGAGTGCTCGATTTGAATCGCAACCCGCAACGAAAGGCAGGTATTGCGCTATTCTGCACCTTTCGCTTGCCAGACCCGTTCCATCGCGGACGCGGTACGCTGAGGACCTTTTGCACAAGTTCAGATACAACATATCCGCACCAGAAGGCTGCCAAACAAGCCAGGACGTATGCAGCGCATTTGGCATCCCGGTCGTCGTAATAGAAATAGGGAACTCCGTACGCCACGGAATACATTAGAGGAAACGAAGTGCTCGCCCACATCAAGGCAGATGGCCGTAGGACAACCCGAAAGAGAACCAGGGCAACAACGATGGAGAAGCCAGCGAGTATGACAGTCTTGTCAGAGTACATGGAGGCTGTTCAGGCTCCGATGGTGTTGAGGACTTCGCTTAGGCGGTTCCGCCAGGCGTCGGGGGTGTAGTCTCTCCCGAGGCGGCGGGTGTTGTCGGCGAGGCGGGTGCGGAGGGGTCGGTCGCGATAGAGTTGTTCGATGGTCCCGGCGAGGGCGTCGGGATCGCCGGGCTCGATCAGGATGCCATCGACCATCGAGGTGATCTCGATGCCCGCGCGGCGGGTGGTAATGACGGGGCAACCGGCTGCCAGGGCCTCGACGACGACGCCGGCCAAGCCCTCGGAGTACGTGGGCAGGACGAAGACATCGGCCGCAAGGTATTCTTCCTTCATCCGCTCCCACGACAGCTTGCCGAGGAAGTGCAAATGGCGGCATTCGGGCCGCTCGACGATGCCGGCGACCAGGCCCGCCACGCGGAAATCCAGTTCGGGATATTTCGGCTTCAGACGCCCGGCCGCCTCCGCCAGAACGGGCAGGCCCTTGCGTACGGCATCGCCGCCGGCGAACAGAATCCTACCCGGAACGGGACGGTTGACGCGTCCACCGTAGTCGATGCTCGAACCGTAGGGGCAGATTCGTACCTTGTCGGCATACTCTGGCGTCAGTTCCTTCACGCCTTCGGCCACCCATTGAGACGGGCACAGAAGCACGTCCGCCAAGGCAGCGGACCTCTTGAAGGCCGCCTCCGCCGATTCGCAGGTCGATTTGTATCGTTCCAGGCCCCAGCCGGGATAGTCTTGAGCAAGCGCCTCCATGATCCGGTGCGTCAACGGGTTTATGTTCACATCGATGACGATGGTCTTTCCGGCGTCCTTGGCGTAGCGGAGAAAGTCGTAGTCCTCGTCGTTCTGGGCGTAAACGATGTCGGCGTCGTGCAGGCCCCATCGGATCATCCGCCGGCTCAGGACCCGGTGCCGTCGCTGGTACGCATCCAGAGCCGTTTGGCCGGGATGCAGGAGGGACGCCGCCAGATCGGAAAGGAGCGGGTGGTCGGAGCTGAACACCTTCTCGCGGGCAATGCCCTCGATCCTCCGCTGGAGCAGGCGATGGACCGGCCCGTTGGCGACGGGCGCCAGGAGCCTGGCCGCCCGCCCAACGACGCTATGGGCCGACGAGTCCGTATACAACGCCGCCAGCATCCCCGCCTCTTCGAGCATCCGCGGAATCGCATACCGATGCCGCGCCCCATGCTGACAAACCAGCACCTTCGGCTTGCTCATACCGCTGTTGCCTTCAAAAGTACGGCACGCAGGTGCCGCGCCACGTAGAGGACATCATCCCAGCCGATCATCAGCGCAGGCACCGCACCGATCCGCCGTCCGTAATGGCCCATCATCCGCCAGATGAAGAAGGCAAAGCACGTGCCCTGTCCGACTGCATAGGCCAGAGCCATGCCGGGCAGGCCCAGCCAACGGGACAACACAATGCCCGCCGCGACCATCGCCGCCAGTCCCACAATCCGGCCTTCAAAGCCGACAAACGCCCGGCCCTGCCCTCTCAGGGCCTGATCGAGCAGGTTGGCCAGGCCACCGAAGGCGGAGCCTACGATCAACAGGCGTGCTGGATTGACGGCGGGGGCGAACTCGCGCCCGTAGACCAGGGGCAGCAGCAGCGGCATGGCCACTGCCAGAATGCCGCCGAAGACCAGCCACAATAACGCCGAGACGCGGAAGGTTCGGGCGATTCGCTCGAAGCCGTCGCCGGGCCCCGCCTGCGCCGCCATCGTGAACGAGACCATCCCTGCCGAGTTGGTGATGCTGCCTATGGCGGCACTGGCCGATAGCGCCACGACGTAGAGCCCGAGGTTCTCGGCGCCAAGCAGCCACAGCAGGATGGCCTTGTCGGCGTGGAGGTAAAGCGGCATCGCGGCGCCGACCAGGCCGAAGCGGACGCTCTCGCGGAGGGTCTCGCGCGGCGAGTACAGCGGGCCGCGAAGCGGCATGTCTCGGAGCGCCAGAATCAGCCGGACCACGACCACCGTCGCATTAGCGACGAGCAGCCCCACCGCCGCCCAGGCGACCTGTCGGACGTCGTAGACCCACATCGCAATCAGAAACGCGACGTAGACGGGATACAGCAGCGCCCGCGTGAGGTTGAACCGCGCGAAGTTGCCCGCGCCCTGATCAACCGCTTGCAGGTTGCTACCGAGGTGGTTGAGAATGATGAATGGCACAAAAAGGCGCGCCAGACGCAGCAAGTGCGCCTCTGCATCGGGTAGAAGATAAGGAATACAACAATAGCACAAAGTGGCACTGATTAGTGAGGTGGCCCCTGCGAGAACAATCGCCGTGCGGCAGACCGGATCGAGTCGGTCGATCTTGGCGGCGGCTCTCGCCAAGGCAATGTTGGTGCCGAAGATGCCGATGGCAGCGAAGACGCTCGGCCACAGAATGACCGTCGCATACTCCCCACGACCGACCGGGCCAAGCAGACGCGCAACAATAACGCCTTGCAGGACGGTGAAGCCCTGCACAACAATGCTCGTGCCAAACGTGCCAGCGAAGGCGGCAAGACCAACTTGACGCTTCTCGCTCTGCGTCACGGATCGCGCCTGCATACCTGGCTTACTGATTGTGCATGTCTCATTCATGTGGGAAACGTTCTGCGTCAACCGACACAGATCGCAGCGGATGCCCGTTCGAGAATCCAGAATGACATCCGGCCGTGTCCTGCCATTCTCTGCCATAGTGAAGGCTTGTTGTCCCACAACATGGTCAAGCTCTGCCCACGAAGCTGCCTGCTCATCTGCCCCCATCCATAAATGTGCGGGTGGGCAACGAACAGAAACTTGTCAGGCCTCATCCACCGGAGAACACGCCATTTGATCCGGCCGAGCAATGACAACGTGTTGACTCCGAAGACGAAGATGCCCCCGCACTTCGTCACCCGCCTAATCTCTTCGAGGATCGCATCCGGGTGCTGGGCGTGGTCGATCACGTTTATGCAGCACGTAACGTCGAATGTCTCATCACCAAAGGGGATCGCTTCGCCTTTTGCCTGTACCACTTCAACGCGCGACTGGATGGCTCTCACATACTCCTGAAGCGCCTTATCAGCAAGGTTCACATCCAGAATGGGAAGCGGTTCCAGTCCGATGATGCGGCCGAAGTATCCGGCGGCATGAACGGCGAGGAAGCCGGTCCCCAAGGGTCCGATGCCGACTTCCAGTCCGTCGAGGTCTTCTTTGCCTCCCAGATACGTGTCAAGGACCTTCGCCGCCTCGGAATGCTCTGTGAGTTCATAGAGCACCCGCGAGGAACGAGAGGCAGCATCTTGCCAATTCGCGGCTTCCGCCGTTTGAGCTGCATTCCACCGGTCTTGCGTAATCGTCTTCAAGGCACCTCCGTCCTATATCGTAAAGTGGTGATCCTCATTGCCAGCCCTTGCCCTCACATAGGGCTCGCTCCGAGCCGCGAAACTTTTTTTCACCTTGGACAACTTCTTCGCTGCCGGGTTTGGGTTATCGGGCAATGCGAAAGCAAGGCTTTCGGGTGCGAAGGGTTCCACGTGTGAAGAGTTAGAAGGGAACAAAGATCTACGATTCACGATTGACGATTGATGAATGGAAGTTCGCGGTTGGCAGTTGTCGGCTGTCAGTTGGCGGCAATAGCTTTTGCGGCCTGCGGCCGGGCGAATTGACTATTGATGAATGGAAGTTCGCGGTTCTCAGTTCTCAGTTTCAAGTTCGACGCTTCACGCTTCACGAGAGAAGCCTGTTCCGAGCGGAGTCGAGGAAAGCGACGAGATCCGGCCCACCGGGCCGGAGGTGCGTCCCGGCCCGGGGGCGACTGGTTACTGACAACTGTCAACTGTTCCCTGTGATCTGACCGCTGTCAACTGTTCGCTGACAAGTGCTCCCTTCGCACTTTTAGCTTCACACTTGTCAGTTCTCACTGCGTTCTTACAGCACCACGACCACCGTATTGCTCGGCTCTCCTTCGCCGGCCTTGTTGACGCTGATGACGCGGTACTCGAACTCCTTGCCGCGAGGCTGGTCGATCAGCGTGACGGTGGTCCCGACGGCGGTGGCGACATCGAGCCAGGGCCCGGCGGGCCGCTCGCGCCGCATGATGCGGTAGGCGCTGGGCTTGCCGCCGTCGACGGGGGCCTTCCAGGCCAGCTCGACCGTCGCTTCCTCCTGCCGCACGGCTGCCAGCAGTCGGGCCTGGCCCGGCGGGGCCAGCGGCGTCGGCGCTTTGCGCGGCGACCAGCCGATGAGCTGCAACTGCTCGCTGTCGGCGCCGACCGTCGTCTCGGCGTAGCGGATGTTCTTCTTCATGAGCCCGACGAGCTGGCCGAGGATCATGTCCTTGGTCGCCGTCGCCTCCTGGGCCGCCGTCTGCTTGGTCAGAAGGCTGGCCCGGGCCTGGGCATAGGCGTCGCGCACGTTCGTGACGTACTCGACTGTCACCGGCGGCGCGGGGAAGACGTCCTCGTGCTCGGTCAGTCCGGCGATCATCTCATCGGCCAGTGTGGCCACATCCGATTCCGTGGTGGGGAATCTTGCCATATACAGTCTCCTTGCTCAGGCCGCCGGCGAAGGGCCGACGGCGGTTGCCTGCGCAACGCGGCACATCCATGCCTGGCGCTGCGCGCATTGGACCATGGGCAAGCGCTCGCTCAAACTGGGCCCGCACGTCTCATGGCGCCATCTATCGGCCGGGCAAGGGGGAGACTTCAGCAGAAAGGGAAAAAATGTCACGGGGCGATTCGGCATCGATTATTGATGATTGATTATTGATAAATGGCGGTTGGCAGTTTTCAGTTGGCGGTTGGCAGTTTTCAGTTGTCAGTTGGCAGTTGTCAGTTGACGGCTTCACGCGTCACGGCCTGGTTCGTCTTGCGTCTTGCGTCGTGCGAGCGACGAGCGACGAGTCACGAGCGACGAACTACGGCCTGTGGCCGAGTCCTGAGTGACAAGTTTGAAGTTCTACGCTTCATGTTTCACGAGATACGAGATACGAGATACGAGCAAAGCCTGTCCCTTCGGCGAGGCTCAGGGCAAGCTCCGAGCGAAGTCGAGGGAAGCGACGAAAATCGCGTTTTCGCCATCGAAAACCGGATTCGGGGCTGTTCGGGTATCGCATTCGAAGCTTCGTCTGTCACGTTCGAAGCTTCGTCCATCGTGTTTGAAGCTTCGTCCATCAAATTGGACGCTTCATCTGTCATGTTTGCAGCTTCGTCTGTGGCATTCGAAGCCCGGTCCACTTCATCGCAAGCGTCGTACGAGGCAGATGAAGCTCGATCCATCCCATTCGAAGCTTCAAATCTCGCGTCTGAAGCGTGAACCCCGGTCTCCGAAGCCTCATCCCCGGTATTCGACGCGTGATCCGCTGCATTCCAAGCGTGATCGACGGTATTCCAAATCGAGACTGTGACTTCGAATGCTCAGCCCCTGATGGGAACGGCCTCGTGCATCTCGGGCCGGAGGGCGGCGAGGCTGTGCTCGTCGATGAGGCGGCCGAAGAGGGTGGCGCGGCGGTTGGCGGCTTCGAGCGAGCCGTTGACCCAGATGGCGATCTCGAACCGCCGGGGCGGGTCGCCGTTGCTCGAAGCCAGCGGGATCGTCACGGTCACCAGGCGGGACATGCCCGGCTTCGGCTCCGAGGCCCGCCAGATCTCCTCCTCGATCCGACCGTCCGGGTATGTCGTCTTGAGCGAGACCCAGGCAAAGTCCATACGCCGGGCCGCCTCGCAGACCGCGTCCCACCACTGCCTCGCATCGCGCACCCGGTCGAAACGCAGCTCCAGGTACTCGAACGTCGCCCGCTCCTGCCGGCAGCACTGGGCCAGCGCGTGCTTTTCCTTCAGGCCCGCCAGCGTCTGGCGCAGGCGCACCGCCCCGACCACGCGAAAGACCAGCACCACCAGCAGCAGGATGCACGCGAAGACCACCAGCGCGCTGCCGTCGCGGCAGACCATCATGAACAGGCCCAGGCCGGTGAACAGGACCGTCAGCAGGTAGATCGCCAGCACCGCGTGACGCTGGCGAAGGCCCATGTCCAGCAGCCGATGGTGGAAATGGCTGCGGTCCGGGGCGAAGAGGCTGCGCCGTTCGAGGAACCGCCGCAGCATGCTGAACAGCGTGTCGAAGATCGGGATTCCCAGCGCCAGCGCCGGCAGGGCCAGGCCGACGATCGCCGAGGACTTGGTCATGCACATCACGCTGGAGGCCGCGATGGTGTAGCCCAGAAACAGGCTGCCGCAGTCGCCCATGAAGACCTTCGCGGGATTGAAGTTGAAAACGAGGAAGCCCGACAGGCTGCCGGCCAGCGCCAGCGCGAGGATCGCCATGATCGTGTTGCCGCCGTGGATGGCCAGGACCGCGATCACCCCGCAGGCGATGGCCGAGATGCCCGCCGCCAGGCCGTCGAGACCGTCGCTGAGATTGACCGCGTTGGTCAGGCCCACCACCCACAGCACGGTCAGCACACAGCCGGCGTGACCGAGGTGCAGCGGCAGATCGCTGGTCAGGCCGATGGCCTCGATCCGGATGCCGGCGGCGCACAGGCCGATGGCCGCCAGCACCTCGGCGGCGAACTTGATGCGGGCGGGCAACCCTCGCAGGTCGTCCACCAGCCCCACCAGGAAGATGAAGCTCGCCGTACCCAGCAGCATCGTCATTCGCAGCCACCGGGCGCGGAAGGCCTCGCCGATGACGTTGTCGATGCACAGGACCGCGATGATCAGGCTCATGGCGGCGACGAAGATCGCGACACCGCCGATGCGCGGGATCGGCCGCTCGTGGATCGTGCGCACACCCGGCCGGTCCACCGCGCCGATCCGGGGAGCGATCCCGATCACAATCGGCGTGGCGATCAGCGCCACGAGGACCGAACCGAAATAGACGGCGATGTAGGTGGTCATGGGAAGTTGACAGTTGACAGTTGGCAGTTACCAGTTACCAGTTGGCAGTTGACGGCGCTGCAGATCCGAAATTCGAATGTCGAAGCACGAAACAAACACGAAAGCCCAAAACCCCAAACTCGAATCCCGGCGCGCCGGGACGGCCAGCAGTTTGAGACATTTGGATTTGTGTCATTGGAATTTGTTTCGGATTTCGTGCTTCGTGTTTGAAGTCCTTTGCGCACGCGGTTGACTTCGCCCGGATAGACTCCGTCCCTGTCGGGTGACCGACGAGGATCCTGCCATGTCGCTCTCGCCGCCGGACTCTGCAAAGCCGGCGGATGCTATCGGTCCGATGCCACCGGCTCGACCGGCCGCGTCGAGAGTTCCTCGATCAATCGCCTGGCGGGCGCGTAGTTCGCCCGCAGCCGCAGGCAGATTCTTGCCTCGTGCATCGCTTCTTCGACGCGCCCCATGCGGGCCAGCAGACTGGCCAGCTCGTAATGCCAGCCGACCTGGTTGTAGCTCTTTCGCAGGGCCAGACGATAACGGTCGATCGCCGAATCGATATCGCCGCGCTCGACATCAGAGCGGGCCAGCGAAACGTGCGTCGAGGCGGGCGCATCGGCTTGTGTCGATCGCGCGGCGAGCAGGCCGATAGCGCCGGCCCTGGCCTGTTGGGCCAGTTCGGTGTGGCGGTCCGATGCGGCCAGCAGGTCGGCCACCTGGCTGAGCCGTCCGGCGTTGTCGCCGGCCAGCACAAGCGCCAGGTCCGGCCGGGCCAGATCGTCGATGCACAGCGAGGCAGCCTGGGCGAAGTACCGGCCGTCGAGCAGCGCGGCGCGAGAGAGTTTTTCGAACGCCTCTTCGACCCTGGCCTCTTCGGCGTCGACCCTCGCGGCGGCGAAACAGACGGCCGCGTTGCACGGGGCCAGCCGGTAGCCCATGCGAATGTGCGGTGCGCCGTTCGGATCGGCCAGCGCGAACCGTTCGATCTGGCCGGCCAGGCTGATGAGCACTCCGAAGGTCGGGCACAGGGGCCGCGCGCGGTGCAGGTCTTCGACGATGCGGCGGGCCCATGGGAAAGCCTGCGGATCGAGCGCATCGGTGTTGGGGTCGGCGAACGGCATCAGCGACGACCACATGTAGACGCCGAGCCGATGGCGATAGTGGATGTTGTCCGGCTGGGCTTGGACAGCGGCGACGGCGTGGCGGAACAGGTACTCGGCGGCCGCCTCGCTGGAGCGCCATTGGACCGTCTCCATCTGCCGGACGGCGAGCTGCGTCTTGTTCCAGTGCCCTTCGGCCACGCGGGCGGCGTTGGCTCCGAGCAGGGCCCAGCCAAAGCCCCCTGCCGCAACCAGCAGC
>Ga0116183_1005735_pt1 | contig 11649 bp, 6 predicted proteins | sample AD_UKC078_MetaG_FD_89753 | JGI IMG/M metagenome (GOLD analysis project Ga0116183, IMG submission 89753) | Active sludge microbial communities of municipal wastewater-treating anaerobic digesters from USA - AD_UKC078_MetaG | ecosystem: Engineered > Bioreactor > Anaerobic > Digestate | place: USA...
CACTTGGCCGAACATGCTGCTAAACTTATTCATGGGGCGCCTCCTGAAGGTGTTATTTAGTTTTGGTCGAACTAATTGTACCTTTTTGGAGTTGTCCCTGAAAATCTATTTTGGACAGATGTGATCTGTTCCTCATAAACCATATGGGCGCTATCAGCTTACAGCTATGACCTGCCTTTCTTCCCATAGCCCGTGGCCCATTGCCTCTTGCCTGATTTCATAAAATTTCCTTGTCTTTTCGTACATTAAGTGGGTAGAATTTTTTATGGCCATTAAAGGAGGGTTAGTGCAAAAGACAGAAGAACGAGGTTAGAATTTGGGAATTATACCACTACTTATTAGTGTTTCGGATATATTATCAAGTGGATGCGCCAAAGGGTATGATAGTACGGTCTTACCCCACATAGATTGTTCAGATTTTAGGAGTATTGTTTAATGTCAGGCGGAAATGAGGTAAAGGTACTTAAAGAAGGTCAGATATTAACCGGTTCGCTCTTCAATGAACCCATGCGGGTGGAAACTGTGTCCACCCAGGGAGCAGACCATTGGATTCTTGGCCTTGTAGGAACGCATTCCGAGAAGTTCAGGAAAGTCACATTGACATCCTCCGATCTTGATACGCTTACCATAATTCAGCCTGGCTTCACCTATGATGGCGATGGAAATCTTCTTCGCCTTGGTATTCAGGCGTATTCCCTGGGTATCGCGTATGAGTTTGACCCCTACTTTGGCCTTTCTATCTCTCGGGTTGATCCACTTCCCCACCAGCTTGAAGCAGTATATGACTACCTCCTGAAGCTTGCCCGAGTCCGATTCCTTCTTGCTGATGATGCTGGTGCCGGGAAAACCATCATGGCAGGGCTGCTCATCCGGGAGCTAAAACTTCGCGGCCTCGTGGAAAGGGTTGCAATAGTCTGTCCTTCAAACCTCACCTTCCAGTGGCAAAGGGAGCTCAAGGAGAAGTTCGACGAGAAATTCCTCGTCCTGAAGGGCCAGGACATCAGAGATCAATTCGGTGTAAACCAGTGGCTGGAGCAAAAACAAGTGATTACATCCCTTGACCTTGCGAAGCGCTCGGAAATCCTTCCAGGTCTCCGACAGGTTCACTGGGATTTGGTTATCGTTGATGAAGCACACCGCATGTCTGCGTCAGACGAAACTCACAAGACAGCCCGTTATAGGCTTGGTGAACTACTTAGGGATACGGCTGACCACCTGCTCCTCCTGACCGCGACGCCTCATAAGGGCGATCCGGCAAATTTTACCCTCTTCCTTCAACTCCTCGATGAGGATGCCTATGCTGATGTCAAATCGATCCGAGAGGCAATGGAACAGCGACGAGCCCCTTTCTACTTGCGTCGCACCAAAGAAGCCATGGTCTATTTTCCCGAGCGTCAGCCAAACGGTACCTGGGTAGCAAAAAAGATTTTCACAAAACGCATCCCCCACACAGTTAATTTTTCCATTGATGGGCTGGAATTTGAACTTTATCGTGATGTTACCAGCTTCGTGAAGGGCCAGAGCGCCAGGGCAGCGTCTAACAGCGACGATCCCCGGGCGCGAGCAGTCGGGTTTCTCATGTCCCTTTATCAGAGACGGCTTGCATCAAGCACGTATGCCATGCGGCACTCCCTTGAGAACAGGGCCAAGCGTCTCGAAGATGGCCTGAAACGGGCGCAAGATCTGATACAATTCGTGCCGCTTGATCTCCCCACTCCGGAAGAGATGGAGGAGATGGAAGATACAGAACGAAGCCGTCTTGAAGATATCCTTGAAGCAATAACGCTCAGCAGCAATGCCGAGCAAATCCGCGAAGAGATGGCAGAACTCAAGGGGTTGGCTGATCAGGCAAAGACTGTTGAAGCTTCCGGAGCAGAAGCAAAGCTCTCTGAGCTTAAAGACCTGCTCCACAGAGAGGGTTTCTTCGATCATCCCGATAAGCGTCTCCTCATCTTCACCGAGTTTAAAGACACCCTCGATTATCTTGTCACCCGCCTGAAAGAGTGGGGTTTCGTTGTAGGGTATATTCATGGTGGCATGAAGCCCGGTTCACGGGAAGAGCCAGGATCACGTCTTTTCATGGAGCAGCAATTCAAAGATGGTGCTATCCAGGTGCTCGTGGCTACAGAGGCGGCAGGCGAAGGAATCAACCTCCAGTGCTGCAACATGCTCTTCAACTATGATATCCCGTGGAACCCGAACCGTCTCGAACAGCGAATGGGCCGCATCCATCGTTACGGTCAGAAAAAAGACTGCCTCATCTTCAACTTCGTTGCAACAAACACCATAGAAGGACGAATCCTGCAGCGTCTACTGGAAAAACTCCAGGAGATCAGAGATGCCCTCGATGATGACGCAGTATTCAATGTCATAGGTGAATTACTCCCTGCCACCCATGTTGAAAGGGTGCTCCGAGACTACTATGCGGGCAAGCTTGGCGATGCAGACCTCGAAGATAGACTCCTCAGCAATGTGGATGAGCGTCAGTTCCGCTCAATCTGTCAGAATGCCCTGGAAGGGCTAGCCACCAAGAAGCTGAACCTGTTCATGCTTGTGGAACGCCGCGCTCGCGCCCAGGAGCGTCGAGTTGTGCCGGAGACGATAGCCCGGTTCATCCGGGAGGCTGCCCCCTACGCCAAGTTTACCTTGAAAGATGTTCCCCGTCTGCCCCATACCTTTGACCCGGGGAAAACACCTTCTCAACTTCGCCAGTGTGAATCTGAGCCGGACTGGAAGCTTACCTCTCTCGTGGACAGGTATCCCCGTTGCACAACAGATCGAACAACAGCAGAAAACCATAACCTTGAGTGGGTAACCCCTGGCCATCCTCTTTTCGAAGCCTTAAGACGCCACGCGCACACAACTGCCACTAAGTCTCTTGCGAAGGGAGCGTGTTTCTACTCTCTGCAACACGATGTACCTGCGCGGTTGGACTTCTATCGGGCACGGGTTGTTGATGGTCTTGGCAACATTATCCATGAGCGGCTTTTTGTGGCAGAGATCAAAGATACAAACGATCAGATGCTTCAAGATCCTAATATTCTTGGCAATCTTACCCCGGTCAAACCGGCACCAACCCTTCCTCCGGTAGCCTATGCGCCATTGGTTGATACATGGCTTAATGAACATGCATTTATGCCTTTTCTTGAGGAGGTCAGATCTGAGCGTCTGGCCGAAGTCGAGCGGGTAGCCGCCCACGTGGAGCTTTCCCTCACCGAACTGCTCCAGAAAGCAGATGAAGAAATAGGCAGGGCTGCCACAGAAATAGAACAGAAAATACAAGGTGCTGCAGGGCGGCTTGCCCAGGCAGAGGATCGTCATTCAAAACTTCTCGCGAGAAGAGACAAGAGACGCCGGGAGCTTGAGCAGCAGAAGTCCCTCTCCCTCCAGGCTGTGGAGAGAATTGCAAGCGTCGTTGTCCTGCCTCACCCCAAAGCCGGTGATCCTGATGTAAAGAACCTCAAGTCTGATCCGGAAACAGAAGCTACTGCTATGTGTGTTGTGATGGAACATGAAAAATCCCGTGGCTGCCAGGTGTATGACGTTCATGAAAAAAACCTCGGTTATGACATAACAAGCCTTAACATCGGTTCAGGTGAGCTTCGTCTCATTGAGGTGAAAGGAATCGGTGCTTCTTCAGGAACAATACTCTTGACACCTAATGAGCGGAGAGTAGCAGAAGACCGACGCGACTGTTACTGGCTCTATGTGGTTACTGATTGTAAAGCTACGCCAAAGTTGCAGGAACCGATCAAAGATCCTGCCCGACTTGATTGGCATGAAGTGATAAAGGTGGCACATTATACGCTTTCGGTAAATGCTATTTCCCAGCCGATGGAAGTGCGGGAGGTCCCACCCATGTACAGGAGTGAAAAAGATTGAAATCACTTGAACGCGAATTTCTTGAGCAACAGGCCATCCCTATCGAAATGGGTGGTTTACTCCAGGTTTTGGGAGAGATGAAGGGGCGACAGGACCTATTCAGACATCAGACGCCCCAGGTGCTGGAATCACTACGGCAGGCTGCAATTATTGAAAGCACTGAATCTTCGAACAGGATAGAGGGAGTGACTGTTTCACCTAATCGATTCAGAGAATTGATGATCCATCCGACGGAGCCGAGAGACCGCTCAGAAGCCGAGATAATAGGCTATAGGAACGTACTGTCGCAGATTCACACGAACCCGGAGCGATTCGACCTCACCGAGGAGACAATAAAAGCTTTCCATAGCGCTATCTATGCCCAGACTTCATTGACGGGAGGCCGATATAAACAAAAAGACAATACGATTGAGGAGCGTTTGCAGGACGGTCGTTGGATAACGCGTTTTGTGCCGGTTTCTGCCCGCGAAACACCATCGTACATGAACGAGATGATCACTCGGTTCAACCGTCTACAAAACGATGGCAGGATCAGTCCGCTTTTGCTCATCCCAACGCTGATTCTTGATTTCCTGTGTATCCATCCATTCACAGATGGGAACGGACGGGTATCACGGCTCATGACTGTGTTGCTGTTGAATGTTTCGGGTTATGAGATCGGTAGGTATATCAGCGTTGAGCGCCTGATTGAGCAATCAAAAGAAACCTACTATGAGGCTTTGCGAAAATCTTCTGAAAACTGGCATCAGAGCCCCACCGACTAAAGCCCTGGTGGGAATACTCTCTGGGTATTTTGATAGGAGCCTATAAAGAATTAGAAGTACGAGTGGGCGCAGTCACAAAAGCTCGGGGTGCAAAAACAGCTCTTGTCGATCAGGCCGTTGTGATGCTTCCTGATACCTTTGGCATTTCAGATGTGGAACGTGCTTGCCCTGCCGTGAGTCGCGATATGATCCGCGTGGTGCTTAACCGGCTTCGCGATGAAGGAAAACTCGCATGCAAAGGAACCGGGCGAAAAGCTCTATGGGAAAAACGTGGTAATAAGACCTGAAAACGTGGTAATAAACGTGGTAATAACATCTAATTATGAGTGCTGGAAGGAGATATTTGGGAACCAAGACCTGGTTGTGATGTGCGACTGGAATAGTTGACAATACAGGGAGGTAATAAAGATGACAAAGGTGTCAAAAGCAGAGAGGAAACCTGGAAAACCGGATGCTTCATCACCGACAGGTGAAAAAAGCAACAAGAACAGGATCTATCAACTGAAGATTTCTCTACTCGAAAGTGAGCCGGAGATATGGCGGCGTGTTCTTGTATCAGGCGGTGTAACATTAACAAAGCTTCATCAGGTAATCCAGATAGCCATGGGCTGGACGGATTCCCATCTCCATGAATTTGTCGTGGGAAAGACCAGTTATAGTATGCCTGACCCGGAGATGGAGATAGGGCGATCAAAAAATGAAAACAGGTTCCACCTCTATGAGGTTGCTCCGAGGGTGAGAATGTCTTTTATGTATGTGTATGATTTTGGTGACAATTGGGAGCATGTAATCAAGGTCGAAAAGATTCTTGATGCAGACGAAAGGTATCAGGGGTATCCCGTATGCCTTGAGGGTGAAAAAGCCTGCCCGCCGGATGACTGCGGTGGCATATACGGTTACTATGACATGATGGAGGTGAGGAGCGACCCGAAACATCCGGAATATGAAGATGTGATGGAATGGCTTGGTGATGAGTTTGACCCTGACGTTTTTGATCTGGAAGAGACGAATGAAGTGTTGAAGAGAATAAGGTGAGAAATAAGGCGTGATCCCGAAGGAATGTAAACGATTAGCTGAGGTTGATTTTCCGATTGCAGTGGTGTCAAAGCATTCGGCGAGGGAGAAGCCTATCGTTCATCGCCATCCACAATCATTTCATCAATGGTGGGCAAGACGCCCCCTGGCTGCATGCAGAGCTATGCTTCTTGCCTTATTGTGGCCAGATCCATGTGATCCGAATTGTCCTGAAGAGTTCAAAGAAAAGGCACGAAAAGTTCTTGCCCCTCTGCCGGGTAAGGTAGGAAAAACAGATGACGATTTACGAAGGGCACTCCTAAAATTCATAGGTGATTTTGCTGATTGGGATCGTTCAAGTGACTCTGTGTACCTTGAGGCCAGCAGAACACTGGTGAAGGCAGCTCATACCGATGAGCCTCCTCTTGTTGTGGATCCGTTTGCTGGTGGAGGCTCCATTCCACTCGAAGCAGTGAGAGTAGGATGTGATGCTTTCGCGAGCGACCTTAACCCTGTGGCATGTCTGATTCTCAAAGTTATGCTTGAGAATATTCCAAGGTATGGAAGGAAAAAGATAACGATAAAGAAGCCAAATGGGGAACAGATTGAGACGGAAGGCCTTGGCGAAGCGTTACTAATAATAGGAAAGGACATTCAAGACGAAGCAGAGAGGGAACTAACGAGATTTTATCCAGATGATGAGGATGGAGCGAGGCCGATGGCCTACCTCTGGGCAAGAGCAGTGAAATGTGAAGCTCCAAAATGCGGTGCCGAAATCCCACTCATCCGTTCATTCTGGCTTAGTAAAAAAGCCAACAAAAAGATAGCATTGAGATACAAAGTGATCCGGAATGATGGGGCCATCCCAGAGGTGGAATTTGAAATATTTGAACCGAAGAATGATAAAGATGTACCAGAGGGCACAGTAACGAGGGCAAAGGCAACTTGTCTTGCATGCGGGAAAGTGCTCCCTGCGGAGCGTGTTCAGACACAGCTTACCAGCCAAAGAGGTGGTGCAGATACTATTTTTGACAAAAACGGAAATCGCACAGGTGGAGCTTTGCTGCTGGCCGTAGTGACTATCAAACCAACAGAGCGGGGGCGTAATTATCGAATTGCAACGCATCGAGACTACCAAGCTGTTTTGGAATCGCAGCTACAGTTAGGCAGGATAGTATCTGCCTGGCAGCTCGGAGAGAGAGTATTTCCCTGTCCCGTGCCTGATGAACCTACTCCATCCAAGGCTACCCACAGAGCTGTCGGTAGCCAGTTACCTCTGTATGGTTTTAATATGTGGAGAGACATCTTTACAGCACGGCAGAGTTTATTCCTTTCAGTTCTTGCAGATAAAATCTCTAATCTGTCTGAAGCATTCAGCCTCAACGAAGTTGCTGCCCTGATTGTGTCTCGTCTAGCTGATCGGCTAGCGTCATTACTTGGCTGGGATGCAGGTGGTGAAAAACTTGGACATGTTTTTAACCGTCAGGCACTGCCAATGGTATGGGACTTCGCAGAAGGAGCTCCTTTAGCTAATGCAAGCGGTAGTTACGCAAATGTAATGCATCAAATTCAAGGTGCAGTTCAATCAGTGAGAGATTTTCCTGAACGGGCACAGGTCCAGCTTTTAACTGCGTCTAATTCAGTTTTGCCTGATGAGGTTGCTTCAGTATGGTTTACCGATCCGCCGTACTACGATGCAGTGCCTTATGCTGATTTATCAGACTTTTTTTTCGTCTGGCTCAAGCGCGCCTTGCCTGGGCATCCCGTTTTACGTGATCCATTTGAGCCTGCTAACCCCCTTACGCCAAAAGCTTTCGAGGCCGTTCAATGTGAGAAAGTAATGTCTGCAGGGGGTTCGCCCAAGGATTTACAGTTCTACGAACTTACAATGAAAGAGGCTTTTACTGAAGGTCGTCGTATTCTTAGAGGTGATGGCATCGGCTCTATTGTTTTTGCACACAAAACAACAGAAGGTTGGGAGGCATTACTCTCAGGGATAATCCAAGGAGGCTGGACTATCACTGGATCATGGCCAATTTCTACGGAACGAGGGGGACGACTGAATGCACGTGATGCAGCAGCTCTTGCCACCAGTGTTCATCTCATCTGCCGGCCTCGCGCTGAGGATGCGTCAATTGGCGACTGGGCTGAAGTCCTGGAGGAACTTCCCACGCGCGTCCGAGATTGGATAGACCGCCTGCAGTCGGAAGGCATTCGCGGAGCTGATCTTGTGTTTGCCTGTATTGGTCCAGCATTGGAAATTTTTAGTCGGTATTCGAAGGTCGAGACTGCTGATGGAAGAGAGGTAACACTTGCAGAATACCTTGAGAAAGTATGGGAAGTAGTTGGCAGAAGCGCTCTTGAGCAGGTCCTTGGTACCTCCGAGGCCCATGCAAGTAATGGCGCTGCCGGGGCACTGGAAGAGGATGCTCGCCTTACGGCTCTTTTCCTGTGGACACTGCAAAGCACAAATGGAGAGAACGGATCAAGTAAAAAGGAAAAAGTAAAAAGGAACAAAGGGGAAATAGAAGGAGAGCAAGAAATTGACGAAAATGACGATGAGGAAGAAGAATCTGGAAAAGGCAAGTCAGGAAAGGGCTTTAGTCTGATATTTGATGTGGTTCGAAGGTTTGCTCAACCCCTCGGAATCCATCTCCCGGAATGGGAGGGGAGGATTATTGAGACGAAGAAGGGTGTGGTGCGACTTCTCTCGGTCAGTGAGCGGGCAAAGCAACTATTTGGCACCGAAGGCGCCCAGGCTGTTGCTGACCAAATAGAACAAAGCCGTGGCGGAAGAGTTCAGGGAATGCTCTTTCCGGACATGGAAGGGGAGGCAAGAAGAAAGGTAAAAGGTAAAAGGAAAATGGGAGAAAAAACGGTGATTGTCCAAGACAACAGTTCGATATTACCATCAGGCCGACGGGGGGCCACCACCCTTGACCGTGTCCACGCCGCCATGTTGCTTCAGGCCGGGGGCCGGGCGAATGCTCTTAGCGCCCTCATCAAGGAGGAAATGGATAGAGGGGGTGAGTTCCTCCGTCTCGCCAACGCTCTCTCAGCCTTATATCCGAGAACAAGCGAGGAAAAAAGATTACTGGACGCCATGCTATTGGCAGTCCCGAAGTAGAGAGCAGGTTCAAGGAAAAAGGGGGAAGATACATCGAAAACTACAAGGGGACAAAAAATCTAAAGAAGGAAACACTAAGCATAAATTGGACGGCAAAACAGAAAAAGTTGCAATTTTCCACCACAAAGATGATAATATTGACATGAATGTGGTGGAAAAAGATGCTGTAGTCAGCGGAATGCTTAGCGACGAATTGTCTCGCTGTGAGGAAGCCCTTGCGCCCATTCTTAAGGTGCTCTCTGAGCTTCCGAAGGGTTCGCTAAGCTCAAGAAAAAAAATATACAAAAACAAGGAGTATGAATACCATTATCTGAAATTTCGCGAAGGCAACAGAGTAGTATGCCAACATGTTGCCACGAGCGAGTTAGAAGCACTACGCGATAAGTTAGCCTGGAGAAAAAAATACTTATTCGAAGCAAGGGCATACAAAAAACGGATTGTCTATTTGAAAAAAATTCTGAAAGCATCGAATAAGAGGGGGATTGCTATGAGTCCGATGCGAAGAAATGCTGTGTTGGAAGAAATAGAGCGAATGGTGAAAAGAATTGTTGCGGGCTTTGATCCACAGAGAATTATATTGTTCGGCTCATATGCAAGGGGTACGGCTGGACCCGACAGCGACGTCGATCTCTTAATAATTATGAACATAACAGGATCGAAAAAGGATGTTACAATCCAAATTGATCGCGCTCTTATTGACCGACGACTACCCCTCGATATCGTTGTTGCTTCACCAGAGGATGTAGACCGATACCGCGGGCTTGTCGGAAACGTTATACGGCCTGCGTTAAAAGAGGGGAAGGTACTTTATGAACGAGTCGTATGAACAGGTTAAGGAAGCATCTACATGGGCAAGAATTGCCGAGGACGATTTGAGAAGCGCTGAATATTTGCTGACTATGGGTTCAAATGGTCCTTTCAATGTGATCTGTTTTCTTGCGCAACAGTCCGCAGAGAAGTACCTGAAGAGTCTATTGATTTTCCATGGAGTCGATTTTATAAAGACCCATGATCTCATTGTGCTGATAAACACTGTTCCCTCATCGGTTAATTTTGCTGTCAAGCCCGAGGAGCTATTGGAGTTGAACCGTTATAGTATCCAGCCTCGTTATCCGGGAGATTGGTGGCCTTACTCAAAAGCAGATGCGGAGGAGGCAGTGGCAGTTGCGAAAAAAGTCCGCGAGTCTGTTCGAGATTGCCTGCCTTCCGGGACGTTACAAATCACAGGGAGGTAGAATGGAACCCTGGTATAAGATAGCCACACCAAGAAAAGAGGTAAGACAAGGTCGGTCATTCAATCCAGATGAATTTGCCATAGCCCTTGAGCAGGTTGTTGCAGGGACAGCTCCTGAAGATTACCGGGATGCAGCACAGTTTTTTTCCCGTACATGCTTTACACGGGCGCTACGGGAGCATTCAGGCATGGTTCTCAGACGCTTGAATGGTCTCACAGAAAACACCGCCCCTGTGCTGACCTTGATCACCCAGTTTGGAGGCGGCAAGACCCACACACTTGCAGCTCTTTACCACATTGCACGGAATGGGGATAAGGCTAAAGCATATCAGGGAATAGAGGCGCTTATCAAAGAAGCAGGTCTTACCTCTGTACCCGAAACGAGAGTCGCAGTTTTTGTGGGAAATGCGTGGGATCCCCAGGAAAGTCGCGAAACACCATGGATTGATATCGCCCGGCAATTGGCTGGCGATAAGGGTGTTGCAGCCCTTGGCGCATCAGCGAAGACAATCCCTCCGGGAACAGAGGCAATGGGGAGAGTATTTGCGTCGGCAAATGCTCCAGTTCTTATTCTTTTTGACGAGGTTCTCAATTTTCTCAACAGACATCGCGATATGGCAGAGTCCTTCCACTCCTTTGTTCAGAACCTTACCGTTGCTATGACAGGCACCACACATGGTGCTGCCATTGTGAGCCTTCCCCGAAGCCAGGTGGAAATGACCCCATGGGACCTCCAGTGGCAGGAGAAGATCACGAAAGTAGTGAGACGGGTCGCCAAAGACCTCATCGCCAACGACGAGACCGAGATCAGCGATGTGGTGAGAAGGCGGCTCTTTGAAGACTTAGGAAGCGAGAAGGTGAGAGAGAATGTTGCCCGTGCGTATGCGGACTGGTGCTTTGAGAGGCGGGCTCAGTTACCCAGCGAATGGACAGCAGTTGACACTGCAACCAGCGAAACCAAGGCCAAAGAATTTCTAAAGAAGCGGTTTTCTGAATGTTACCCTTTCCATCCCTCAACCCTGTCTGTGTTCCAGAGAAAGTGGCAGGCCCTGGCTCAATATCAGCAGACCCGTGGTACCCTGGCGATGCTTGCCCAGTGGATCTCGTGGGCCTTCAAAGACAGTTACACAAATGCCCGCAGGGAACCGCTCATCACTCTCGGGTCGGCGCCCATGGATGTATCGGAATTTCGGAGTACGGTACTTGGTCAGCTCGGAGAGTCTCGTCTTGTGGCAGCCATTGACGCTGACATATCAGGGATGCATTCTCATGCGAGAGCCCTCGATGCTGACTCAAAAGGACCGCTCAAGGACATCCATCGCCGCGTAGCTACAGCAATCCTTTTCGAGTCATCCGGTGGCCAGGTTGATAAGATCGCCCATCTCCCTGAACTTCGATTTGCAATCGGGGAGCCTGAAGTAGATACCACTTCAGTGGATACCGCAGCCTTTGCCCTTGAATCAAAGGCGTATTTCATTCGCAGAGTTGGTTCAGATGGCTTCCAGATTCGTTATCAACCTACGTTAAAGAAGGTTGTGAGCGACAGGAGAGCATCCCTTGACTGGGATGCTGAGATAAGCCCAACGATGAAATCCCTCGTTCAGACGGAGTTTAGGCTGGCGGCAAAC
>Ga0116183_1005736_pt1 | contig 11648 bp, 10 predicted proteins | sample AD_UKC078_MetaG_FD_89753 | JGI IMG/M metagenome (GOLD analysis project Ga0116183, IMG submission 89753) | Active sludge microbial communities of municipal wastewater-treating anaerobic digesters from USA - AD_UKC078_MetaG | ecosystem: Engineered > Bioreactor > Anaerobic > Digestate | place: USA...
CACCTGCTGATACGCACCGGGGCCCGGATCGGGGTGATGCCTGGCCCCGGGCCGTACGCCGCCCCGATGTCTCGTGCGCGGGCCTCTCTTACCACCTCTGTCCTCTCCCGCGCGGATACCGGCGATTGCTATACTTATAAGTCCACCCGCTGCCGATACACCCGCCGGGCATGGCGCTCGAGACATTCATCGGGGTCGTCGGGCTGGTCATCGGGGCGTTTGGAGCGTTTTTCATCGTCTACGGAGCGATGATCGCGATCGTCGAACTCCTCGCGCGGGAGACGCGCATACATGAGAGGAGTTACCACGATATACGGGGGATATTCACCACGCGCATCCTGATCGGCCTTGAGTTCTTCGTCGCCGCCGACGTCTTGAAGACGATCCTCAAACCGACGTTTGAGGATCTGATCGTCCTCGGGTCGATCGTCGCGATCAGGACCGTCGTGAGTTACTTCCTCGGGAGAGAGGCAAGCGAGATTCCGGAAGATAGAATGGAACGATGAGGTACTGGGTCTCGCGGTCACCCGCTCTCCCGGGACTGCAGCATCGTCAGGTGTTCGTGCGCCTCGCTGACGACTCGTTTTGAGTTCCCGAAGGTGATCGCCTGGAGCGCCTCGCCGTAAGGGAGCCACTGGTAGGCGATATGCTCGTCCGAGAGCAGCACTCTCTCTTCCGGGGTCTCGATCAGGTAGTAGACGACCTCCTTGTAGACCGTGCGCCCCCGGCGCTGGAAGAAGTAGTGGATCTCCTCACGGAACCCCGGGATGAACGTGGCCTGGGCGATCCCGGTCTCCTCCGCAAGTTCGCGGAGTACCGTCTCCTTCTCGCTCTCGCCACGTTTGCCGTGCCCCTTCACGAGGTCCCAGTGCCCGGCCCCGTACTGCAATATGAGGTACTGGAGATCCGCATCCCGCCGGAAAACCACCGCCCCGTATGACTTCTCCCTCGTCATGACCGTTCAATCCAGTTCTGCAGTCCCTCCCGTCCTTGCGAGTTCACGTCTGGCGATCGCGAAATCCTCTGCCAGGGCCTCCCGGTATGCCGGGTTATAGAGCGCGGCGGCAGGGTGGAGGGTGGGGATGAGGCGAACCGGGCGGCCGAAGAGGGAGCCGGGGTAGACGGTCCCGCGGATATCCGTGATCCGATCAAACTCGATGGCGAGGAAGGAGAGGATGTAGCGACTCGAGTGGCGACCGAGCGTCACGATCACCCCCGGCTCGATGATCCGGATCTGCTCTTCAAGATACGGGGTGCAGGCCCGTATCTCCTCGTCACGGGGATCGCGGTTTCCGGGCGGCCGGTGTTTGACGATGTTTGCGATGAAGACATCGTCCCGGGTAAGACCGATCCCGGAGAGGAGGCCGTCGAGAAGTTTTCCTGCCCGTCCCACGAACGGCCTCCCGGTGAGGTCTTCCTGCTTCCCCGGTGCCTCGCCGATCAGCATGAGGCCGGCCCTGATGTCGCCATCCCCCGGAACCGCGTGGTGGGTGTTCTCCCAGAGGGGGCACTTCCGGCATTCGCTGATGACGGCGGCAAGCCTCTCTATCGCTACCTCTCTTCCCGTCTCACGCACCATGCCCACACTATTGACGATAACTCGTATAACCTTCTTATGCATTGCGTTTTGCCGCCGGCAGACGGCGGACCTGGAGGGGTTCGCCGGCCGGGCCCATTGCCTGCAGACCGGGAGCGGCCGGCCCTCTCACGTGTGCGTAATGCCGCGGGAGGCGGCCTGCGACGGGGTCCGGGCTGCAGCCCGGGTGCCTGCGCCGCCTCGTTTCACCCTCCCTCAAAGATTAATAGCACCGGAGCGGAAGTATATGTAGGATTTATCAATGAGATTGCGGCTCTTTCTTCCCGGAAAAGCGTCAAACCCGGGTTTGGGATGTGAAATCGGGCCGCATGACAAATGGAGCTGTTTACACAATGAGCGATATGGATCACCTCTGTTTTGACCCAACAAAGATCGATAAGATACGGGATCTGCTCGAGCGCGGGGTGACGGTCTACCCCTACACCTTCGAGCGCAGGGATACCGTCAGGAATATCAAAGAGCGGTTCTCCACGATCGGGCACGAAAAAAGCGCCGAAGAGGTCAGCACCGCGGGCAGGATCTACATCGTCCGCGAGCACGGCAAGACGCTCTTCGCCGACATGGGAGACTCAGACGGGAGGATACAACTCTATCTTCGCAAGAACGACCTCGGAGAAGAGCAGTTCGACCTCTTCCGGCAGTACGTCGACGCGGGAGACATCGTCGGCGTCGTCGGCCACGCCTTCCGGACGAGGATGGGGGAGCTCACTATCTGGGTCGACCGGTTCGAACTCCTCGCAAAATCGATCTGCCCCCTCCCCGAGAAGTTCCACGGGCTCAAGAACGTCGAGACCCGCTATCGGCAGCGCTACATCGACCTGATCATGAACGAAGAGAGCCGCGAGACGTTCCGGACCCGGAGCAGGATCATATCGCTCCTCCGGCAGTTCCTCTTTGAGCGGGACTACCTGGAGTTCGAGACTCCCACCCTGCAGCCGGTCTACGGCGGCGCGAACGCCCGGCCGTTCACCACCCACCACAACGCCCTCGACCAGAAACTCTACCTCCGGATCGCGCCGGAACTCTACCTCAAGCGCCTTGTCGTCGGCGGGTTCGAGAAAGTATTTGAGATTGCAAAGAACTTCCGGAACGAGGACATCGACACCAACCACAACCCCGAGTTCTCGATGGTGGAGATCTACGAGGCCTACCGCGACTACAACGACATGATGGACCTCACCGAGGAGATCCTCTCGTTCCTCGCGGAGAAGGTGTGCAAAAGTGCGATCGTCCCGTTTGCGGGCCACGATCTCGACCTCTCCCTCCCCTGGCGCCGCCTCACCATGGAGGAAGCGGTGCGGGAGTACGCCGGCATCGACGTCCGGGCGATGAGCCTTGAGGAACTCCGTGCGTTCGGTCTTGCGCACTGCGTCGAGGGCTGTGAGAGCGCCGCGACCCCGGGAGAGTACCTGGTCCTCTTCTTCGAGCACTTCGGCGAGAAGAACCTCATACAGCCGACGTTCGTCTACGACTTCCCGGTCGAGAACTCGCCGCTCGCAAAGAAACATCGGACGAAGGAGGGGATGACCGAGCGGTTCGAACTCTTCATCGCCGGGATGGAGATGGCAAACGGGTTCTCGGAGTTAAACGACCCACTCGACCAGAAGGCCCGGCTCGAGCTCCAGGATGCCAGGCGCCGAAAGGGCGATCTCGAAGCGCAGATGATCGACTACGACTTCATCAACGCGCTCGGCTACGGTATGCCCCCGACGGGCGGCGTCGGGATAGGGATTGACCGCCTGGTGATGCTCCTCACCGGCAAGGACTCGATCAAGGAAGTCCTCCTCTTCCCGCAGATGAAGACCGCTGTCCCCGGGCAGAACGGGGATAAGACGGAAGAGAGCGATGGGGAAGAGTGAATCCTCATCTCCGCCCATGAACGGGCAGAACCGCGCCGCCGTCCACCCCGGCATGACGGTGGACGTCGTGCTCAAACGCGACCAGAAGACCGGGAAGCGCACCCGGGGCGTTGTCGCCGAGATCCTGACAAACTCGTCCTACCACCCTCACGGGATCAAGGTCCGGCTCCGCGATGGGCAGGTCGGGCGGGTACAGGAGATCATCGGGTAAGATTACCCGGCCGTCCGGAGGGTAAACCGGATGGCCGTGCCGGACTCGGGATGCCCGGTAACCCGGTCTTCCGCCCAGATTTTCCCCCTATACCGCGCAATAAGCGTTCGGCAGATGTAGAGCCCGAGTCCGGCTCCGGCAAGCGACTCCTCCCCTTTCCTGAAACGGCCGAAGATGCTCTCTTTCATCGCATCGGGGATGCCGGGTCCGGTATCCTCGACCGTGACCGTGACCTCCCCTTCACGCTCCTCGACCCGAATGGCGATTGCGACATCCGGTCCGCCGAACTTCGCCGCGTTGCCGATGAGGTTTGCAAAGACTTCGGGAAGGAGGTCATCGGCAAGCACGTCGACCGGACGGCCCTCGTACCGTATCCGGGCCGCAGGGTGGCCGGCAACCTCTGTCCGTATCACCCGGTCGAGATCCATGGGTGTGAGCGTCGTCACGCTCTCCCGGGCCTTCCGGAGGGTGGCGACGCGCCCGACGATCCCCGAACTCTGCTCAAGCCCCGAGAGCATCTTTTGCGCCATCTCCTTACGCTCGCCCTCGAGCGCATCGACCAGGAACTGCGTATACCCGATGGCGATGGCGTTTGCGTTGTTTATGTCGTGGACCATGATGTCCAGGAAGAGGTTTGCCGTCCGGCCGGACTCCTCCAGCTCAACCGTCCGCTCCCTGACCATATCCTCGAGACGGGCATCATACTGCCGTAAAGCCTCCTCCGACTCCTGGAGGCGCCGGATGTTCCCCTTGAGGGAGTCGACCATGATGCCGATGCTCTCCGAGAGGCGAGCAAATTCTGTCCCCGTAGAGACCCGGATCCGGTGGTCGAGATCTCCGCCGGCGATCAGGTCGGCGTCATCGACGATCTCCTGCACCGGGCGGGTGATCCGCCGCGAGACCGGGATCGCGATGCAGCAGGCGGCGAGGCTCGCAAAGAGAACGATGGTGATATGACCGAGCTGCACGTCCGCTATCCGGGCGTCGAGGAGAGTGGTGGTGTAGGTCAGCTCGACGACCAGGCTCTTGTCCGAGGGGCTGGCGGGATCGGAGAGGTCGATGAATATATACCGGGTTATAGTCCCGACAGTCCTATTCGCGAGCGTCCTGCCTTCCCTCCCCTCAAAGATAGCAATGGCGGCCGGATCCACCGCCACGGACACGACCGGGCTCTCCGATCCGGTCACGTTGACGAGCCGCCCGTAACTGTCGTAGATCCGGACCTCTTTGAGCGCGGGGTTCAACCGCATCAGGTCTTCCCTCAGGGCCCGGTAGTCCGGGGCGTAACGGCCGGCCTCGGTCGCATTGCAGACGAGCCCGAGTTCGAAGAGGTAGCGGTGGTCGGGAGAGGGCTGGTAGGCGTACTTCCGCAATATCCCGCCTGCCGGCTCCGTCACGACGCGATCGGCCACGAATACATCGCTGAGGCGGATATCTGTTATCCTGTCATAAAAAGTGGGAAGTTTCCGGAAATCGAGGCCGATGTCCGGAGGGTAGGTGGTGTACTCGACGATGCCCGACTCGTTGATGACGTAGATGTCCATCTCCTCCCCGAGCTCCTCGCGGATCCGGGCAAGGTCCATGGCCCCGGGGTCCCTCCCGGCGCGCTCGTACCCCACGAGAACCGGGCCAAACCCCTCCGCCATCCGGGAGTCCAGTTTGCCGTCGAAGAGTTTCAGCCCCGCATCCGCGAGGCGCACCGACCGGACAACGCTCTTCTCCGTCTGCTCACGGAGCAGCTCGTCCCCGGCCATCAGGGCCCCCACGACCTCATTGCAGTCCAGGGCCGAGATCAACCCGATCACGGGGAGCGTGATCAGGATCATGGCGAGCAGCAGGTGTGTGCCAAGACGGCGATGCCACCTGCCGCCATCCACCGCCGTCATGGGCTACCTCCCTCATCGGCCTTCCGGAGGGTGAACCGGACGGCCGTGCCGGATTCGGGGTGCCCCGCCACCCGGTCATCGACCCATATCCTCCCCCCATACCGCGCAATGAGCATCCGGCAGATGTAGAGCCCGAGCCCGGTCCCCGCGGCCTCTCCGTTCCCCCGGGCCAGGCGGTTGAAGACCCGGGGTTTTACGGCATCCGGGACACCCGGCCCGGTATCCTCGATGGATATGATGAGATCGTCTTCGTGCTCCTCGATCCGGATGGCGATTGCGATGTCCGGCCCACCGAACTTCGCCGCGTTCCCGAGCAAGTTCGAAAAGACCTCTGAGAGGAGGTCGTCGGCGATGACTGCAGCTGTGGTGCCGTTGTAGGTTATACGGAGGTCGGGGAGTGACCTGATCTCGGATCTGACGATTCGGTCAAGGTCGATCTTTCCGATAGCCCCTGGTTTCCCCTGGATCTCCTGGATGGTGTTGACGTTGCGCACGATCCCGATGCTCTTTGCAAGTCCCGCCTTTGCCTTCCGGAGCAGTTCCGCTTCAGGTTCACCCTCAAGGTCGGTGAGGAGGATGTCGGAGTAGAGGTTTGCGATGTTGTTTGCGTTATTGATATCGTGGCCCATGATGTCGAGCAGGAGCGACGCCGTCCGGTTGGATTCCTCGAGGGCGGCCGTCCGTGCCCCGACCTCATCCTCGAGGGTGCGGTTGTGCCGGATGATCTTCTCTTCCGACTCCTGGAGTCTTTGCAGGATCTCTTTTAAGGATGCGATCATGGTCGATACGCTCCCTCCAAGATGCACGAACTCCTCGCTCCCGCTCACCCGTATGGGGCGGTCCAGGTCGCCGCGGGCGACAGCGTCGACATCCTCGACGAGGATGCGTACCGGCCGCGTCAGGGAGTACATGGCGAAGGCAGAGAGGCAGGCGATGAGCGAAAGCCCGATGAGCAGGATTTGAGTATGTCGGGCAAACATACCCGCGATCGCATCTTCCACGAATTTCGTGTTGTAGGTCAGCTCGACGACCACGCTCATGTCTGATGCGTGAACGCTATCCGTTCTATCGACGAAGAGGTACCGGATCAGCTCGCCTGTGTCGACGTTCTCCGTCTCAAGCATGGTCCTCTCCCGGTACGCCTTCCGAACCATGCCCAGTCGGCGATCATCGTCGGAATGCGCCGCACCCACGATCCGCTCGCCCAGGCAGTCGAAGACACGGATCTCGCTGACGCCCGGGTTTTCATCCGCTACCTCCCGGATTGCATCCGCATAGCTCAGCGCCATGCGCTGCCCTCCGGACTCCGACACCACCTGCCCGAGCTCGAAGAGGTAGCGGCGGTCGGGAGATGGTTGGTAGGCATACTTTCGGAGCATCCCGGTGGCGAGCTCGGGGACGATCCTGTCGGCCGAGAAAGCGCCGTTGAGTCGGATATCCGTTATGCGGTCGTAGAAGGCAGGGATCTCCTTGAAGTCGTACCCGAGCTCGGGCGGATAGGTGGTGTACTCGATGATACCGTTCTCGTTGATGACGTAAAGGTCCATCCGGCCCCCGAGCTCCTCCTTGACCCGGGCAAGATCCATGACGCCCGGATCCCGCCCCGCCCGTTCGTACTCAACGGCGAACGGACCGAATCCCTCCTGCATCTCGCGGTTCAGGGTATCGTCAAAGAGTTTCAGCCCGGCATCGACAAGGTTTACCGCGAGGACGATCCCGTACTCGGTCTGGCCCCGGAGTTCTCCAGTATCCGCCACGAGAGCCTGCCGGACATCGGCATACCCGACAAACGATATCAGGTAGATGACGGGCGCCATCGCGAGCAGGACGGCAAGCAGGAGGTAGATCGTGAACGGGAGAGCCTGCCGCACCGATCCCCTCAACGTCATCCGGGCACATACTCCGCGTTTTGCGCCTCCCCCAGGGCACAGAACATTCTTTCAAAAAGGTATACCTGCAGGTATTTAGTGTGAGCGATTTTGATGTGATAAATGGGGTTTTATCGGTTGTTTTGCCCAGAGAACCCCGGAGAAAGCGGCGGCATGCCTGATTGCAGCGAAGGGCGCGATATCCCGGCAGCGAAGAAAAAAGAGAATGCCGGGGCCGTATCTTGGCCCCGGATCGTATCGTGGAACGGTACGGTGATTTACATCGGGGGCATGCCCATGCCGCCCATGCCGCCACCCATACCGCCGCCCATGGCAGCCATCTCCTCAGGAGAGGGGCCGGCGGACTTGGACGCGGCGATGACGTCGTCGATCCGGAGGATCATGACGGCTGCCTCGGCGGCGCTGGAGACCGCCTGAGTCTTTACCCGGAGGGGTTCGACGACGCCGGCCTTGAGCATATCCCCGGAGACGGCGTTGAAGACGTCGAGACCCATGTACTTCCCGTTTGCGCCGCCCTTCTCGTGGGATGCGCGCAGCGCAACGAGCATGTCGATCGGGTCGAGGCCCGCGTTCTCGGCAAGCGTCCTCGGGATGATCTCGAGGGCGTTTGCAAATGCTTCAATGGCGAGCTGGGCGCGGCCGCCGACGGTTGCAGCGTATTCGCGGAGCCTGAGCGAGAGTTCGATCTCGGGCGCGCCGCCGCCGGCGACGAGTTTCTTATCTTCGACGGCCACGCTGACGACCCTGAGGGCATCCTCGATGGCACGGTCGAGTTCGGCGACGACATGCTCGGTGCCGCCGCGGATGATGATCGAGACAGCCTTCGGGTTCTCGCACCCGGTCACGAAGGTCATCTCCTCGCCGGAGACCTTCTTCTCCTCGACAGTGCCTGCCTTACCGAGCTCCTCGGGGGCGATGGCGTCGATGGAGCTGACGATTGCGCCGCCGGTCGCACGGGCGAGTTTCTCCATGTCGCTCTTCTTGACGCGCCGGACGGAAAAGATCCCGGCCTTTGCAAGGTAGTGCTGGGCGATGTCGTCGATACCCTTCTGGCAGAAGAGAACGTTTGCACCGCTCGCGATGATCTTGTCGACGATGCCCTTGATCATCCGTTCCTCTTCGTCGAGGAACATCTGGAGCTGGTCGGGGCTCGTGATGCTGATCTCGGCGTCGACCTCGGTCTTCTTGAACTCGACGGCGGCGTTCAGGAGCAGGATCTTCGCGTTCTTGACGACGCGGGGCATCGCGGGGTGGACGCGCTCCTTATCGATGATCATGCCCTCGACGATCTCGGACTCCTCGATGGATCCGCCGACCTTCTTCTCGACCTTGACGAACTCGGTGTCGACGGTGCCGTCGGCATCGGCAACCATCGTGATCGCCCTGACGACGAGGTCGGTGATCTTCTCTTTGGCGGCTTCGGCGCCCTTGCCGGTCATCGCAGTATCGGCAAGCTTCTTGAGCATCGCCATATCGTCGGATTTGACGTCGACGGCAATCTCGTCGAGGATAACCTGCGCTCTGTCTGCGGCCATCCGGTAGCCGTGGGCGATGACCGTGGGGTGCACATCCTGATCGAGGAGATCCTCGGCTCGCTTCAGGAGCTCGCCTGCGATCACCACGGCGGTCGTGGTGCCGTCGCCGACCTCGTCGTCCTGGGTCTTTGCGATCTCGACCATCATCTTTGCGGCGGGGTGCTCGATGTCCATCTCTTTTAAGATGGTCACGCCATCGTTTGTGATGACGACGTCGCCGATGGTGTCGACGAGCATCTTGTCCATACCCTTCGGGCCAAGCGTTGTCCGTACAGCGTTTGCGACGGCCTTTGCGGCGGCGATGTTGCCTGACTGTGCGTCACGACCGCGGGTACGCTGGCTACCCTCTTTCAGAATAAGGATTGGTTGTCCTCCAAGACTTGACATAGGTATCACCGTTGTTAAGCGATAGAAAGGTAGGTTTGTAGTTCTATATAATAGTATTCACTCGTTTATCATATCGATGAGTTCTGAGCCATCTTCGAGAGTGTGGAGATGCTCTTCGCCGATAAGGAGCGTTTTACCTATCTTCTTCTGCTTGTTGTAATCCGTGACGACGCACATGGCAAATGTCTTCGTGATCTGGGATATATTGCCGATGAGGGAAGCACGCTTTACAACCTTCTGGGTGGTGCCGTAGGCCGTCAGGATGGTGTGCCGGTCAAAGAGCGCCAGAGCCTGGAACGGGGCCTGCCGCATCGCGTGGATCTCCATCCCCATGCGTTCGAGATCGATGAAGACGTCGCCAACTGTGGACTTCGGGGGATTTTCGGGCTCGGGGGTGCGGTAGCCGACGAGTTCGATCGTCTCGACGAGCGGGGCGCTGAAGAGTTCCTCCAGCCGTATCGCGACATCGAGCGTGGTGCCCATGCCGCTCTCGTACTTGCTGATGGTCCGGCGGGAGACCCCGAGGTGCGACGCGAGATCCCCAAGCGACATCCGGGAGCGCTCGCGGACTTCGCGGAGGAGATCGCCCTTGATCTTCACGTAGAGGCCTCCCGGGGATGCATAGACCATCGGCGATATCCCTTCTGCAAAGTAGTCGTAGAGCGTCTCGGAGCTCAGGGCAAAGAGGCCGTAACGGATATAGACGACGCCGCGCTCGAGTTCCGCGTCGCGAGCGCGTTCCCCGACGATGAGCGGGGTGGCCTGGAGGTACCGGGCGATCAGGTTGAGGTCCCAGGCGATATCGGCGGTCACGCTGTCGATCTGGGAGGCGACTTTGATAATGACGAGGGTGTCGCCTTTCTTCGCGATAAGGTCGAAACTCCGCGGACGGATGTTGCACCGCTCCGAGATATCGAAGTCCGCGAGGAGCATGATGCTGATGACCATCTGAGGAAGGCGATCCTGCGACATAACCCGTAAGAATCGATATAGTCGGAGAAGATATAAATTATAGCGTATGTGGATCGGGATCGACGATACGGATTCTCCTGCCGGGATGTGCACCACCTACATCGGGGCGGTGCTGGTGCGGCGGTTGAAAGAGCGTGGGATCCCCATCACCGGGGCCCGGCTGGTCCGATTGAACCCGAACGTCATCCACAAGACCCGGGGGAACGCAGCGGTCTGCATCGAGGCCGAAGGTGATGCAGAGGCGGTGTTTGCGCTTGCCTGCGCGTGCGTGGAAGAACTCGCGGAGTTTGATGCCCCGGAGACGAACCCGGGCGTGGTGGTCGCCGCCGTCCGGCCGCCGCCGGATTTTTACTACGCGGTGCTCCGGGATTTCTGCACCGTGGACGAGGCGGTCGACGTGCTCGAATCGATCGGAGCCCGGTATCGCGGTTATAAGAACCGGCGCGGCCTTATCGGGGCGACCGCGGCAGTCGCGAGCGTCTTCTTCGACCGGACGTTCGAGCTGCTCGCCTACCGAAAGCGGGAAGCGTGGGGTACCCCGCGGCAGGTGGACCGCGCGAGCCTCTTTCTGGCCGATGAGACGACCTACCCCCGCACCTGGGATACGGTGGACCGAAAGAACGATGCCGTCGTCTGCGTGCCCCACACGCCCGATCCGGTCCTCTTCGGCATCCGCGGAGAGAGCCCGGCAGCCGTCCGCGAGGCGCGGTCGTACGTCCGCTCGGAGGAGCCTGCCTGCGAGCAGGTCTACACCACCAACCAGGGGACGGACGCTCACCTGCTGCCGGGGACGATCGGAGAACTCCGGGAGGGGCGGTCCTACCTGGTGCGGGGCGCGGTCGCCGGACTGCCGGCCACCGGACCCGGCGGCCACGTCTCGTTCCTCCTCGAGGACGGCGGCGTCGAGGTTCGCTGTATGGCCTACGAACCGACCAGGGGGTTTCGCGACGTCGTACGAGCCCTCGTCCCCGGGGATAGAGTGGCTGTCGCGGGGAGCTACAAGGGGGGGAGCCTCAACCTCGAGAAGCTCGGGGTCTCCCACCTTGCCGCTCTGGTTCGCATCCGCCCGCCGGTCTGCCCGGCCTGCGCGAGAAGGATGACGAGCGCCGGGACTGCGAAGGGCTATAAGTGCCGGGTCTGCGGCGGGCGCAGCCGCGAACCGGATGTGGAGAGGTGGGAGCGCCGGATCCGGCCGGGGTGGTACGAGGTCCCCCCCGTCGCCCGCCGGCATCTCTCCCGGCCGCTGGTGCGCGGTGTCCCGGCATGGGAGGAAGATCTCCTTCAATCCGGCCGGCCATGACCTCCACGGGCG
>Ga0116183_1005743_pt1 | contig 11645 bp, 4 predicted proteins | sample AD_UKC078_MetaG_FD_89753 | JGI IMG/M metagenome (GOLD analysis project Ga0116183, IMG submission 89753) | Active sludge microbial communities of municipal wastewater-treating anaerobic digesters from USA - AD_UKC078_MetaG | ecosystem: Engineered > Bioreactor > Anaerobic > Digestate | place: USA...
GAGGCCGAAAGAACGTTCAGAAATTCAAAAAAGCCCTGGGGATCGTAGCTCGCAAAATCGAGTAACCCCGTTTCGTCCATAAAAATCGTCCCCCCTGACGCGAGAGGCTCGCCGGGATTTCCCGTCACTGAAAACGCATCTCGATTCCGCGATTGGAGTTTTTGAATTTCTTCCGGCGCCAATGTCCTCTCAAGCGAAACTGTTTTAGGCGCTATCAATCCGAGCAAAAATTCGCAGATCTTACGGCCAGAGTAATAGGTCGGATTCACCGTCCCCCCGGCTACGGAAGCAACTTTAATGAGTGGCAAAAGCGAACCCGATTTTTTAAGCTGCCCGTCAATCTCTGGCGGCAAGGACACGGTATTGAAGGCGCTTTGCGGATTTACCCTGCCAGCTTCAAGGAAACGCGGTTGCGTCCTGGGCTCATGAATGGACAAAGTCGTTTCACTGACAAGATCAGAATCTGTCGCGGGCATCTGAGGCATCTCCTTGACCGATGACAACCCCGGAAGGTTTGGAATGCCGCTCTCCGAAAGAATGTCCTGAACCCGGCTTTCCGAGCGACTCAGGGTCTCGTTGATTTTCGCCACGGAAGTTTCAAGTACTGCCCAACCGCGAGGATCTGGAAATTCCTCCTGGCCTTGATTCGTCCCAAGCACCCGCAATGGTTCAAAGAACTTTTGAGTTCCCCATTGAAATACCGGGAGCCTCCACCGGCCGACTTTGAGATTTTGAAACTTGAAGTACACAACCTTCCATCCCGGACGAAAAACCAGAGTTTCCCAGTCCTTCGGAATAACCGTGTCAACCACCCAGGCATTTCCCCGAATAATACCCAATCGGTCCATAAGGCAGGCAATGGTCCGAGCGCCTGAAAAAAAACCGTGACGGCCGCTAAACTTCTTCCATTCTTCCAAAAGAACCCATCGGTTATACCTTTCGATTTCCGAGTCAAACATCGAGGCGAAAACACTCCCCCTTTCTGAAAATCGTTGAAACTGGAACAGGGCATCCCCGTTAGCTCCCACGCGGGCCTGAATCAGGACGTGCGCGCGGGACACCGTCAGGTCATTTCCCAGGGGATTAACCATCCGGACACTGGGAATGTGCTCCCGACGGCTACGGCCCACCATCACGACCTGTTCCGCGGCATCATTTCCTTTTAAAGAAAACTCCGCCCCGGGAATATACTGCCATTTGCCCCTCCGCTTCTGCTGAATGCTGTAAACCCATTGGCTGTCTCGCACAATTCTCAACTCTGTCTCCTGGCCAACTTTAATCCCTCCAAGCCAGGTGTAGGGAATATATCCGCTTTTTTCTTCCCGGGCGCATGAAATCTCATGGCTGGGGATCCGCCACTTCTCCCGAACTTTTTCGAGAGCCTCACGAATTTGAAAATTACGGCCCGTAAAAGCGGTGAGCTTTGTGACAAACGCGTGGATATCCGCGGGATATCTAAGCTCCTGGATTTCTTCCAGTAACGGATAGTCCCAAAAATCGGAAAAACCCAACTCTTCCGCCCGTTTGATAAAAGCGGATTCACCGGCCCGCGCAATTCCGGGATTTGCCGCCAAAACATCATCGAGAGCTTTCGATAAAGCGACCGGTAATTCCGCGAGATTTTCCGGGGTCTCTTTGACGATCCACCCGGAATACGACACATAGCTATTTCCCATTCTCCAGGCCCGGATGGGGCCGTTTTGAATCCCGTGGGTTATTGATGTGTAAAAAAGGAAACGTTGCCCCTTCCACCGGGCAAACACGATTTTCTCTCCCGGCAAAACCTTTTCACGGCGATTCGCGGCATCCCAAACGACCATTTCCTGTTTCAATTGATAAACAACCGGTTCTATCACGACCGAATCTTCTTCCGCGTCCCCATCCTGTCCCTCAACAACCACCCGCCAGGAACTCGCCGATTCGCCGTGAAGAAGCGCCAGTTTCCGGCGAGGATGTTCTTTGATTAATTCTGAAAGGGCGAAGCGTTTGTAACGCTCAATCAGTTTTTTGCGAAGTTCCGGCGTCGGAGATTCATGGAAGGCGAGGATATCCCTGAAATATCCCCGAATGTATTCGCTGAGCGACACCTGGCTCAAAAAATAACTTTCCCCCTCGTACATGAGATGCTTCGCGTGCTGGACAAAATCCGAAAGAGCCTCATCTCCCAGCAGCCACTCCATGGATAACATTTTTGTTTGTCCCGGCAATTTTCCCAGGTTTGCCAGCGCCCGGGAATAATCGTCATTGATCAGGAAATTGATCCGGCGTTTTTCATCGTGATTAAGTCTGGCTTTATAATTCCTCATTTCCTCGGGTGACAGGCCCGGAGCCGGTTTCTCGGAAAAATCGATTTCTTCCGGAGCAATAGTCGGGCTCCATGCTTCCAGGTCCGAAGCGTCCGGTTCACGTTGCCCTTCATTGAGCGCCCGATCAATAGCGCGGCGAACTTCTTCCAAAAGGCCATTCTCCTGTTTTCCGTCCGCGGCGAATGTTACATCGTAAAATGGGTTATAGTATCCGTCATATTCGTACGCGACCTCGCTCAAATTCATTCTTCTCTGGTTCACCGTAACTTCAAACCGGTCCCGGGACTTGTCATACTTGAGTTTAAAGACGGGCGCATGGGTATTCATTTTCTTTATCAAGTCCCTGCCCTGGGCAGCAACCTCTTTTACAGGAGCTTCAAAGTACCCCATCTGCGTACCGGACAAAGTCACATCCGTCTCATCATCGCGCCTTAACTCAGACCGGGACATTTCCATTACATACAATCTCTGTCTGATTTGTTCCATTAAAGAATCCGCTCGCTTAACAATGTCCGGAACATTGATCTTTTCGGCGTCCGCTTGGGCAATCACGCTCCAAAGCCATATTTTTTTGAGATATAACGCAGACAGATTGGTGGCCTCCAGGCGGATTGAAATAGCTTTCAGTAGCCCTTGGCTCCGAGCCTTTATCAACTGCATAAACAAGTCGTCGGAAAGTTCCTCCAACAATTCTTCCGTTTCCGCGACATATTGATCAATATCCTCGTCGGCCAACTTTTCCGCGGATTCAAAAAGAATCCTCAATCGATTCACTTCCGACGTCCGGACTTCGGAACGAGCGCCTTCATCCGCCCCTAGGATCGCCGGTTCCGGAGCGCGTGTTTCCGGGCGATCATTCGCCTCCACGCTCCCTTTTGTTTCAGAATTGGACATCCGCATTTCCGGGCGAGTCGCGCCCCCTTGTTGATTCAATTCTTCAATCACGCTCTGACGAGTACCTTCCCATTTTTCGCGCAAGCGGTCATCCCGCAACAGTTCCTTCTCCAGGCTGTCCAAAAGCGACATGATTCCTCTTTCAGCCGGAGACGACCTCTGATGTTGAAAACCCAGGGAGCCAAGATGTTGAAGTACCCATTGCATCTGTCTAACGCTCATCGGCTCATAGCTTTCGGCCCGGAAACCGGGCGGCACATGAACAGCGGGAACATCAAACATAGCAACATGCTGTACGCCTACGACTGCGAGAAGTTTTTTCTTTCCGGGATACTTTGCCAGTTCTATTGCCAGCCTGTCTTTGCCAATTTCGTTCCGAAGCAACGCGACCGTCCGACTGACCTGATTCCCGGTACGAACAAACGCATTCATCGCTTCTTCGGACTCTTCTATTTTTTTGGCATACCGAAGGAGTATCCGGCGAACCGATTCTTCCGATAACCCCATCGTCAATGTCCGGCTCTTGATTACATTGGAAATGGCCGCCTCCGCGGGACCTCCCCGGCTTACAATCTGACTCAATTGAAAAAACAAATCCTGAAACAAAATAACCGCGGAAATTTCCTCCAGAGAAATCCCCAGTGACTCGGCGGTACGTCGCATCACCTCCGAATCCCCCTGGGTTGGCAGAGGATCAATGATCGGTATGGTCCCCCCCGTGAGGTCCCGCAACTTATAGACCATCAACACGTCAACCAGTGGAATTTCGGGCACGGCCGACATAATTTTATGTCCCTCAAAAAAAATGACCCATTCTTCCGGATTTTTAAAAAGAGACCGTGTCAGCGAAGGATCCAGTAAAAGCTCTGCCGCCCGGGGAGCGCCGTGAGCCGTACCAATGAGGACCGTTTCCCAACCTTTAAAATTTACGTCAAACCGTTTCGCGCCGATCACCCGCATCGGCTCGACGACATAGGCCCGCTTCAGACTCTCCTGATAATAATCCCGTAAACTGTTTTGAAATTTCTGGACATCACGTCGGGTCACAAACCATATCCCGTAGTAACCCGCACCCCCCAGGACGCCCAAGAGGCCCGCCGCCACACCCGCCCGGACAAAAGCACGAAATCCTCCGGATCGCTTTTTCGCGACGTCCGCGATCGATTCCAGAAAAAAAGGCGTTAAAGCTTTTTTAAAATCGGGGATCGCGTTTAAAATTTTCTTCCGGGAAAAAAATGTAATGCGTCCGGCCTCATCGTCCCACTGCAAAGGTTCGTCCGGTATTTCGTTTTGCTGGGCGCGTATCTCCAATCCGGTAATGGACTTCGCTCCAAGTTTGTATCCCACGGCATCCCAGACCTTCTTGCTCATCCTGGGATCGGTCACCCGACGATCCTTTTCAAAAAGGTCCACGGGAACATTTCTTGCTTCCGAACGAACTTGAGAAGCCGGGAACAGAGCGAGACGTCCGTCCTTTAATCCAGGGATGCCGCCTTCTCCCGCGCTTACGGGCCTGGAGCCGTAGAAAAAAGCTTCGTCCCCGTCACGCGCCAAAGGAACGTAGCGCAATTCCATACGGGCAAGCGAACGGCGAGCTCCATCACGGACTTCTTTAGGTTTTCCGTATAGAACGGTTGCGGAGGCAAGATGAAACCCCGCGGCACAATTCCCAAATAGTTCTTTGATGCCCGCAGGTGTCACTGGGGTCACCGGTCTCAGGTAGGAACGCAGGGTCAAATAATCAACGGTCCCCTTCAGGGCGTCGAGATATGTTTTGGAATCCCGGATTTCGGACATCTTCGGAGCTACCGTCACGAAAGAGATCCCTTTTTCCTTCAGACCTTTCTCGATCCCTTCCGCGTGAAAGCCTCCGGTCACCAGAACCGCGCGGGAAATCTTCCGTTGCCGAATCGTCTCCGTCATATTTTTAAGCATCGCTTCATCACGTTTCGCGACATCTTCATAAAACCGGAGCGCTTCTTCGTACACAGCGTCTAGGTCCGGAAGCTTCGGATCCCGCGAGCGGTTCTCCAATTGATCCAGCCGACTGGCGATCACGCCCGGAGCGATGGAGGATGCCGCCGTCTGAATTTCCCTGAAATCGGCCCGGACAAGCTGAAGTCCCAGGAGTTTTTCGGAGAGTCGGGCCTCCCGGGACAGGCGGATCAGGTCCCGCTCCAGATCAGTCGCCGCAAGTTTTTTCAAAATGCGTTCGTGGATCCGTTCCACTTCCGCGATCAGATCAGGGGCGTGGATCTCGTCGGTCAGGATCCGCTCCCCCATTTTCATCTTGAGATTCGGATAAGTCTTGAAATCAAATCCCCGCGAGGAGGCTTCGGCATAAAAACGCTCAAAAAATTCCCGCACCGACCGGAATTCCAGCTGTGGCTTCTTTCCCTCCAGACAGGATTTAGTCTGGGCCGCGAGATCCCTGAGCCCTTTCGACTCCAGCCATGTTTTGAGAGCGCTCCATTCCACCGGTAGGGCATCCGCGTTTTTTTGTTGTTTCAGACTCCCGCTCAAACCGAAAAGTTTTGTAAAACGGACCGCCTGGGGCCAATCCATCTGCTGATAAGGATCTTCGAGATCAAGCGCAAGATGCCGAACGGCATAATCCTTCAGAATCTCCCAGCGATTCAGCCATTCCTGGGGTCGTTCCTCGCAAAACACCCACGTCTGAAAGTATCTCTTAAGCTCCGGATTGAATTTCCGGGAGGCAAGGCTTTTGATCCGAACGCGGATCCGCCCGAAAAACTTTTCCGTCGGGCCGCCATGGTTCGCGACGTGGCGGAACGTTTCAAGATTTTTTAAATAAAGGGTCGCGTCCTCGACGCCGTAGGCTGAAAATGTCCGGGCGGTTTTTCCATTTTCCCGTTCCGCAAGAAACATTTCCGGGCCGCCGGCAAAACCTTCGCGGGCAAGGATATCGACCATCTCCCGGTTCAGGCCCGGGTCCTTGAAAACCTTCAGATTGGCGTCCTCCAACCTACCGCTTCCCCCTTCCAGAAAAAGCGTCTGAACCTGATAGGTATTCTCCAGATGCTCAAGAATCGCCCGGATATTCTTCTGGGCCTCGTACTGTCCGTGCGGGTCCTGGATGTGGATCACGGTGACAGGCGATGATTCAGGCCGGTCAGACGCGGGGACATTTCGGGGAACATACCTTGTGGTGACTTGACCGAGGGAGGACGGAATCTCGATAAGATCCGCCAAACTTTGAGCGGGAAATTCCGCCCGGGGATCAGCCGAAAGTCGAATGGCCGGAACCGCCCATCCCGTCGTGGTGACGAGAAAAAAGACCACGGTCGCCAGGGCCGTTACCCGTACATTGGGAAAAAATCCTGAAATTTTTGGTGTCATTTGACTGGGAACCAGGGACGGTGAGAGATGAAGTGCCCCATGAAGAACTCCCCGTAGTCCGCCGCCGATCCGTTTCGCTCCTATCTATTGGGTTTGAAACACTTTAAGGAAAGGTACACGGCGTTTTTCCACTTGTCAAACTGGGTAGCCCCTCCCCCACGGTAAGGTTTCAACATGAGGCAACGGGAGGCAAGATGATTTCTTACATCGTAATGCTATAAATCGCTATATTTAACACCCTAAAAAAAGTGGCCCTTTAAAAAGTCTCGAAATACAACATCCGGGACATTACACACAAAACAAAACTACGCATTAATCTCACTTTGAAAATAAAATTGATACCACAAATGAGAATCCCGATTGGAAGTGATATGGTGCAAATAAAAAATCCCTAAAAAAGACAGGATAATAAGTCCCGCAAGAATTGCGTTATTCACAGTTTTGTTTTTGTACAAGTAATAAACAAAATAAGAAAGCATGATCGACTGGAAAATATATAGATATCTGAAGGGGCGGCTGAAAGAAATAGCTCCCACGGGAAACATGTAATACGTGATGAGCCCTACAAAATATAAAAAATAAATCATGTTAAACCATCTGCTTGGATAATATTTTTTTAGCCTGCCACTGTATATGATAATAATTACATTAATAGCAACTTTCCACAAATAAGCTAATCCCGTCCCTGTGCTTTCTTTGAAATTTTCCACCAACGCATCAATATTATAACTTGCCTCATACATTTCAGCGCCTAATAAGGAAATATAAAAATCCACCACCGCGCTAAAGTTCATAATGACATCAAAAAAAACCTCCTTCACCACAAACGCGGAAGCAAAAAGGACTAATTGCAAAGGAATGATCTTTAAATAATCTCTTCCTCCGACCAGTATTGGGTAAAACACAAACAAAGCTATGGCGCTTCGGTGAAAGAGAAATGCCATCACACCAAACATTACATATCTCCAAAACTTTTTCTTTACAATGAAGTTCAGGGAACAAACCCAGATACACGTGGCAATTGACTGCCTGATTACATTCATCCAAAAAATAATATCTCCATTCGTAAACAAGAAAAAAATCAAAAGAGGAAACAGATAAATCTCCTTCTTGAACGCGTAAAAGAAAAAAGCGACCTGAATGAACGCAAGGATTGCAAAATAAATCACAAAATTCAAGTTTAGGGAGTGAGAAAAATCGGTTATTACCCGAAATAACAGCTCATTTTTCGACGCATCTCTATTCGAGAGATACGCGTCCAGATACGCAAGGTGGTCAACTCCCACATCATATCTCATTCCGAAAACAACCGCGAACAACAGCATGGGGAATATAACTGAAAAGCTCCAAAAGGATGGCGTTGAAGTAGTGGAATAATAATCAAGCACCCTATAATCAAGCGCTTTCGTCTGGCAACCGGCACGATAAAAGCAGAGCATCATAATCCCTAGTAAAAGGGTATAAATCGTCAAGCTTTGAATCATTTTATCCTTGGATTTAATCTTCTTTCGTTAAGTGCTTGGCGTGAAATTTTCAATGTTGTTCGGAACCAATTCTGGCAACCCACGAACAAATTGCCGGTTATTAATGCTTTGTAGAATAATTTTAAAAATGGCCGAATCCCGAATCTCAAACTTTGAATTATCAAATACATCACCGACGTGTTTCTATTCAATCCATGTTTTCTTAAAAGATTGTTTTTTCTTATCCTGACATCAAACATACTTTCGATATTTTTAAAACTCCGGGTATTGGTAATACTCCCCTGAGTAACTGTAACGCAATACACTTCAGCGGCATCGGCATATATCGATTTGGCAACTATCCCGAGTTTCGCGCTAAAAACTACATCCTCTGACGCGGGGACTTCCTCCCACCACATATCATTCGTTTTGACCAAAATAGCTTTAACCATTCTTGACCAGGCCGGCGACCATTGATACCGCAAAGCGTATTCATCCCCGTCCTTCAAGAATTTGTCTATTTTCTCAATATATAATTCGTGTCGATGCGCCGGCTTTAGCGTGTCAGAATAACAACTGGTCATTTTAAAAAAAATCACGTCAAACTTCGCGTCCCGATATGAATCAAAAACTTGAAAAGCGCGTTCCGTGAAAAAATCATCGGCATCCAAAAACAGCATCCAGACTCCTTTCGCCTGTTCCATGCCAACGTTTCTCGCATGACCACAACCTTTCGTGTTATCGGAAAACAAGATTCGCACGTTGCTTCGATGATTAAACAGATGACGATCAATTTTATTGGGCGAATTATCAACGACCAGCACTTCGATATCTTCTCTATCGGGGACTGATGCCACGGCCCTTTCCAAAAGCGATGTATCAGATTTTGTAAAATGAGGAATAATAACAGAAAAATAAATCATAGCGCCTCCGTACAGCGTGTTACCCGTTGATCTTTTTGGGGAAATTTTGCCGGATTCACGCGCATAATCCAATTTGTTTTTTATACCAGCGGGTGATGTCGTTTTCGCGGGCGGGAGAAAGTTGTTTGGAGTTACCGGAGGCAACGGTCTTGCCAGTTTTTGGGGGCGTCTGGTCAAACATGCGGGAAGGGAGCTCTGTCCCCACTCCCAACGCCTTGCAATGGTTAAGAATTTGCCCGTCCCCTGTGACCACCCGAACGTTCGCGGGGACTTTTTCGCGCCTGATCATCGCGATAATCTCATCGTCCGCCTCGATGCCGGGGGCGGAAAACACGCAGGTCACGCCATTCACTTTTCGCGACGAACGAACCGGAACCCCGTCCAGCGAACCTTTGTTTCGATCAAACACAATCACCACCTCGGCGCCACGGGACTGGCGCCATTCTGACATCAGTCTGACAAGCCCTTCCCTCGCCTCCTGAAGGCTTCGGGACAGAAGACCCGCCAGCCTCGGCACCTTGTGGATCACATTATAACCGTCAAGAATATATTTCACAGATTCGGCCCCTTCCTAAAAAATCATCCCGGAAAACCGGTCATTCATCAGCTTCCTTCACCAGACGTTCGACTACGGACCGCCAGTCCTTTTTCAAGAAGCAGATTATTCAAAAAGATCTCGCCTCCCTCTCGATCGGTAAAGTAGACATCCGCCAAATACCGGTCATATTTGTCCGACCGGCTTGAGGTCAGGAGAATTTGATCCGCGCCGCGAAGCCTCGACTTCACAAACGTGGAGGCCTGTTTTCCCTCTTCCGTCGCGAGTTCAGGACAGTCCACGCCACGAAGCCTCAAGTACTGCCGCGTACGGGTGTTAAAACCCAGGTCCACAATCACCCGCAGAGTGTCACCGTCCACGACCTTTTCAACAGTCGCCTGGTAAGTGTAAAGCGAGGCGGGTTCCGCGCCCGGAAGCTTGTCCAGCTGATACTGATCCTCCCCCGTCCTGACGGATTGAACAATCTCCCCAGACGTGAAGGTCCGGCCAGTGACCGCGTCAAGGTCACGGTAACAGGCAAACCCGAGATCCAGAAACCGTAAATTCGCTTCGCCGGACTGAAAGGTTTTGGGATCCAGGATCCGGTACGCGTAAAGAATCCCGCGTCTTGGGACGAGAAGTTCCGCGGGTCGCGGAGCTGAAACGTCCGCGTTTCCCGATGTTTTCGAGGCCAGGTTTCCGGCCACCTGTTTACGAACCATTTCCTGCCGGACAAGGCGACGAAGCTGATCACGCTTCAGCCGTTCCCGGATCACCCGTCGCACGAGCGCCTTGCGCTGTTTGAGGTCGCCCACTCGCAGGAGTTCGACGTGTTGTGACCAACCCAATTCCACGGCGGGCCGTGAATTTGAGTAGGCCAGATAAAATCGCCGCATGTCCAGAAGCTGGTTGGGTGAAAATCCGGGGCCCAGCCGCCGCGTAAGGTCTTCGGAAAGTTGCGTGATGAGACCGCTACCGTACGCCGATCGAATCTCCCCTTTCTGCTCGACTTGGACAATACATTGCCCGATTCGCCAGTAGGCTTCCACGATCGCCTTCCGCGCGTTTCCGCAAAGGGCGAAGATGTCAGTAAGAAGTTTTGTGTAGCTTGCGGGAGCGGGAAGGTTTGCCATGGCCGAAATTATACCAAAAGAAGGCGTAACAGGAAAAAGAGATTACACAATCCGGCGCCAAAGACCTTTCGCGGGGTGAAGTGCGAAGAAACAGCCACACATCTTTTTAAATTGCGGCGTTGTAGCAAAAAAAACAGCGCAACCCGGCGATTAAATTCCCTGCTTTTCCTTACTGGTGATCCCCCGACAGGAGGTCAGAATCTACCGAAAGGACCGCGTACCGTTCTTCTGGTGCTTGTAACGAAACGTTGTCGTATACGGCAAAGGCACGCCCCAGTTCCATGCGGTGGGCTGAACGAGCGCGTACGTTCCATCCGAAAGCCGTATGGCGCAAGTTTGCTCACTCACGGGCTGAACCTGGTTGGCATAGCCGGCGGCAGGCGCCTCGGCCACACTGTTAATATCCACGGCACCGATCAAAACAATTCCGTTCCCCGCTTTCACGCCCAAATTACCGTCCCATTTCACAAAATCTTCAACAATGTCGGGACCCGCCGGCAAATCCGAAACCTGATAAGACGCAAAGCTGAAACCCTGCGCCCACCCGTTATTATTGAAGTGTACATCCCGCTGGGTCAGGGTAAAAGTCCCCGTTTTTATCTCAAAGGAACTCGCTCCCCCCGAATTTTTCACGTCGCCGGCACCCGGCTGAACAGGGTTTCGTTCAATCTTGGCGACCCGAATCTCTTCGACAACCGTCTGGGGAAGTCCGCTTGATTCCGCGATCTCCGGAGAAAGCGTCGCGTAAATCAGATTGCCGCGAAGGTTCCTGATCTTGAGTTGTCCCTCCTCAAGCGAGAAAATCATCACGGTTTTTCCGGTCGTCATTTGCTGAAGACCCGTTTTCCGCGGGCTTTGGCTCTTTTCCCAATGAGTTTCCGCCACGTACAAATCTCCCCGCTGTTCGATCCGGTCGATGAAAATCTTCAGGCGAATATCCGTGAACATATCAAAATCAAAACGCACTCCTTCTTCAAGAAAGACCCTGTTGCCGAGATACTCACGGGAAATCAAGCTCGCGAAATCCGCGA
>Ga0116183_1005744_pt1 | contig 11644 bp, 11 predicted proteins | sample AD_UKC078_MetaG_FD_89753 | JGI IMG/M metagenome (GOLD analysis project Ga0116183, IMG submission 89753) | Active sludge microbial communities of municipal wastewater-treating anaerobic digesters from USA - AD_UKC078_MetaG | ecosystem: Engineered > Bioreactor > Anaerobic > Digestate | place: USA...
CAGCAGGTGATTCTGCACCATATCCCGCAAAACCCCGGCATGGTCAAAGTATCCACCACGGTTTTCCACGCCGACCGTCTCGGCCACTGTGATCTGGACATGGTCGATATAGCGCCGGTTCCAGAGCGGTTCAAACAGTGAGTTGGCAAACCGGAAGGCCAGGATGTTCTGCACCGTCTCCTTGCCCAGATAGTGGTCGATCCGGTAGATCTGGGATTCCTCGAACATACCATCCAGATACCGGTTCAGCTCCCGGGCCGAATCCAGGTCACGGCCAAAGGGTTTCTCCACCACAATCCGGTCATAACGACAGTTTTTGCAGACCCCCAGGCGCTGCAGCATGGTTGCTGCCGGCTGCATCATCCCGGGCGGCACAGCCAGGTAATATACACGATTGGCCCGCGCGCCCCATTGCTGTTCGATTTGACCGATACGGCTGCTGAGTGCCGCTCCGGAAACCGGCGTATCAATATCCTCGGAGAGGTATTCAACCCTGCTGCTGAACTGTCGCCATGCAGCATCATCAGAGGAGTCACGCATTGAAAAACGGACAACGCCTTCTCTCAGCCGATCATGAAAGGCATCGCTCTGCAGTTGTCTGCGGGCCACGCCGATAACGGCAAAACGCTCCGGCAAGAGTCGGTCAAGATGCAGACTGAACAGCGCCGGTATCAACTTGCGCCGGGTCAGATCACCCGCAGCGCCGATGATTACGAGTATGGTTGGTTCACGGCTGTTTGCAAACGGCATAGACAATTCCTCACTATTCTTACGGGCAACGGATAACCTATTCACTTCTCCCCATGACCGCCGAACTGATACCGCATGGCCGACAACAGACGATCGGCAAAATCCGACTCTCCGCGCGAACTGAAACGCTGAAATAGCGCTGCGCTCAACACAGGTGCCGGAACCCCTTCTTCAATGGCCGCAGCCACCGTCCAGCGGCCCTCGCCCGAGTCGGATACAGAGCCGCCAAAATCAGTCAGATTTTCATCACGGGCAAAGGCCCTGGCTGACAGGTCCAACAGCCAGGAGGAAACCACACTGCCCCGTCGCCAGAGTTCGGAGATATCCGCCAGATTAAATTCATAACGGTAGTACTCCGGATGTTTCAGCGGGGTTGTTTCCGCATCCCTTTCGCGCTCCGCGTTGCCGGCATCGGCATGGCGCAGGACATTGAATCCCTCGGCATAAGCTGCCATCAGACCGTATTCAATGCCGTTATGCACCATCTTCACAAAATGCCCGGCCCCGCTGGGACCGCAGTGCAGGTAGCCCTTGTCGGCAGTCGACTGCCGTCCTTCCCCGCCCGGTGTCGGTGCTGCCGCCTCCCTGCCCGGTGCCAGATCGGACAACAGCGGTTCCAGATAGTCAACGATCTGTTTGTCACCGCCGATCATCAGGCAGTAACCACGCTTAAGCCCCCACACGCCGCCGCTGGTGCCCATATCCACATATTGGATGCCTTTGGCCGCCAGTTCGGCATGCCTGCGGATATCATCGTGATAATGGGAATTACCGCCATCGATGATAATATCGCCCGGCTCCAGCATTGGCTGAATGTCTGCGATAACCTGATCCACCGAGGCCGCCGGTAGCATCAGACAGACCACACGCGGCGCAGAAAGGCAGCGGACAAACTCCCGGTATGTCAAAGCGCCTGTGGCACCCTCATCCACCAATGCCTGGACAGCATCAGGCTTCCTCCCATAAACAACGCACCCATGTCCTTTCAACAAAAGCCGTCGCACCATGTCGCCGCCCATGCGGCCGATGCCGATCATGCCTATCTGCATAAGACCTCCCGTTCAAAACCTGTTTCCAATGTTTATACCATAAAACCGTTGAGTAACAGTCTGCACATGCTGTTTTAAGGTCAATCGCCGCTGGACACAAGCCCGCTGTCGGTGTATACAAAATGAAAGTAATCCATTTCCAACTTTTAAGGGGAATCATTATGAAATCAAGACGCATCACCCTGCTGCTCTCGGCCTTGATCCTGATGTTTGCAACCATTGCCTGCGCCAGTGACATGGGTAGGAGAATTGACCGTGCCTACATCCATATTGACAGGGGTATAAAGTCCGGATCAATCACCAGAGATGAGGCCAGGCGCCTGAAGCGCGAATTGAGTGAGGTCAGAGAAACAGAAGACCGCATGACCCGTGACGGAAGACTTGACCGTCGTGAAAGGGAAAGACTTGATCGCAAGCTGGATCGCCTGGAGAAACATATCTATCAGGCAAAGAGCAATGACAGGGTTGCCCCCGGCAGGGATCAAGGCTACAGGGATCAGGGCTACAGGGATCAGGGACCGTCACATTTTGGTGTGATCAATGTCATATCCGGCAGTTACGGACAAAACTGCGGAGCACCGCAAGGCAATGTGACCGCACACCTCGCCGAACAGTGCAATGGCCAGAAGGTCTGCAAGTACAGAATCTATTACAAGGTGATTGGCGATCCGAAACCAGGCTGCGCAAAGGATTATGTGGCCACCTGGCGCTGCGGCAACGGTCCGGTCAGAAGCGCATCAGCCCCCCCCGAAGCCGGAACCGGTTCAATCGTTACACTCACCTGTCCACGCTGACAGTAACTTGAAATATCCTTGTTTCTTGTGAATACAAATCCGCCCCGGTGCTAATCAGTGCCGGGGCGGATTTTTTTATCCGTATTCATCGAAAAAGCAGCCATCAATCAATCGACAATCACCACAAATCCGTTACCTTGCTAAGTACGTCCATCAGTTTTTTGGCATTGAACGGTTTGGTGATCCAGGCGGTCGCTCCGGCCTCGCGTCCCTTGTTCCTGAAAAATTCCGACTCTGCCGTTGTCAGAAAAACAATCGGGATATAGCGGTAACCCTCCATCTTGCGCAACTCCGCAACCAGCTCAAAACCATCCATGATCGGCATATTGACATCGGATATGACAAGATTGAACCTGTCCGATTGCGCTACTTTCAGCGCATCATGACCGTCAATGGCCTCCTTGACCTCATGACCTGCGGCAGCAAGCACCGCAGACACCATCGTGCGGATGGATTTGGAATCGTCGACGATAAGTATTTTAGCCATGATTGCCGCCTTTGAAGTGTTTATGATGCAACTGTTCAAAATTATGCTATAGAATTGATTAATTTCAAGCCAGACAATGGCAGTACCAGCATTCCGACAGCAACAAATCTGATCCAATCCATACCAACATCATGACAAAGGAGGTCAAACATGAGTGTACGCAGCATGCAGGGTAATCCGAAGATATGGGAAACACTGTCGTGGGAAGACATGAGTAGCGAGGAACAGGGTTACTGGGCTGTACTCGGCTGGAGTCAGGCAAGGTGGGACGAAAACGATGCACCCCCCAGTGCCGATAAGGAATGGTGCGAACTGACTGGCCAGGAACAAAAGGCTGCCTTGAGACTTGGATTTGACGAGAAAATCTGGGATGAAACAGAGGATGAATGATTGACCATGATAAAAGCGAAAAGCGGGGACATCCCCGCTTTTTTATTAATACACGATCATTTTGATTGCATCCGCCGTCAAACCGGCTTCGGTAACTTGGCCATCAGCCATGCGTTTAATGGCCGCCCGATTTGAGGCGATCTCGTTGCTGCCAAGCACTACACTGAAACGCGCTTTCAGCTTGTCGGCCCGGCGCATCTGGCTTTTCAGGCTCTTGCCCTCATAATCCATCTCCACCCATATGCCCACCTGCTGCAATTGCGCCAGCAGCCTGAAAGCGGCATCACGCTCTGCCTCGCCCATGGTGGCGATGAACAGGTCCGGCTGACGTGAAAAATCTCTTTCACCCAGCAGCAAGGCCACACGTTCAACCCCCATAGCAAAACCGATGCCCGGTACAGCAGGCCCGCCCAGTTCAGAAACCAGCCCGTCATAACGCCCACCGGCGGCCACAGCTGACTGTGACCCCAGCAGACCGGTGACCAGCTCAAAGGTGGTGCGGGTGTAATAATCAAGCCCGCGCACCATGCGGGGATTAATCTGGTATTTTGTGCCGGTCAGCTCAAGATAGTGTTTGACCTTGGAAAAATGGCTGTCGCATTCGCCGCAGAGGTGCTCGATCATGGCAGGCGCGCCTGCCGTGGCCTCTGCGCAACCGGGCACCTTGCAGTCCAGGGCCCGTAGCGGATTGGCGCTGAAGCGGCGCTTGCAATCCTCGCAAAGATTAGAAAGCCGGGACTCCAGGAATTCCACCAGCGCGGCCCGATAGGCCGGTCGGCACTGGGGACAGCCCAGCGAGTTGATGTGCAACTGCGGCTCGGTCAGGCCGATCTCCCGAAAAAAACTGCAGAGCATATTCAGCACCTGGGCGTCGATGGAGGGGTCGTTAATGCCGGTCACCTCGGCGCCGATCTGGTGAAACTGGCGATAGCGACCCTTCTGAGGTCGCTCGTAACGGAACATGGGCCCCATATAGTAAAGCTTGGATACAGGATCGAGTGCATAAAGCTTGTTCTCGATCAATGAGCGCATGACGCTGGCGGTCCCTTCCGGCCGCATGGTGACGCTGTTACCGCCCTTGTCGGTAAAGGAGTACATCTCCTTTTCGACGATATCGGTTGCATCGCCGATGGAACGGCAAAACAGCTCGGTTTTTTCCAACACCGGCACGCGGATCTCCGAGAAGCCGTTCAGCTCAAAAACCCTGCGGGCGGTCTGTTCAATATACTGCCATCTGCCGGTTTCCTCCGGCAGAATATCGTTAAAACCCTTGATTGCGGTGATCGCCATTATTGCCATCCTGATAAAATAGTTTTCTGCTCATTGTTTCGTAAAACGGGTAATGCAATTCTTGCCCCTGTTTTTGCCGCTATACATGGCCTGATCGGCCATTTCAAGCAATTCATCCTTGGACATGGTATCGTCAGGGCAACAGGAGTAACCAATGCAGCAGGTCAAACGGATATCATACCCCTCGGCAGACAGGAACACATGGGACTCGACCCGCTTGCGGATACGCTCGGACACCAGCAACGCCATTTCGGGTACTGTCTCCACAAGGATGATCGTGAATTCATCACCACCGTAACGGATGACGATATCCACATCTCGTACCGACTTTTTCAGCAGCAGTCCCATTTCCTTCAGCACCCTGCTCCCCACGGGATGACCATGGGTATCATTGACCTGTTTGAAGGCATCCATATCGAGAAACAGTACCGCCAGGCTGGATGTGTAGCGTTCCACGCGGCGCAGTTCACGCTCCAGCGCCACCTCAAGATAGCGGTAATTGAACATGCCGCTCAGATCGTCAATGAAGAGCTGATCTTTGGCCTTGAGATACTTGGCTGCATTATCAAATGCGCGTGAGGCCTGCTCAACCAGAAAACGGATGTTTTTGAGGCGTGGCTCGATTTCGGGCAATGCTTGACCCGGTTCGTTGAACAGCAGCATGACCGCAAAAATCGATTTGTGGCTATGGACAAAAATCGCACAAGCCTGGCATATATCCGCCCTGGCACCTTTTCTGGCTCTGGCCGGTATCCCGATCGGCAGACAGACGTACTGCAACTCCCGCTGCGACTCCGGTGCCATCTCCGGCAATATTTGCCGAGTAATCTGTTCAGCGGCTACACTGGATATGTTCTTGACATCCTTTACCGCCAGGCCTCCATCCGAACGCAACAACGCCAGCCCTCGCCCCAGGCCCAGCTCGCGTGACAGGGCTTCAAGCAACAAGTGGCAGATACGCAGCCGGCTATGTTTTGGCTGGCCTGGAAGAGATTCAGCATGGCCTTCAGCTCTTCATTTTCATCAAGGATGTGGCGCTGTTCAAGACAATTGGAAACCAGGTGAAGAAACTCATCCGGGTTGACCGGTTTGGTCAGATAATCACGGGCACCGTGTTTGAGTGCAAAGATGGCCGATTCCAGGTTGGCGTCCCCGGTAACCATAATCACATCAATCCCGGGATCCTTCTCCCTGGCCTTGGAGAGCACCTCCATGCCACTCATGTCCTGGAGCACAAGTCCGGTAACAATCAGATCGTAGCTTTCCGCTGCAATCCTGGCCAGCCCTTCTGCTCCGCACGTCGCACAATCCACCAGATAACCGTTCTGTATCAACAGTCCGGAGCATGCTTCCCTGAATGTAAGTTCATCTTCGACCAGCAGGATCTTGTCCATTGGCGCTCTCGAACAGCATGGGATAGTGGACTGAATAAATCTTTTTAACCCATTTGAAACACCCATGTCAAACGGCAATGTGCGACTATTGCGGTCTAAAGCGGGTTTGCACCTGCCACCCCTGCCCGTCACTGGAAAGTTCTACCGTACCGTCCTGATCGGTGCGGTACACTCGGACACCATGCCGTGCCAGTAGGCCAAGCGTTTCCTGCGATGGCAAACCAAAGCGGTTTTCACGACCGGCAGAGATCAGTGCGAGCGATGGCGAAACCCGTTTCAGAAACTCCTCTGATGTGGAATGTCTGCTGCCGTGATGACCCACCTTGAGCACATCCGATTTTACCGGCAATCGGCGTTCCAGCATGTCCATCTCCGCTCGATGGCCGGCGTCGGCCATAAACAGGATCGAGTTGTTGCCATAACTGATACGGAATACCAGCGAGTCCTCATTCATATCCTGCACGGGATTGCGCTCCCTGGCAGGGGAAAGCACCTCCATGACAACCCCCTCGGCCAGTTCCAGCCGCTCGCCCGACGCCACACGCAGGGTTGGAGTTCCCTGTGCTGCCAGGGCCGCAACAAGCTCGACATACTGTTTTCCCTCCCCCGGCTGGTTCTCAATCAACTGTCCAACCGGAAAGCTACGGGCAACATAAGGCAAGCCGCCGATGTGATCGGGATGACAATGGGTCAGCAGCATACGGTCGATCCGGTGAATACCCAGCTTGAGCAGCGCAGGCGCCAACACGCGCTGACCAAAATCATAGCCGTTGTCGTACAGATAGCCACCGCCGTCGACCAGCATGGTCTTGCCGTCCGGCAGCTTTAAAAGCAGTGATTCGGCCTGTCCCACACTGAGCATTGTCAGATGCAACCGGCCATCCGCCCCTGAAGTTCCAACCAGGTGTACCAACAATGCCAGAACAGGAATGGCAGAGCAGAGGATATTTTTTAACCGCTGCGGCTTCACGAAAGAAAGCCCGCCCATAAACAGCAGTAACAGCACATAATCAAGCGGGGTGACACCGTGGAAACGCAGTAGAGGCATCTTTGCAAACAGCTCAATGATGTTGTTCGACAGAAACACCAGCCAGGCAGCCAGCCTGAACAGCGGTTCGGCCAACAGCGGGCACACCATCACAAAAGGCAGGGCACAGAAGCCAATCAGCACAGCACCGTAACCCAACAGAGGCACAATCAGAAAGTTGGCCAGAATGCCGTTAAAGGATGTCTGATTGAAGTGAAAGAGCACCGGCACAGCGGTGGCCAGGGTTGCGGCCAGTGAGGACACCAGCAGCATGAATGGAAACCTAAGCCAGCAATAACGAAAACCTGCGGTGACCCTGCTGCAGACCGGCGTAACCAGCACGATCCCCCACAGGGCCAGAAAGGATAGTTGGAAAGAGATGTCAAATGGGGCCACAGGATCGCACAATACCATTAAAAACGCAGACAGCAGCAGCGCATTGACCGGATCCGGTTCCCGTTCGGCATACAAAACTGCGACAAAGATTGCCAGCATGATCACAGAACGCACCGTTGCCGGGGCAGAGCCTGCCATCAGCATATAGATCACCATGGCAGGCAGGGAGAGCAGTAACGTCACACGTCGCAGATTGAAACGGATAGCCAGGTATTCTGAACGGGAAAGCATCAGCAATGCCAAATGAACAACGAAAAAGGCAATCACTCCGATATGAAAACCGGAAATGGAGAGGATATGTACCACACCGGCACGGTTATAAGCTTCGCCAAGGGCAGCAGGGATACGCTTCTGGTCCCCCAACAGCAACGCCACCAGAACAGAAGACTCCCTTTCGTCAGGAACCACCGTACGGATATAACCGCCCAAACGTTCCGCCAGAGTATCAATTCTACGCAACAGTGAATCCTGAGCTGCTCCCCGCATCAGCAGCATCCGTTCCGGGCCGGGCACATGCGCTGTTGCAGAAATACCCTGTAAGGCCAGATAGGCCGGGTAATCAAACTCACCCGGCAATCCCAATTTGTGCGGTACACGCACCCGCGCCGAAATCCTGATCCTGTCGCCCCGCATAAAACCGGGATCCCCTGCATCAACCCGAACAAGCAGCCGGCCACCTGCCTGATGGTATTGCTGTTTTTCAACGACCGCTTCAGTCCGCAGCACAAAACTGGTTGAGACAACACTTTCAGCTGCCCTGGCAACCGGGCGCGTTACAATGACCCCCTCAATTATCACCGGGCGTCCATGGGCATGACGAACTATCGAATATTCAGACTGGTCAGGCCGGTTCCATGGTGTCAGGGCGTACAGCCCCCAGACCATAAAAAACAACAGCACACACGTCCTGAATAGTATTTCAGACGGCAACGGCACGGAGACAACCAGACATACAAATATCGCAGCAACCACCCAGAACGGCAAGAGCACACCGAGGCATTGCGAAACGACTAACCCGGAGAGCATGGCTGCAAAGGGCAGCAGAAGCGGTCTTTCCTTATCCATTTGATTCCTGTCCGCCATGAATCACATGACACCAAACGCTGCCAGAGCTTCATCTCACTGAACAAATAGGCAAAAAAACAGGGGGCGCGATCAACGCGTCCCCCTCCCCCTCCAGCAATTGTTATCCGCACAAAACCGGTAAATCAGTTTTCTTCCCGGTCGTCATAATCGTCATAATCGTCATAGCCATCATCATAGCCATCATCATAGCCATCGTCATGATCGAAATCGTCCTCTTCCCCAAAGTCATCTTCATTATCATCTTCATCATCATGGCTGCTGATGCGCGCTGTGCTATCCACATCAGCAATACGTTCAAAGCGAGTCAACATTTCCTGATCGGTGCAAAAGCGTCCGTCCCTGCTGGAGCAGCGCTCCAGATCACACAGATCAAATAGCTGTATCTCACTGCACAAACGATGGGTTGGCGACTGGGATGCCTCACCAACACTTTTCACTGATTCTAGCATGTTATCCGAGCCAGCCATGCTAGTTACTACCACGCAGGAATTCACCGGCCTTGGCCACATCCTCACGACAGCCGATATAGATAGGGCAGCGCTGGTCCAGTTTTTCCGGCATGAGATCCAGAATCGGCATTTCACCGTTGGTCGCGGCACCGCCAGCATTTTCGATCAGGTAGGCCATCGGATTAAGCTCAAATAACAGACGCAGTTTGCCTTGCGGCGCATCGTCAAGGGCCGGATACATGAACAGCCCCTTGCCCTTCATCAAAACCTGGTTAATATCCGGTACAAAACCGCCAGAATAACGCAACTTGGCACCTTTGTCTTCCAGGTAGCGGATATACTTCTCGTTCTCGGGCGTATACTTCTTGCGCAGGCCACCCGGGGAATAGATGTCGCCAGCTGGCTTCATTCTTACATTCTCACGGGTGAGGGTATATTCCATCAGCTGGTTCATGGTGAACTCATAGACCCCTTTGCCAGCCGAATAGACCAGCGAAACACGTGGTCCGTAAAGGATATACATGGCTCCAACCATATTACGGCCGGGTTGCAACAGGTCGCATCCCTGATAGATGCCAACGATCGTGCCGACCGCCAGATTCACGTCCACAAGCGACGAGCCATCCAGAGGATCATAGGCCACGGAAAACATGCCTTGCGGGTTGCTGGACACCTGATAGATCTCATCCATCTCTTCGGAGGCGATGTTGCAGACAACACCGGAATGTACCAGCCTCTTGCGCATGATGCGGTCAGAAAGCACATCCAGGGCCAGTTGCTCCTCGCCATACAGGTTTGAAGTTCCGGCAACGCCAAGATCACCTGTTCTGACAGCATTGATGACATATTTGCTGGCCTCGGCAATCTCACACAGCAGATGCACCAGATTGTCACTTATGTTTTGCCCGCGCAGATGCTGGCGGAAATCGACCTGAAATTTGGTTTTGCCCGGTTCAGTGTACATGTCATCCTCCACATTTATTGAATTGGCATTATAAAAGGCACCTTGATGATATAGACCAAAATACGGGCGTTGGCAACAGGGATGGATAAAAAATGATACTCAAATCGCAGTCAGGGATACCACGAAGGTCACCAGTCCATCCAGCATAAAAACAACAAACAGACTGGTCATGACAGCCCGGGTTGCCGCCTGTGGCACCTCGGTGGCACTGCGTCCAACCTTGAGCCCGTAGCGACAGCAGACGGTTGAAATCAGCAGCCCGAACAGTGCGCTTTTCGCAAACAGGGCAGCAATTTCACGCAGACCTAGTGAGGCAAGTATGCCCTGGAAAAACTGGTCAAAGGGGATGTGCCAACCCAGGGATGCCACCAGGAACCCCCCCAGAAAGGCTGTCAGCACAAAGTAGACCGTCAGAATGAGTGATGATGTGGTAACCCCGATAATACGCGGCAGGATCAGATATCTGTCAACCGGAATACCCATCATTTCCAGCGTATCCAGTTCACCGTTGATCTTCATGGTGCCCAGCTCGGCGGCAATTGCCGTGCCGCTGCGCGATATGATGATCAGTGCGGTCAAAAGTGGGGCCAACTCTCTCAACATCATCCAGACCAGAATTTTTCCGGTTAGCGAGCCGTTACTGCCCACCAGACTGACCACCTGCACAACAATCACCGTGCCGATGATTACTGCAATTGTTACGATAATGCCAACCGCCTCAAGTCCGGTAAAATAGACCTGCTTCAGCAGCACAGTCCTGACAGCCGCCCGTCCCTGTCCCAATACCGCAATGCAGTTTCTGAAGACCGACAGCAGCATGGTCATCACGTCATAGAACAGGATCATGATTTTTGTGGCAGAGCGACCGACCGAAATGAACATGAAAGTGACCTGATACGGATTCTGAAGTCAATGATCAAAGTGAAACACAGCGCCATCATGAAGCAGCTCGATGCCCGGCAGTCCCATGCGGGCGATTTCCTGACGAATGACGTCGTAATACTGGGGTTTGGGATGTGTGATCAGTATCCGGGCAGGCAGAGTGCCAATTTTGAGCAGCTCCTGTCTTAGCAGGGAACTGGTCAGATGTTTTGTGAGCAGGGCCAGTTCCTCCATCGAGTCGGGAAAAGACACTTCCGCGATCAGGGCATCCACACCGGAGACATGTTTCCAGAACTCTTCCGTAGGACCGGTATCGCCGGTATAGGCCAACTTGACCTTGCCACGGGAAACGATATAACCCACCGCCGGCACAGTGTGGTCAACAGGGATCGCCTTGACGACATAGCCATTGACCGCATAATCGTGGTTGGTTGTAATCGTGTTGAAGGCAATCACTGGGTTCTGCGGGGTGGGAATCTTGGTGAAGTCCGGCCAGATGGCATTATTGAAGAGATGGTTCTGCAGAGCAGCGATCACCTCTTCAATACCGTAGATCATGACCGTATGACTCAGATTTTTGATGATAATGTTATCGGCCAGGGCCGGAATACCGCGGATATGATCAAGGTGGGAATGGGTAATGAATATATGTTTGATGTTCCACTGCTCATTTTCGGTAAGCACGG
>Ga0116183_1005745_pt1 | contig 11644 bp, 5 predicted proteins | sample AD_UKC078_MetaG_FD_89753 | JGI IMG/M metagenome (GOLD analysis project Ga0116183, IMG submission 89753) | Active sludge microbial communities of municipal wastewater-treating anaerobic digesters from USA - AD_UKC078_MetaG | ecosystem: Engineered > Bioreactor > Anaerobic > Digestate | place: USA...
ATAACAGATTTCATTGTAACAGGATCATAGATTTTGCGTAAGAGCCCGGACAGGGACAGACTTGTGAGATGGATACTAACTTGCCTGTTGCTGTACTAAGTCATTTCCCTGTCATTATTTACGGATTCAACAAAAACTTTTAAACCTTCCACTTTTTTTACAATAACTTCTTCTCCATTTTTAATTTCTCTACTAAGTGTAACAGCGTTCCATAACTCACCTCTTACCATTACCTGTCCCTGTGGAGTAAGATCAACTCTAACGACACCTTTCATTCCTATTATACCTTCCTGCCCTGTCTTTACCTGTTTTCTTAAACTTTTCAATACTACACCTATAATAAATATAAAAAATAGTGTTGTTACAACTATAACTCCCAGTATAAGTAAGGGCGAAATCCTGTAATAGGGCAAATCAGAATTAAAAAGAAATAATGAACCTAAAAACAATGAAATTATACCTCCTGCTGTAAGGATACCATGAGACGGTGCTTTAATATCTATAATAAAAAGTAAAAAAGAAAAGCCAATTAAAGCAAGACCTGCATAATTCACAGGTAAGGTTCCGAGAGAGAAAAAAGCAAGTATCATACAGATGCCCCCGACTACACCCGGTAATATTGACATAGGACTTGCCAGTTCATAGATCAAACCATAGGTGCCAAGTATTATCAAAATATACGCTATATTTGGATTACTCAGAACATTCATAAATTTTTCGCCGGCACTCATAGGAATTTCTTTTATAATGGCATTAGAAGTCTCAAGAGTTACTGTTCCCTTAATTGTCTCACTCTTCAAACCATTTATCAATTTAAGCAAATCTGAAAGGTCATCTGCTATCATATCAACTACTTTTAGCTGAAGGGCCTCCTTTTCTGTTACAGAAACACTTTCTCTTACGGCTTTTTCTGCCCACTCTACATTTCTTCCTTTTCTCTCAGCTGTAGTCTTTATTAAAGCAACAGAATCATTTGTTATCTTATCTTTCATCTCCTGAGACATCTGTTGTTCCCCATCCTGACCGAGCATAACCGGATGAGCTGCACCAATATTAGTATTAGGGGCCATTGCTGCTACATGAGCAGAAAGTGTAATGAACACACCTGCTGAGGTAGCACTGGCTCCTCTCGGATATACATAAACAATTACAGGCACAGGGGAACTAATAATCTTTTGCATTATATCTTTCATCGATTCCATAAGGCCACCGGGAGTATCCATTTCTACAATAATACATATAGCCCCATGCTGTTCTGCCTGATTTAAAACTCTTTTAAAATAAGTATCAGTAACAGGACCTATGGGACCTTTAATTTTTATTACAAAAATCTCTCCACTATTTTTCGAATTCACCGGGTTAGATAGAAAAAAAATCGAAGAAAATATTAACAATAATAAAATTAAAGATTTCTTCATATTAGTCACCCCTCTCCAAATTTACAAATATTATATATATTAATAAAATTATAACCTATTTTTCAGGTATTGTCTACTATTTCACCTGTGTTGAGATTGCCCTACTATGAGGAGGATTTCAGATAACATAGTAGAAGTATAATTATAACTATCAGCTATTAGCTATCAAGCTTTCAGCTTTTTATTCGTTAGTTTGATTGCTAAATAGATACAAGGAGTCTTTAGTGAAGGTTAACCTTATAATTCTAATTATTTTACTTATTGTTATTTATCCATCTTATGCGGTTGAAACAGGTACTATATTTATAACCTCCCAACCTGTGGGAGCAACAGTTATTATGGATGGGAAAAATGTAGGTAATACTCCTCTACCACTTCATAAAATCAGCAAAGGTAAACATCAAATAAAAATTATATTGAAAGGTTATAAAGAAATAACTAAAGAAATAAACGTTTTACCTGATAATACAATAACAAAAAATTTTGTTCTCCAGCAGGGAGATGGAAGTATTGAAATTAAATCAAAACCTCAAAATGCCAGAGTAATCTTCGATAAAACAGATATAGGTAAAACACCTGTTAAATTAAACAAGGTACCGGCAGGAACCCATCTTATCAGTATTTCTATGGAGGGATATAAAACGTATGTCCAGAAAGTTAATGTAGAAAGTGGAGAAACAACACGTATAAATATATTATTGGAATCTCTCGAATATGTAGATGCTAAATTCAGTAAATTAACCATAAAAACTCTCCCTCCTGATGCATTTATATATATAGATGAAAAATTTATAGGAAAAAGCCCCTTATTAGAAATTACTATTGAAACAGGTAAACACACTATGAAAATATCAAAAACAGGTTACAAAGTAAAAAAAATTGACATGGAAGTTAAAGATGAAAATAAAATAAATGAAATAAAAGTATCATTACAAAAATCAAAAAACTTTAATCAAAATTATTTTTCTGTAATTATTCCTCTTGTTATAATTTTCCTATTTATTCTGGTAGTAATATTTAAGAAAAAAAGATCTTCTTCAATAAAATCTGTTTATTCTGATAAAAAAATAAGATCAGTAGGAAAATATACTATTAATAATAAAATTTTTGAAGATAATTTTTTTACTGTTTATAAGGGGAAACATAAAAATACCAACAATGAGGTATTCATTAAACTCCCACTTACTCATCTGGTGCAGGATCCAACTTTTAATAAATATTTTCAGGAAAATATGGAAATCTGGAAAGGTCTGCAACATCCTAATATTGTCAGTGTATATGAATATGGGTTGGAAAAAACGTTATATATAACTACAGAATTTATAAAAGGAAAAAATTTAGAAGAGATTATCTCAGAGAATGAAATTATTAACCTCAAGCAATCATTAGATATAATATATCAGATAACTTTAGCTCTCAGTTACGCTCAGGCAAAAAGCGTAATACACGGAGATTTAAAACCAGCTGATATATTCCTAACCACCAGCGGACAGGTTAAAATAAATGATTTTTCTATATACAAAGATTTATATTCTTATTCAATAAATTCTATAGGTTTCTATAAAGGTCAGATGCAATATATGGCTCCAGAAAAATTAGAAAAAAAACCTTTAGATTTCAGAACAGATTTATTCTCTCTTGGAATTATACTTTATAGATTATTTACAGGGGAGCTGCCTTTTGAAGGTGATACACCTCATATGCTTCTGGAAAGTCAGTATTATAAAGAAATTACTCCCATGAAAACATTTAACCCGGAAGTGCCGGATCAGATTCAGGAAATAACATTGAATTTAATTCAAATAGATCCAAATCAAAGGATAAAATCAATTGAACAATTGATAAAACTTCTAAAAGGAATAAAAGATAACTTATAATTTTTATATGATTACCACATTAAATCCAGGGACAAGACTCAGAAATAGATATCAGATAATAAAATTACTGGGTAGAGGTGGTCAGTGTATAGTATATCTTACTTATGACCAGTTTACAGGAAAAAGTCTGGTAGTAAAATGTCTTATAAATAATGCTCAGTCTCCTCAGGATAGAGCACAAAATCTTCAATTATTCATGAAAGAGCAGGTATTTCTTTCTAAACTTGACCATCCTTCTCTACCTAAAGGCTATGAATACTTCCAGGAAGGCGGCTATCATTATATAGCAGTAGAATTTGTACCCGGCCAGAGTATGGAACAGATACTTAAAAGATCCTCTTCTCCCATTCCGGAGAAACAATCTATAGACTGGGGAATAGAGCTTGCAAAAACCCTTGTTTATCTCAGTCATCAAAAACCTCACCCTATCATAATAAGAGATATTAAGCCTTCAAATATTCAGATAACACCTGACAATAAAGCTAAATTAATCGATTTCACTATAGCAAGGGAATGGAAAGACAGAGGACAGGATACAGTGAGAATGGGTTCTCCTGGCTATGCAGCTCCAGAGCAATATAAAGGAAGATCTGATATCAGATCTGATATATATTCTCTTGGAGTTACACTCTATGAGATATTAACAAAAAAAGATCCTTCAGAAAATCCCTTCAATTTTCCCCCTATCAGACAGATTAATCCGAATATATCAGAGGAACTGGAAAAAATACTCCTTAAAGCTATGGAAACTAATGCTGACCAGAGGTATCAAAACCCAAAGGAAATGTTAGAAGATCTCAAATCTCTCGTGGAAATGCAAAATATGTCTGCTTTAGATAAGGCAGCTAAATTTTTTACTATGGGAGAAGAGGAGTTCAAATTAAAAAATTACAAAAAAGCTCTGGAACATTACGAAAATGCATTAAAATGTGAACCAGACATAGGAGAATATTTATGCCGCATCGGTGAAACCCGTTATGCTCTTGGAAATTCGGATAAAGGTCTTATGGAAATATATAAGGGATTTACCTTAAGATTTAAAGGCATACTTTCTCCTCTTCAGATCAATAAAATAAGAGAAAAATATGAATCTATAAAAAAACAGATGGTTACTTCCTGGCCTATGTTTTCTAATAATCTTGCCAGGACATCCAATCAGGCTTTTGAAACAGAACTTTCTGCTCCTCTCACATCGGGATGGGAGAAAAATTATTTTGATGTACCGCCTAAATCCTCTCCGGCCATTGCAGACGATATGCTTTTTATAGGTACAAAATCAGGGAAAGTCCTGTGTGTAGATATCACTTCAGGCACCATGAACTGGGCTTTTGATACAGGGAAACCTGTAATTTCATCTCCTACTTATTATAAAGGGATAATCTATTTTGGATCAAATGATACAAATATTTATGCTGTAAAAAACAATGGAAAGAAACTATGGCATTTTAAAACAAATGGTCCTATTTTTGCTTCTCCTGCTATTTATAACGATATTCTTTACATAGGTAGCAGTGATAATAAATTATATGCCCTGAATTATATTACAATAGGTGCGAAAAAATTGTGGGAATTTGATTCTAAAGCCTCTATAATATCAAGTCCTGCCATTTATGAAGACAAAATTTTGTTTGGAAATATGTCTTCATCACTCTTCGCAATAAATTCACTTACAGGGCAAATAAAATGGATATTTGATACTACCGGACCTATTAGTTCAACACCCGCGGTAGAAAACAATCTGGTATATATAGGATCTTTTGATGGAAAACTTTATGCAGTGGATATTTCTACAGGAAGACTTAAATGGATATACACCACAGGTGGAAAGTTAGAAACAAATGTAGCCATAGCGGATGGAGTAGTATACATAACTTCTACAGATATGAATATCTATGCTATTGATGCTTACAGAGGAACAAAAATCTGGAACTATCAAACTGATTCCCCTATATTATCATCACCTGTAGTAGCAAATAAAATAGTTTATGTTATAACAAATAACATCTATTGCCTTTCTGCCTCTTCGGGACAGCTAATGGGAAAAACAAAAATTGTCGGGCCAACCCATGCATCTCCAGCTATCGCAAAAGGTAATCTTTACTTTGCCTCCAGTAATTTCTTATACAGTTATGGCTCAAGTGCAGGTCTGACAATCAAATATGCTGAAGAAGCTTATAAACTCTTTAAAGCAGGGCAATATTTCAAAGCTGCCGAAATTTATAAAAAAGTAGTGGCTATAGAACGTAAAATAGAGTATCTGGATGGTCTTGCAAAATCCTGTTACTATTCTGAAGATGATAATCTTATTGATGAAGCAATAAATGCTTTTCAGGAACTCATTGCAAGCAATTATTCCACAGAATATTCTGTTATGCTGGGAGATTTAATGTTTAAAAAGACAGATTACAAGAAATCTCTCCTTTATTACCAGAAGGCAATTAAAATTAATGATAATCTGGACTGGCCTCATTTCAGAGTGGGATTTATTAATTATAAATTCAAAGCAAATCCAATAGAAGCTATAAATGAAATACAGAAAGCCATAAAAATAAATCCTAAAAATCCCGCTTATGTTAAAACCCTTGGAGAAATATTTGAATCTCTTGGCCAGGAATATGAAGCACTTAAGTTTTACACAAAGGTTCTGGTTCTCAATCCAAAAGATTCAGACGCTAAAAAGAAACTTACAAACATTAGAAATACAATTAATGCCAAAGAAGCTTTTGAAGAAGGGAAGAAATTAATCATCGAGGGTAATTTAGATAAAGCTATAATTAAATTTCAGGAAGCAGTTAAAAACCGCCCTGATTCAGCTGAATATCATTATGAACTCGGCAAATCTTATCTTCAAAAAGGAGATAAAAAATTCCTGGCAGAACTTAAACAGTCTCTTGCAATTGACCCTTCTAACAGGGATTATCTTATGACAACCGGTAATGCCTTATATGAACTACTATCAAAAGATCCATCAGCCAGAGATGAAGAAACAATGAACTTTGCAATGGAAGTCATAAAAAAACTCGATAATCATATACTATTTGGAAACTTTCTATTGTTATGTGAAAAATATGAAGAAGCCCTTATGCAATACAATTTATCAATGATAACAGTAGGAGGTATTATAGAATATAAAAAAAGTCAGTGTTTTCTTAAACTTAATAAAATAAATGCAGCAATTGCCTGTCTTCGCAGGGCCATAGAACAGGAACCATCGGAAGGAATCTATTATAAAGAACTGGCCTTTCTATTATTAAAAATAAATAAAGAAACAGAAGCTATTGATATATTAAAAAAATCTTCCGAACTAATTCCAGAAGATAAGGAAATAATCGATAAAATCAAAGAAATTTCACAGAAATACGAAGATGGTGAGAAGAATTTTCGAGACGGTAAAGACAAACTGCTTTTAAATCAATTAGATGAAGCCATAACACTGCTTAATAAAGCAATAGAACTTGTGCCAGTAAAGCCAGAATATTATGCTAAACTTTCAGAAGCTTATCTATACAGTAAAAAATTAAATGAAGCTGAAAAAACAATAAATAAATCTATAGAATTAACTCAGGGTGAATCTCCTTATCTGGTTTTATTGGGAGATATATTTATAGCTCAGAATAATTTTTCCAGTGCCATTGAAGCTTATAAAAAAGCCATAGAAAAAAATTCTTTATATATTGATGGTTATTTAAAACTCGGAGAAGTTTATGAAAAAACAGCTAATATAGAAGAAGCCCTTACGGAATTCCAGAAGGCTTATACTATCAATCCATTAGATGATAGTATAAAACAGAGAATCGACATATTGATAAATCTTCAGAGTATGAAAAGATGGACTATGAAAGGTAGAGAAGGTAGAAGACAATCTTTTCAGGAAATAGAAACTACTCTTGCACCTCCTGCTATACTTCGCTGGAGTTTTCTTGCAGAAAACTGGATTTTTGAAACAAAAGGTAAAATAAGATCATCACCTGTTATAGATTACGGAACTGTTTATATAGGTTCCTACGATGGCAACCTTTACGCTATTGATATTCAATCAGGTGAAAAAAAATGGCAAAATATAACCGGTAAGGCCATTCATTCCACCCCTCTTATATGCAAAGATAATGTCTACTGCGGTTCTATGGATAATAATCTTTATGCCTTCGAAGCGATAACTGGTAAATTCCTCTGGAAATTTAATACGGGATCACGAATAATATCTTCCCCTGTTTCAGATAAAGAATTTATTTATGTCACAGGTGAAAACGGAACTATATTTGCTCTGAATATTTCAACGGGAAATCAAAATTGGAATAAAAAGCTTCCCTGTCCCATACAGTGTTCCCCTTCTCTGGAAAAAGAAATCCTTTATACAGGTGGAATGGACGGTAAAATTTATGCCTTAAAAACTGACAATGGAGAAATCCTCTGGGAACAGACTCTGGGAGGTAAAATTACAGGTTCGATAGTCATAGGAGAAGAATTTCTTTATGGCGGTTCATGGAATAAATACTTTTACTGTATGAAAAAAGAAAATGGACAGTTTCTATGGACATTTAAAACCGGTGGAAAAATACTCTCTTCCCCGGCTTTTGATGGAAAGAGTATATATTTTGGATGTGAAGATAAAAAAGTTTATTCATTAAATGCCAGCAGTGGTGAAAAGAATTGGGAAATTAAAACTAAAAGCAGAGTCAACTCTTCTCCTGCTGTGGCAAATAAACTGATTTATATTGGTTCAGATGTTGGAAAAATCTATGCCTTTGGAGTAGATGATGGACGCCCCTGGGAATATCAGACTAAAGGCCCTGTAATATCTTCTCCTGCTATAGCAGAAGGAATGCTTTTTACAGGTTCAGATGACGGCAAACTCTACTGTTTCCGTAATTACAGAAGTGATGAAACACCTCTTCCCACTGCAAAAGAAGAAGGGAAAAACTGGTGGAAATTATTTTAAATTTTTCCTATATTATCAAGAAAAAAGAAGGCTTCTTTATAAAGCTCAAGACTCATATATAGCCTTGCGAGACGTAATAAATTTGCCAGGGTCATCTTTACTGGCTTACCTTCTTTTAATTCATTACTCCAGAGTAAAAATGCAAATTTGGGTTGATCTAAAAAAAAATAAATCCAGCTCTCTTTTTTATCAAATTCAACTTTTTCCCCTTTTTGCTGAAAAAACATAGATCTGTGAGCTGCTTCTGAATAAAAAACCAGAGACTGTTTTTCTTTCTTCAATTTTCTATATATTTTACCAAGTCCTTCCAGAGTGCTCATAAGATTTGTAAAGTCACCTGTTTTCCACTGCAATGAAATAGCTTCCCTGAAAGTTATAAGAGATTTTTTCAATCTCCCCTCACTGAGATATAGATTAGCAAGATTTTTAAGACAGCTCAATACTACTTTATATTCTCCCTGAGGAGAGGCAAATTTATAATTTTCAATTTGCTTAATGAGCATATCAGACCTGCTCTGACCGATTAGAGATGTACTTTTTGTCCACTCCTCTTTATATGGGGCCAGAGAAAACTCTCTTTTCCCTCTATAAAAATAAGTGTTAAAAAACTCATTTCTGCTGGACTTTTCAGAAGAAGAATACTTTGCTTTATCTATATTACCCAGATAAAATTCTATAGTCTTTTTATTGATATTTTTACCTGCAACTTCTAAAGCATCAAGTGATTTAACCCAGCTATATCTGGCTTCATCCCAGTTATCCAGTTCTCTTAATATAAGACCTCTGTAAAAAAAATAATAACTTTCAGCATGAGCTATCTCAAGGTCTCTCAAAATAGAAAAACATTTCTCATAAAGATAAAATGAAGAATCCTGCTCCTTCATTTTTTTATTGATAAAGGCCAGATTGTAAAGTATATGAGCTCTTTTCAATTTATCCTGAGATTTATGAGACACTGAGAGAGCTTTAGAATAATATTCTCTTGCTCCGGGATATTCACCCTGAAGATCTCTGGAATAACCAAGGCCTAAAAGAACATTAGTAAGAACATTGGCATTTTCATCTTCTTTTATTGACATATTCAGGGCCCTATCAAAATAATATTCAGCTGTCTGAAGCTCCTCTCGCTCACAATAGTTAACCCCTATATCTGTTAATGCAGCAATAAGGCCACAGGTATCATTAATTCTCTCAAATATATCTTTTGCTTCAGTAAAACAATTGAGACCATCATCTAAATATCCTTTTTCCTGAAATATCATACCTGTATCAACTAAAAAACTACCCTTTACATTATCTGACAGGGTATGGCAAAATTTTTTTGTTTCCAGCAGCTTATTATATGCAAAATCCTTTCGATCAGTAGAAAATAATAATTTCACTTCTTCTAACAAAAAGGAATATTTCAAAACATCATGTTTTATTCTGTCAGAAACCCATATCCCCAGCTGACATAATTCTAAAGCTATGGAATATTCTTTTTGTTCGGCAAAAATCTCAGAATGAAAAAACAGCTCCCACGTAAAATCTGCAGTTATAAATCTTTCATTTTTATTTAAAAAATCAATTTTTTTCTTATAACTCTCCAGGCATGCAAGAGCTTCAAAAAGATTTTCTGATTGCAATTTATCCAACCGTCCTCGATTCGTGAAAGATAAAAGAAGAATCTTTTCTCATTTCATTTTATATATTATATATCTATTTTAAAAATTTTACAAACCTGTAAAAGGATTTCTAAAAAATCTAATAGAATTATCAATATATAATGATAAAACAAAGAATAGCTATTTTATTTCTTATATTTTTAAGCTTATCTATCTTTCAAACTCCGGGGCAGGAGTATACATCACCTATCAAAATTATAGTTAAAGTCATTGAACTTAAAGAAAAAGGTGAGCTTCAGAAAGCAGAAACTCTGCTTTTAAAATATAGTGATCTTTATCCTGAAAATCCCCAATTCTACTATCATCTGGGATTAATATACAAAGAAAAAAATGATCTTTATAAAGCTTCTGAGGAACTTAATAAAGCTATATCTTTAAAATCTGATATGATGGAAGCTTATTATGAACTCGGTAATATCTATGAAACATTAAAATTAAAAGGTAAAGCAACAGAAGCATTTAAGAAAGGCTATCAAATTGCTTATCAAAAATCAAATAGTTTAATGCAAATCAAACTATTCCAGGAATTAGAAAAACTTGGTGCTTTCACACAGGAAAAACAGAAATGGATAGAGCAATCCTGGTTTAATATAGAAGGTGGAAAACTGAATAAAATTTCTTTTATAGATAACAATCACGGAATAGCTTTAGGTACATCAGACTACAATAATGAAATTATAATATTCAGAACAGAAGATAGTGGACAAAACTGGTATGAGGTCAAAGTTTCACTTAAGGGCGCCTTGAAGGATCTTTATTTTATAAATAAAAATCTGGGATGGGCCGTAGGTTATGCGTATGATGAAACTCCGAAAAAACTGATATTAAAAACGATAGATGGTGGTAAAAATTGGATGCCCATATATTTAGATAATAAAATAGATTACCTTTCTTCTATATTTTTTTTAAATGCCTATGAAGGTTGGCTTACAAGTTCTAATAGTGTCTATCATACTACAAATGGTGGAATTAATTGGACAATGAGTGGTAATTTTAAATCTGAAAATCTGAAATTTAATGATATAATCTTTATTAATTCAGATATAGGTTGGATTATTGGTTCAGAAAAAACATTCAATGAAAAAAAAGGTTTAATCTATAAAACAGTAGATGGAGGAAAAACATGGATAAAACAGAAATATATATCTCCATCTATTGAAATGAGGAGTATATATTTTGTACTTAATAAATATGGATGGATTGTCGGGTGGGATGGTAATTCTCCATATGGATTAATAATATGTACTACAAATGGTGGTAAAGAGTGGTATATACAGGATAATATTATTGATAACAGCATAAAATCTACAGGATATGATATGCCGGCTATATTGAGGGATGTTTATTTTATCAATAATAGAAATGGATGGGTAAGCGGTCTGGGGCGGAATGGTCTGGGGCTTATATTAAAGACCACTGATGGAGGAAAAACCTGGTATAAAGAAAATACTGATGGACTTAATATTTCCTCCTTTAATTCAATATTTTTTCTTAATATAGATAAAGGTTGGGCAGCAGGAGATCGTTTATTGTCAGGACCGACTATAATTACATACAGAAAATAAATTCCTGGTAATGAGTTAAATTCTCATTACACATTATAGTATATTTCATAACTTATTAGAATTTAAATAATTCGCAATTCGTAATGCGTAATGGGTTATCTCACGCATCACGCTTTACGCATTACGAGGTTCTTAATTATGGATTGTTATGAAACTAACTATAAACATCACACATATAGAA
>Ga0116183_1005751_pt1 | contig 11638 bp, 10 predicted proteins | sample AD_UKC078_MetaG_FD_89753 | JGI IMG/M metagenome (GOLD analysis project Ga0116183, IMG submission 89753) | Active sludge microbial communities of municipal wastewater-treating anaerobic digesters from USA - AD_UKC078_MetaG | ecosystem: Engineered > Bioreactor > Anaerobic > Digestate | place: USA...
CAAGATGCTGGACAAGGGCCAGGCGGGTGACAACATCGGGGCGTTGCTTCGCGGCGTCCAGCGCACGGAAATCGAGCGTGGCCAGGTACTAGCCAAGCCCGGTTCGATCAAGCCTCATACGCATTTCTTCAGCGAAGTGTACGTGCTGACCAAGGAGGAAGGCGGCCGTCACACGCCTTTCTTCAACGGCTACCGTCCGCAGTTCTATTTCCGCACCACGGACGTGACCGGCTCCATCAAGATGCCTGAAGGCGTAGAGATGGTGATGCCCGGTGACAACGTTCAGATGGAAGTCACGCTGATCACGCCCATCGCGATTGAGCAGGGACTTCGCTTCGCCATCCGTGAGGGCGGCCACACTGTTGGCTCCGGCGCCGTTGCCCGCGTCATCGAAGACTGATCCCCTGCGTCCGACAGAGAGAGGTGTAAAACATGGCAGTAAAGGAAGCGCGCACCAACATCGTGTTGGCTTGTACTGAGTGCAAGCAGCGCAACTACAACACCATCAAGAACAAGAAGAACAACCCCGAGAGGATTGAGTTGAGCAAGTATTGCCGCTTCTGCAAGAAGCATACGGCTCACCGTGAGACGAGGTAAGCAAGATGTCAGAAGACAAGTCCAAGCGTGTTCCGGCCAAAAAGGCAAAAAACAGCACGGTTGACAAGGTTCTTAACTTCTTCAAGAACCTGCCTGCCAACATCGTCAAGCCTTTCAAAAACACCTGGCGTGAGCTTCGCAAGGTGACCTGGCCCACCCGTGAGAACCTGATCAACTCAACCTTGCTTGTATTGGCTTTCATGGTGTTCATGGGTGTGGTGATCGGTCTGCTTGACATGGGCTCCACCGAGGTTGTCAAGCTGCTGTCCAGCTGGGCAGGCTGATGGGTGAAGCGATGCCAGAACAGGATTTGAACCAAAACAGCAAAACGGCTGCCTGGTATGTTGTACATACCTATTCCGGCTACGAAAACAAGGTCAAGGACAACCTGGAGAAGGCTGCTGAAAACAACCGCATGCAGCACCTGATCCAGGAGGTCCAGGTACCTATTGAAGAAGTCGCCGAGATCAAGAATGGCAAGCGTGTGATTACCCAGCACAAAACCTTTCCCGGCTATGTGCTTGTCAAGATGATCATCACCTCGGAGTCCTGGTATGTCGTGCGCAACACGCGCGGCGTCACGGGCTTTGTCGGCCCGGAGAGCAAACCGGTGCCGCTGACGGACGCTGAGTTTGAAATCATGATGAACAGCCAGCCCCAGGCTGAAGCCACCAAGCTTGTTGTCGGCGAGGAAATCCGCATCCTGTCCGGTCCCCTGGAGAACTTCACCGGAACTGTTGAAGCGGTGGACGTGGCCCGCGGCAAGCTTCAGGTCAAGGTCAAGATGTTCCTGGGCCGCGAGATGCAGGTGGAGATTGAATTGGACCAGGCCGAGAAGGTCACCTGAACCGTACGTTTTCCAGTGGGAGGCGCACAGCGCCGCCATAACCACATTATTGAGGAGGAGCCACAAACATGGCAAAAAAAGTCGCAGCAGTCATCAAACTGCAAGTTAACGCCGCCAAGGCGACCCCCGCGCCCCCGATCGGTCCGGCGCTGGGCCAGCATGGCGTGAACATCCCCGGTTTCTGCAAGGAGTTTAACGAGCGTACCGCAAAGCAGGCGGGGTACATTATCCCCGTTGTGATCACGGTCTATTCGGACCGCTCCTTTACCTTTATCACCAAGACGCCGCCGGTGCCTGTGCTGATTAAAAAGGCGCTGAACATCGAGAGCGGCAGTGATAAACCCAACAAGATCAAGGTTGCTCAGCTTACCAAGGACCAGGTTCGTGAGATCGCGGCCACCAAGATGGTCGATCTGAACGCCGGCAGCATTGAGGCGGCGATGAGCATGGTCAAAGGCACTGCCCGCAGCATGGGCGTCACCGTCGAGGAATAAAGGAAGCGTGTGGGAGGACATTGCGCCGCTATTACCACAGGGAGGAAGTATACATGAAACACGGCAAGAAGTATCTTGAGTCCAAAAAGCTCATTGATGAAAGCAAGCTGTATGATCCGGCTGATGCCATCAGCCTTGTCAAGCAGACCGGCAAAGCAAAATTCGACGAGACCATCGAGCTGTCCATTCGCTTGGGCGTAGATCCCCGCCACGCGGATCAGCAGGTGCGCGGCGCGGTGGTGCTTCCCCATGGCACCGGCCGCGTGGTGCGCGTCCTAGTGTTTGCCAAGGGCGAAAAGGCCGAGGAAGCACGCCAGGCAGGCGCTGACTATGTGGGCGAAGCCGAGCTGGTTGAGAAGATCCGCACTGAGAACTGGTTTGACTTTGATGTCTGCGTCGCCACTCCGGATATGATGGGCGTCGTAGGCAAAATCGGCCGCATCCTGGGCCCCAAGGGCCTGATGCCCAATCCCAAGTCCGGCACGGTCACCAACGACGTGACCAAAGCGGTTGCTGACATCAAGGGCAGCAAGGTTGAGTACCGCATCGACAAGACCGCCATCGCGCACTGCCCGATCGGCAAGGTTTCCTTCACCGATGAGCAGCTCCTTGAAAACCTCAACGTGCTGATGGACGCGGTTGTCAAGGCCAAGCCCAGCACAGCCAAGGGTGTCTATCTGCGCTCGCTCTACCTGAGCGCCACCATGGGCCCCTCCGTCCGCCTGAATACCCTGAAGTTCTAATAGAATCTTTTGTCAGATTTTTTTCAAAACCCGCCGGTCCAGCTGGTGGGTTTTTTGTAGTGATACTGATTCCAATCTTTATTGCATCGTTGCGCCGGGTCTTTTGTCGCCCTGCTGTGTCAGTCAGCCTCGACGCGGCTTTAGCTACGCCATCGGTTTCCTTCCTTGCAGGCCAACAAAATCCCTCGCCGCTTTGGATGCAAACAGGCTTTACATCAGCATCAAACAAAAAACAGGGAGCCAAACCCGGCTCCCTGCTGCGATTGAACAGGAGAGATCTTACTCCGCTTCGGGTTTGTTGTTCTGCTCCTGAGCCTCCAGCTCCTCACGCGCCTTGCGCATGGCCAGCTCCACCGCGGTTTCGGGACGATCCGTTTCGGAATAGGCCGGGGCTTCATACTGGGGAGCCTGTTCGGTCTTCTGGCTGACCTGTTCATTGTCATGCTGCTGTGCGCTGACGAAGTAGGGGTTTTCCAGGGTCTCGCGGATGGACAGGCTGATGCGCTTGGCCACCGGATCCACGGACAGCACCTTCACGTTGACTTCCTGTCCGGGATGGACGGCGTCTTCAATTTTTTCAACGCGCGTATGAGAAATCTGAGAGATATGAACCAGCCCGTCCACACCGGGCTCCAGCTCAATGAAGGCGCCGAAGGGGCGTACGCGCACGATTTTGCGGGTCAGCACCGAGCCCACGGGATATTTCTCCTCAACGTTGTCCCAGGGACGCGGCTGCAGCTGCTTGTAGCCAAGGGAGATGCGGTTGCGCTCACGATCCAGGGAGAGGATCTTGACCTCGATCTCTTCATTGGCAGTGAGCACTTCGCTTGGAACAACAGAGCGGTTCCAGCTCAGGTCTGATACATGGATCAAGCCGTCAACACCGCCCAAATCCACAAAAGCACCGAAGTTGGTAAAGCGGCGCACGATGCCCTTGACAACGGCGCCCTCCTCCAGCTGGCTCCAGACCGCTTCGCGGATGGCGGCGCTTTCTTGCGCCAGGGCTTCCTTGCGGCTGGCAACAAGGCGCTTCTTAACCTCATCCACCTCGATGATCTTCAGCTTCAATTCCTGACCGACAAACTGGGAAATCTTGTCCACATAGCGCTGGGCTAAATGGGAGGCCGGGATGAAAGCGCGCACACCTTCGACGCTGGCCAGCAGACCGCCCTTGACAGCTTCCCTGCCAAGGCCTTTCACAAGCTCGCCCTTATGGTATTTCTCCATCAGATCAGCCCATACCTTGCGGTTGACGATGTTGCGCTGAGAGAGAATGACATTGCCTTCACCGTCGTTGACCTTGACGACTTCGACTTCGATCTCGTCCCCGAGCTCCACATCCTTGTCGACCATTTCATCCCGCTTGAGCAGGCCGTCAGACTTATAGCCGATGTTGACGCATACTTCGTCATCGGTATTCTGCACAACCTTGCCGGTGATGGTCTGGCCGGTGCGGATGCGGGCCATGCTGGCTGCGACAGCATCCATGAAGCTGGGTTCTGTTTTGTGCTCAGCCTGGGCTGCCGCGGCTGCGGGCGCTTTTTCAACCGGAGCTGCCTCAGCAGCGGGAGCTTCCTCAGCTGTGGGAGCTTCTTCAGCCGGAGCTGCCTCAGCAGCGGGAGCCTCCTCAGTTGCGGGAGCTTCTTCAGCCGGAGCTGCCTCGGCAGCGGGTGCCTCCTCAGCTGTGGGAGCTTCTTCAGCCGGGGCGGTTTCTGCTGCCACTTCTTCAGCGGCTTGTGGGATTTCCTCCACAGCGGTCTCGGCTTCCTGGACAGTTTCTACCGCTGTGTCCATGATCTCCTCCGGGGCCTGGGGCGTTTCAGGGTTCTGGATCTGACCATTGAGTTCCTTGTCGTTCATAAAGTCAACAACCTCCTTAAGTGACCACGCCGGTGTTGATGCACCAGCGGTGATACCAACTCTTTCAAAAACCGGGTCAAAAGCGATATCTCTTAGCTCTTGAGCGCTTTCGACCAGGTAGGTCCGCGGACATAAGGCGCGGCAGGTCTGCGCCAGCTTGAGCGTGTTTGCGCTGTGTTTACCGCCTACTACAACCATGATATCGGAACGCCTGGCCAGCGCTTCCGCCTCTGCCTGACGGGTCTGGGTGGCCTTGCAGATGGTGTTTTCATACCGCAAACCCGGATAGCGTGATAATAAAAGCGGTAACATGGCGGAAAACTGGGCCGGGGGATAAGTAGTTTGACTGACCAGCAGCATATTGTTCAAATCCCTGGGCAAATCGTCTATTTGCCTGGCATCGGAGATAACATAGCTGGGACCGGAACACCAGCCGACAATGCCTGCTACCTCAGGGTGGTTCGCGTCACCAAGGATGATGACCGGGCTTCCGTTGCTGCTGTGCGCCTCCACCAGACGGTGAACGTGTTGGACGAATGGACAGGTGCAATCGATCACCTCGCTCGCACTTTGGTGACATCTCCTCAAAGTACGAGGATCGGTCCCATGGCTCCTGATAATCAGTATAGCGCCATGCGCTTCCTCAGGCGACCGGACCGGCTTGACGCCTTCCTTCTCCAACGCGGCAATGACCGCGGGATTATGGATGAGCTCACCCAGAGTAAAAGCCTGTGTGCCCTGTGCCCTGGCATCCTGGGAAACTGTCAGCGCTGTGCTGACCGCACGGTTGACCCCCATGCAAAACCCCGCGCTGCCGGCCACTTCAATGGGCATTAAATCAAACTACCTCCAATAAGCAATTTTACACAAACCATAAAGCCTTGTCATGCGCAAGATGTTTTTTTAATGTTTTTGCTCTCCAGGTCGCGGTATACCTGTTTGATTTGCTCGCTGAGCTGATCGCTGGCGCTCTTGTCTATACCGTCCCGGGCCAGGCTGTCAACCAGGATGGGCGGGGCGATGACCATGCTGACCCGGTGGAAAGGGCGTGGACGGCTGGTGATATAAACAGGCAGCAGGGGCGTCTTGTGGCGCAGGGCAAGCAGGCTGACGCCTGACTCCATCTGTTCCATCGGTGATCCGCAAGAACGCCGTCCTTCCGGAAAGATGCCCAGCACCTCGCCGGATTTAAGCACCGCCCCGGCAGCGCGCATGGCAGCCAGGTCGCTCATATGACGCGATACGGCGATCATATGCAGCCGTTCCACGATCCACTTGAGCGGCAAAAACTTGGTGATTTCGCGTTTGCCAATAAAATGGATCTCATACTGTGGAAACTTGACTCCCAGAAGCACGGGATCCATCATGCTTTGGTGATTGCAAATCAAAATAAACGGTTTTTTCAGATTTGCCTGCTCGGGGTTGATCAGCTTGCAGGGATAAAACAAAAAAGAAAAGATGCTCAGCAGACACCGTGCGAAGCGGTAAAATGGCGTGCCGCTTGATTTCATTTTAGTTTTGCTCATAGACTTCACAGACAATGGCCAGCATTTTTTGCAGGGACTCTTCAAATTTCAGGTTCGTTGTATCCAGGATGATGGCATCCTGCGCCGGACGCAGGGGATCTGTCTGACGGTTTTGATCCTGTTCGTCTCGGGCGATCAGATCCTTGAGCACAGTGGAATAGTCCGCATCAATACCTGCATCGATCAACTGGTGAAAGCGGCGCAGGGCGCGATCCTCCACGCTGGCTGTCAGAAAAATCTTGACTTTGGCATCCGGCAGAACCACTGTGCCGATGTCCCGCCCGTCAATCAACAGGCTGCGTTCCTTTGCAAGATTTTGCTGAAGGCTGACCAGATACCGCCGTACGGCGGGGAACCTGGAAACAGCGGATGCTGCGGCGCCAATCGCTTCTCCCCGCAACTGCTTGGTGACATCATCTCCGTTAAGAAAGGTGATCTGGCTGTCGCCTTCAAAGCTCACGCCGATGTTGATTTGCCCTTCCCGGATTAAGCGGCCAAGGGCTTCTTCGTCATCGGGCGAAATGTCCTGATGACGAAGAACATACAAGCCAAAGGCACGGTACATTGCGCCGGTATCCAGGTGTACGATTCCCAAGCGACGTGCCAATGCGTTACACAAGGTGGATTTTCCGGCGCCGACCGGGCCGTCCACAGCGATAGAGATAAACCGGTTGTTCTTCATCGGAGACTCACTGTGTCCGCGCCATGTTCTGGGTCAGGTCCCAGCCTGCCAGAATGGCGTTTTGATGAGAAACGGCGTATGGACCTGTCAGCGCGGCCTCTTCCATATCGCGCGGGAAGTGGACGCACAGGTGGCCATTGATGCCATTGTCTTTGATGTAGTCGTTCTCATGCGGATGGCTGTGGGTGGAGGCCATGTAGACCCGTCCGTCGCTGAAAATGACCCATACCGGACGCGGAGTCCAGTTGTTCTCACCCAGGGCGCTGTTCATGACGGCGCTGTCCACGGCGGTCAGCGTAGCGCCATCAGCGTGTTTGCCCAGGGAGAAAAATCTGAATTCGTAGTGCTTTCCGGACATGAAGTCATAGATGGTTACGTTGCGCAGTTTGGAAGCAATGGGACGGATCTCGGTATACCAGTTGGCGTAGCGCACCTCGCTGGCCTTGGGGGCTTTGAAAGTCGATGCTGACGGGGTTGAGGGCAATGCGGATGCGGCGGACTGCGATGCCGGCAGATGATTACTGACCGCGGAGGAAGAAGCCAGCTTGGCCTTGGTCAGCCGCCCGGCAATGCCATCCGCCTTGAGGCTGTTCTTTTGCTGAAACTCCTTGACTGCCAGGAAAGTACGAGGACCATAGATGCCATCCGCGGCGCCTGTCAGGTATTTGAGCTCAATGAGCCTGTTTTGCAAAGATATGACCGCGCTGCCCGTGCTGCCCACTTGAAGGGTCTCTTCTGCGGCGGCCGGGGCTTTCTCAGGAGACGAGGTCGAAACGGGTTTGTTGGCGACAGCGTTCACGCTGTAAAGCACACCCAGTGTTTGCGTACCGGCGATTCCATCCTGCTTTAAACCGTTGGCACGCTGAAAGGCGGTGACGGCAGCGGCGGTCTGGGTACCAAAGATACCGTCAACGCTTCCGGTCAGGTAGTTCAGGGTGACGAGCCGGGATTGCATCGCGCGCACATCTGCACCTGAGGCTCCGATTTTAAGCGATCCCGAGGGCAAGGGGTTGACCACCGGCTGGTTGACCAGGGCGTCTGCGCCGATGGCAAAGCCGGTGTACAGCGTTTGCTGGGTGGCCAGGTCCGCCACACCGGTCACCGGCAGGTTGTTGACCCGCTGGAAATGGCGCAGAGCAACTACGTCGTCACTGTTAAAGACGCCGTCCGGGGTGATGTTGTAGTATTTCAATTCCACCAAGCGCTGCTGCAGGCGGGTAACCGCCAGCCCTGAGGTGCCCTCCCGGATGATGATGACATTGTCCTGGGTGAGCGGTTCGGACGTGGTTGCCGGCTGCGTATCCGTCTTGCCCTGAGCCTTGATCGCGGTGCGCAGCGCCAGCAAAGTGAAAGCATCCGCCTTGCCGGTTACTTTGATTTTGTGATCCTTTTGGAAGGCGCGTACCGCATTGGTGGTTGCCTTCGTAAACTCATAGCCTACGGAGCTGTCGTAGTGGCCGCTTTCCAGCAGCATTTGATTGAGCTCGTGTACGGCGTCGCCGTAATCACCCTGCTGCATGACCAGGCCATCCAGCGGTGGCAGGGTTTTGGAATAGACCAGCTTGTTTTTGCTGTTACGCACACGTTTTTCAAAGATGAGCTGCTGCAGTTCCGGCAGGACAATGCCGGTCTCCCGCAGGCCGTTCTTCTTTTGCAGGGCTTTGACAGCCGCTGTAGTGCCTGAACCGAACTTGCCGTCGATACCGCCGGTATAATAGCCGTGTTCAGCCAGCGCGTGCTGCAATGCGCGCACCGCGCGGCCTTCCGCTCCGGGAGCAAGGGTCTGGTAATTGATCCGCGCATCCTGATTGATATCCAGCACCTTGCCGTCCAGATACTGCTCAGGGATGTTGATGAACTCCTTGGCTACATAGCCGGTGTATTTGCGGTAATTGATTTTCAGAAAGTTGCCGGTATCCTCCAGCACTTCCACTGTGGCGCCCTCGGGGATGGTCAGGAGGCGCGTGGAAGAGAGGCTGGCGCGCTTGCGCAGGTTGACGGAAGCGGCAGCTGTCGTGCTGTATGGATAAACCGCTTCAGGCAGAGGGGGTTCCACATAGGTATTGGGCTTGCTGGTCGGGGCGGGCGTTTCGCTGACGCTGGCCGACTGGCTGGCGCCGGAGGACTGGGCAGCCTGAAGCGCTGCGGCGAGGGCGGCAAAAGTCTTGGCGCCGATGATGCCGTCCTGCTTGAGGCGGCTGTCCTTTTGCAGCGCTTTGACCGCGGATTGGCTGCCTGAGCCGTATACGCCGTCAATGGCGCCTGTGTAATACTTCAAGGTGGTCAGGCCCTGCTGCACCTCGGCCACGGCGTCGCCGCGGTCGCCCGGGCGGATGGTATAGCCCGGGATGGGGGGCAAAGTCTTGACATCTGTCTGCACACCCCGGCTGTTCCTGGGCATGCCCTCAAACAGCAGGTGCTGGGTAGCCGCATCGGCGCTGCCGGTTTGGGTGAGCGCGTTATTCTGCTGGAAGCTGCTTACAGCCTTGGCGGTACCGGCGCCATATTTGCTGTCAATGGCAAGGGTATAGTATCCCAGCTCCTTAAGCGCCTGTTGAAGCGCCTTGACCCGGGGACCGCTGCTGCCATTGGAGAGCAGCGGGTAGTTGGCGGCGATCTCCGGGGCCGCCTCGTTTTCGGAAGTTGCCTGGTTTGGCGTCTGACTCAGAAAAGCGGAGACCACATAGCCTTTGCGGCCCTCATATTCTACAATTTTATAATTTCCGTCACTGCCTGTGATCAGTACGGCATCTCCCTGGCGGATGACTGCCAGGATATCGCCGCTGGAGGAGGGCTTGCTTCTGAGGCGAACAGAATCTGTCGCATAGGCGACATAGGGGAAGTCTTCACCCATGGCGGTCTGTGCAAACGGCAGCATCATGACCATCACCAGGCACAGCGCCCCAAGTCTCTTTCGTCTGTTCATGACTACCTCCATTATAGGCCAATACTCCACAGATATCGTAGGGCAATGCCCCCGATTTGTCAACAAAATATTACAAAAAGATGAAAATAGTCTTTCTTTTTGCTTTAATGGAGGCGCAGGACGTCCCGGCGCAGGTGAAGCGTATAGGGCGCATCATCCAGCGGCTGGCCAAACACATCCTTGCCATCCTTTGAATAGCGGTGGATGACCAGCGTATCCTCCCCCTCGCAGGCCAGCTCCAGAAAACCACGGGTCAGCACAGGCCTGCTCTTGCGCAGCCGGAAGGCCTCGCGTACAAAATCCTGCGTGGATTTATCCTCTTTGCCCCAGGGGAAGGTGCCCCGGCAAAAGGGATCAGCGGCTCCCTCCATACCGGCTTCATCACCGTAGTACATGCAGGGCATACCCGGCAAGGCGTTTATCAGGCTGACCATCTTGCGAAAGCGCTCCGTGGCCAGCTCCTTGAGATGCTTGTCCATTTCAAGTCCCCGCCGCTGCGCATTAGGCAGGTGGGCATAGTCCTGCCTGACCAGCAGGTTGTGGAGCCTCGCACGGTCATGGCTGCCCAGCAGGTTCATCAGCGAGTAGAAAAACGGCAGCGGATAGTTTTCCTGCAAGGAACGTATCTGCCTCACCACCTGCTGGGCGGGCAGCTCATGGGACAGGAAGCGGATCAGCACGTCGCGCAACGGGTAGTTCATCACGCTGTCGAGCGTATCTCCCAACACATAACTGCGCATCTGACCATAGGCGATCTTATTGCTGGCATCCTCCCAGACCTCGCCCAGCAGCACGGCGTCCTTTGACTCCCTGTGCACGGCTTTGCGCAGCTCGCGCAGGAAGTCCATGGGCAATTCATCCGCCACGTCCAAACGCCAGCCGCTGGCGCCTGCTTTGAGCCAGTGCCGTGCCACCCCGGCAGGTCCCATGATGAAATGGCGGTAACTGGAGTCCGCCTTGTTCAGCTCCGGCAGCGTCGGGATGCCCCACCAGGACGCGTAGTTGTCCGGATGCTTACGGAAGTGATACCAGCTATAAAAAGGGGATTCCTTGCTTTGGTATGCGCCAAGGGAAGGGTAGTTGCCATAGCGGTTAAAATACAGGCTGTCCTCGCCCGTATGGCTGAACACGCCATCCAGCAGCACACGGATACCCTGCTGCCTGGCATCCTCACACAGCCGGATGAAATCCTCCTCATTGCCCAGCAGCGGGTCGATTTTCATATAATCGCCCGTGTCATAGCGATGGTTGGTGCGCGCCTGGAAAATCGGGTTGAGGTAGAGGATGGTGATTCCCAGGTCTTTCAGGTAGGGCAGCTTTTGACGGATGCCTTCCAGATCGCCGCCAAAAAAGTCCAGCGCCCAGTTGTCGCCGCTTCTGTCATCGGCGATAAAATAAGGCGGCTCATTCCATTCGCTGTGCAGCACCCTGTCACGGCGCTCGGCAACAGGCATTTTGCTGCGGTGAAAGCGGTCGGGGAATATCTGGTACATGATGCCTTCGCGCAGGAAGTCAGGCGGGTTGAACGCCGGGTCGTACACTGTGATCTGATAGGCGGGCGGCGGATCCTGATAATGGGCGCCGATGCCGCCCAGCTTGTCCTTGGCGTTGCCGTAGTACAACCAGTGCCCCCGCTCATCCAGGGCCTTGAAGTCATACCAGACCAGGCAGGGGTGGTCGGGCATACGAATCACGGCCTCATATGCGCCGTGAGGCTGTTTGTCCATCGCAATCAGCTGCTCCTGGCTGTTCCAGTAGCGCAGCGTCACCCGGTCGGCATAGCCTTGGATCACCAGCCGGATATGAACCAGGCTGCCGGGGGTGACTGCGCCCAGGGGCTGACGGCAATCAGGATGTCTGGAATCGTGAAACATCTTCATCTGTTGAGGACCTCTTTACTCGCTTGCTTTGCGTTCTTTTTCGCTTTGCGGGTGAGCGCACAATTCCTTCAGCCCGCAGGAAG
>Ga0116183_1005760_pt1 | contig 11628 bp, 7 predicted proteins | sample AD_UKC078_MetaG_FD_89753 | JGI IMG/M metagenome (GOLD analysis project Ga0116183, IMG submission 89753) | Active sludge microbial communities of municipal wastewater-treating anaerobic digesters from USA - AD_UKC078_MetaG | ecosystem: Engineered > Bioreactor > Anaerobic > Digestate | place: USA...
CTCTTACGCAAAATCTATGATCCTGTTACAATGAAATCTGTTATTACAGAATATACAGTTTTATATTTATTTAAGTTATAACTTTCTCCTTTGACGGCATATCTTTTGCTCCAGAGCCCGGACAGGAACAGGTGTATATGTTTTTTGGATACTTTTTTACCTGTTGCGGTACTTAGTATGGGTATAGTTTTTACTCATTTATAAAGAATTTTTAACTACCATAATTCTTGCCCACCATGGATGTACCTGGAAATTTGCTTTCCCGTAATTCACATCAAAAGTTTCTCCTTCATTAAGGAGATCAACAATTGAATTACGTGCACGTTGTTTCATAAGATTTTTCCCCAGTTCTTACTTCTTTAATAAAGAATATTATAGTTTCCTAAAAAAATATTTCTTATATATAACTCATCATCTTTCTACAAGGTGAGAAGAATTTTTACTTTTCATCGCTGGAAACACTTTATTTTTTTCAAAGCTCATTTAGCATTGGGAATACTGCCCGGGTTAAATATATTATCCAGATTCTGTTTTATTTCTTTCTGCCCTGACCGAGTAGGGTCGGGCTGTACTGTTGGTGCAGATTCAGGGGGTGTATCAGGGTCTATATTGGGAGTAAAACTCGATAAAGGTATTTCCTGAGGTGTGGGAGTGGTGTAAATCTGCTGAAAGTTAGATTTAACACCATCTGTTCTTATATAATAAGATGTACTGCCATAGTTTTCCTGTATTCTTAAAGGTAATTTGAGAAAATTAATAACATCTATAAAAGGCAGATACATTATCTTTTTGTCGGTTTTAATATCCAGGCCGATAGCCATTTTTGAGGGGGGATATTCTTTCTTATTTATAATCAATATACCTTTAACTTCATCATAATTATTTTTTACTCCCAGAGCATTTAAAAATTTTTGACCGGGAAAATAGTAGGTTACAGTATCATTTTCCGGATTTTTTACAGCTATATAAGGTGTTTTAAAGGGATTGCCATTTATATAAAGCAGGTAATTCTTATCTTTCTGTTCTTCAGGATAGTATTTTGTAATATCCAGAAAAGTTGTTTCATCTCCAGGACATTTATTCACGAAATGAAAGGTTAAAAATAAAATTATTACGGAAATAAACAAAATTTTACTATACACTTTAATTCTCCTATTTCATAAATTTATTCAATTTTATAATACTTAAAATATAAAAAAAGTCAAGATAAAATAGATTCTGGTTTTATTAAGGGAAAGAGATTTTATTAAAGATTAATACTTCATTCAGTAGATGAGTAATCCTGTTTCCCTGAAGGTATTGGAATAAATTTTCAAATCTATCAAATAAAATATAAAAATATATAATTTTATATTGAATAAAGGTGTTGAATATGTTATAATTTAGAAAAAATTTATCATAAGGTGAATTTGCGATGAAGCCAGGTGAATGGGCTAAAAAGCAGGGACTATGTTATCAAACTGCATGGAATATATAACTATGATAAAATACTAAAAGGTGAAAAAAATCATGAAATATCTGGTTTTTTTTATAATAATTTTAAATCTTCTGCCTCTGTTACCTGTAATAGCTGGAGAGATACCGGAAGAATTTGTAATACCCCGTATAAGCACTCCTCCCGTGATAGACGGTATTCTCGATGATAAATGCTGGGAAGAAAGTGTTAAACTTCCTCTTGATTTTCAGATATGGCCGGAAGATAATACAAAACCATCGGAAGAAACCTATGTATATCTCTGTTATGATTCAGACAATATCTATATAGCTTTTCAGGCCCGTGACAGTGAACCCGATAAGATAAGACATACCCTTGCGATGAGAGACAATATCTCCGGTGATGATACTGTGACAATATATTTTGATACTTATTACGATCAGAGAAATTATTACTTCTTCGCTTTTAATCCACTGGGAATACAGGCAGATGGAGAAAACGGAAATTATAACTGGGATACTCAGCTGACCTCAAAAGGGCAGGTTGACAATGAAGGTTATATCGTGGAAGTATCTCTTCCTTTCACCAGTATAAAATTTCCCACTCCCGATTTCGATACTCCCTGGGGTCTTCGGATTATAAGGACAATAAAGAGAAAAGAGGAAACTATTTCCTGGATGCCACAGTCAAGAGATATACCCTCATGGCAGTTACAGGAAGGAAAGTTTCATGGTTTTGAAGATATAAATATAGGACATCCTGTTCAGATTATACCAGTAATCGTGACAGCGAGCACAGGGAAAAGGGATGAGGAGAAAAATTTTGTTCAAAATCCTTTCAGGGTTGATCCGGGTATAAACTTTAAAGTCGGATTAACTTCGGACCTTACCTTTGATGCCACAATAAATCCCGATTTCAGTCAGGTTGAGGCAGATGCACCACAGATAGATGTAAATACGAGATTTCCTCTTTTTATTCCTGAAAAAAGACCTTTTTTTCTGGAAGGCCAGGGAATATTCTCTACTCCTTTCAGGGTAGTCCATACCCGTCAGATAGTAAAGCCTGAATTCGGAACAAAACTCACAGGGAAAATAGGCAAAAATACCCTGGGGCTTATAGTGGCCTCCGATTCCGCACCTGGTGATCTTTATGAACCGAATGAACCTGGATATCATCAGAATGCCCTCTTCACTATTGTAAGAATGAAAAGAGATATACTGAAAGATTCTGAAATAGGTTTCATATTAACTGACAGAGAATTTTTAAACTCTTTTAACAGGGTTTACGGAATAGACGGAGATCTCAATTTCGGTCAGTATTCTGTCACATTTCAGGGACTGAATTCCGATACTGGAGATGAAGAAGGTTATGTTAAATCAGGAGGTGCCTATAAACTGGGCTTTGATTACTCGGGGAGAAATCTTTCTTACGGCCTTTCTCATACCGCTGTAAATCCTGATTTTGAAGCCCAGTCAGGTTTTATATACAGAACAGGTTATAAACATTACAGTGGATGGATGGGATATGAATTTCAGTCAGACGATGAAAATACCCTTCTCAGAACCTGGGTACCAATGTTTTATGGAGATCTTTATTATGATTATAATGGAACATTAACCGAAGGACTCGCTGATTTCGGAATGTACTTCTCCCTTTCTAACCAGACGAGTTTTGATGTCTATGGCAACACAGGTTATCTTAAATATGAAGGATCGGATTTTTATCCTTCACAGATAGAGTTCTGGTTTAATTCCTCTTACAGTCAGACTATTTCCGGAGGATTTGGGTTCTATCTCGGCCGTGAGGTAAACTATGACCCTGACAGACTGATTCTCGGTAATTCTTCAGGATATAATATGAATTTAACCCTTAAATTCGGAGAAAATTTCAGAAATACCTTTACTTATTCCAGTAGTAATTAACAGATCCTCTTACAGATGAAATAATCTTTGATGTGAGTATACTCAGGAATTCCCTTACCTATCAGTTTACAAAAGATCTGGCCTTCAGAAATATAATTGATTTTAATTCCTACGGAGATAAACTGGGAATTAATTTCCTCTTTACCTGGACGCCAAACCCGGGAACCTCTTTTTTCATAGGTTATGATAATCGTATGTCCAAATACGGAAGAGAGTTCTATGAAAGTGACAGAAATATGTTTTTCATGAAGATGTCCTATCTGTTTGAGTTATAAGACGAAATAGTATATAGAATTGGCTATGATGTCCCTATTGCCCTTCTTATATCTTCTCTGAATTCTCTTGCAGATAAATAACGGTCTTGTTCATTTTTCATAATAGATTTATTAACTATTCTGGCAAGTCTATCTGGTATATGGGGTATATATTTTTCAACCGGTATAGGATCTGTTCCTAAAATCATAAGCAATGGATCTTCATACTGGTTCAGGTCAATTTTCTTCCCTTCCAGTGAAGCCATTAATAGATCTAAAGGCGAAGGGTACTCAAAAATATATTTCCCGGTTAAAAGATAATAAAGAGTTACGCCCATAGAATAGAGATCTGAAGGTGGTTTTACATATCTATAATTACGAAGTTGTTCAGGTGGCATAAAGAGTTATGTACCCATAAATTCTTTTTCCTGAGTCAGCATAGATCCTCCTGCATCCTGAAAATTCTTTGCAAGACCGAAATCACTTAATTTAGCCTGTATCCCATCTTTAGCTGTACTAAGTAGTATATTATCAGGTTTTATATCACGGTGAATATAATTCTGAGTGTGTGCGAATTCAAGCCCTTGAAGAATCTGACAGACTATATTACAGGCCATTTCATAAGGCAGAGGAGAAAGCTTCTTTTTAATTAGCTCACCAACATCACCGCCATTCATAAATTCTGTTATGAAATAATAGTTATTATCTATTCTTCCATGTTCATATAAGTGGACTATATTGGGATGTTTTAATCTGGCCATAACTGCAATTTCTCTCTGAAATAATTTATAAGCTTTTTCATCAATTATAATCTGAGGGGATATTTTTTTAAGAACAACTATACGGCCTGTAATTGTATGCCAGGCTTTATAAATTTCTCCCATACCTCCTGAAGACAATAATTTTATCAATTCATAATCTCCAAGACTCTTACAACTGATATTTCCCTCTCTCTCAGGTCTGCAATGAGGACAGAAATATACACAGTTATCTCTGATTATCTCTCCCTGTCCGTTTCTATTGGCCATTTCAGTAATAATCTTATTACATCCATAACATGTTATGGCTTTTATGCTATCGACAGCATGTTTTAACATCATTTCAATTTGCTTTTCACTAAATTTCAGATCTCTTAGAGTATTTATTAATTCATCCCGTGTGAATTCTTTTTCTATAAGTGGTTCAAGACAGTGAATATCAATTTTCTTAGGCCAGTGTTTAAGCACTTTTTTTGCATTTTCAAACCATAACTTATTTATTTTTATTAAAGATATTTTCGCTTTTTTTTCAAGACATTCTTTACAGTAAATTATTTCTAAAAATTCTTCAGATTTTTTATCTGACATTTCATTTAATAAAATTTTATCACATTCTATACATCGAACTTCAGGAACCTTTAAGATAGTGCTATCAAATGATTCTTCCTGAATATCTATACTCAGGGTAGTTCTTCCTACATAGATCTCATCACCTTTAAAAAGCTTTCTGATTTCTCCTTTTGCAAGTTTTACACCATTGATTTTCGTACCATTTGTACTTCCCAGATCTTTTAGAAAACAATCAGGAGGATTAACTTCCAGAATAAAATGATGGCGGGAAATATATTTATCACCTTTGAGCTGTGAATGAGTATTGGTTTTAGCTCTGCCTACAACAAAGGTATCATGTTTATTAAATTCAATTTGTTCTGTTTCTCCAGAACTGTAATCTATATTTAAAATGACTTTCATTTTTTACACCTGCCTGAAAAAAATAATTTCGTTGAAGATTAAGTTATTTCCTGCTTAAATGGATAAATTTTCCTGATATTTTTAAAATATTTTCTTGTTTTATTGTAATATTTTACATATAATCATATTATACAACTAATTTCGGAGAATTTTTATGGACAAAAATAAAATCGATCCGCTAAAAAAGTATTCAGGAAATGAAGATGATAAGACACTTATAGAAGATGATAGGACACTTGTAGAAGATGATAGGACACTTGTAGATATAAAAAATAACAAAGTTCCACCTTCCAGAAGAAGTATCTGGTGTAAAGGAGATATAATAAATGACCTTTACCGTGTAGAAAACATTCTTAAAGGTGGTATGGGTATAATATATATTATAGAACATTTAAAGTGGGGTATAAAACTTGTTGTAAAATCTCCTCTGGAAAAATTTCTCCTCCCTGAACATAAACTTCTTTTTATAAAAGAAGCTGAAACCTGGGTTGACCTGGGAAAACACCCCAATATAGCTACAGCTTTCTATGTAAGAGAACTGGAAGGTATACCGAGGATATTTATTGAATTTGCCGATGGAGGTTCTCTTTCTGACTGGCTAAAAAAAGAAACTTCAAGAGGTATTCCAGAAATTCTGGATATAGCTATTCAATTCTGTGAAGGCATAATTTATGCCCATTCCAGAGGATTGGTACATCGTGATATTAAACCGGATAATGTATTAATGATGAAAGATGGCACTGCCAAAATAACAGACTTTGGCCTTGTAAAGACAAAAGATAAAATATTACCCGGAGAAGGAATAGAAAAATTAAAGCGCCCTGCTACAATAGACCCTTATGAATGGGATACAGCGATACGATGTAGTATTATAGGATCACCTCCCTATATAGCACCTGAACAGTGGAAAAAAGCTGCTAATGTTGACAGGAGATCAGATATATATTCCTTTGGGATAATGTTATATGAAATGATCTGCGGAAGGCGTCCCTTTATAAGGGAAGCAGATAATCCCTATCCTGTAAAAATAGCCTATCAACTGATGCATACCCTGGATATTCCTCCTGATCCTCTGAAATTTCGTGATAATATCCCAATAGAACTGAAAAATTTATTACTTAAATGTCTTGAAAAAGATCCTGTAAATCGTTACAACAACTTTGAAGAAATAAGGGATGAACTTATATGTATATATATAGGAATTACCGGTAAAGAATACGAAAGGACAAGAATAGCTGAAGCAGAATTAAAGGCAGATGATCTGAATAACCGGGCACTTTCGTATCTTGATCTGGGTAAAAAACAGGAAGCCAGAAAATTTTTAGAAGAGGCCATCAAGCTTGATCCAAATTCTTTATGGGCCAATATTAATCTTATAATTTTACTTGCAGATGAGTCCTGGGATACCTATGAAAATATACTTCTTCGTTTTAAAACTTTAGAAGAAGGGAACCCTTCCAGTCCTCTGCCTTATTATTATGAAGCAATATTCGAGCTGGAATGGGGTAATCCCGTTATATCCCTTTCCCTGATTACAAAGGCTCTGGAACTGGATAAGTCAAATTCTGTTTTCTGGAATTTTAAAGGAATAGTTCTTAATACTCTGGGAAACTATAAAGAGAGTTTGAAAGCATTTGAACAGTTTCTTAAGATTGCCAGCCTGAAAAAAGAATATATTAGAAATTATGCTATTGCTCTTTATTATACGGGAAACTACAGAGAAAGCTGTAATGAATTCAATAAACTTTTAGATATGTTCCCTGATGATAAGGATATAAAAATGGATATGGCTATTTCTCTCACAGGAAGGGGGAAATTTACTGAAGCCATATCTTTATTTCGGGAAGTGCTGGCTATAGAACAGGACTCAATAAGAGCAAATTTATACCTGGGAGAGCTCCTGGCCGGTATAGATATTTTTGTTCCAACCTTTTTTCATATTCCATCAAATGAAAATATACAAGAAGCCCTTAATTATTTAAAAAAATCTATATCTTTACCCTGTTATTTCCCCAGAATCTCAGAAAGTTTAATGGAATATGAATTTAAATATTCCATCAGGTTAAATGAACATGTTACACCTTCAAATAGAGAAAAAAACGATTTTATCCTCCTTACAGTGGGAGAGATAAAAATCCTTAAGGAATACGATGCCAGAATAGTCAGTACAGATTTCTATTCAACCGGTAAAAAAGCTATCTCCTGTAGCAGTGAAGGTGTATTTGAACTTTGGGATTTACAGAATGGAGAACTTATAAGGAAGTTCTTCGAAAAAGAAATATATATGAAAAGTGCAGTACTGGATGCAAATATATCTCCCTGTAATAATTATATAGTATCTGCTAATAGTGACAGGTCGATAAGAATATGGGATGAGGGAAGTGGTGAATGTATAAGAACTTTGTATGGACATGAGGATATTATCAGGAGTATTCATTTTTCTTTGGATGGAAAGCTAATTGCATCAGCAAGTGCTGATAAAACAGCAAGAATCTGGGATTTCAGAAGAGGAGAATGTTTGAAAATTTTCTATAATGAAGGTGGTACTGTTTTTTGTGTCAGATTTTCGCCGGATGCTAAATATATAGCTATAGGAAGTCAGATAAATGATATTTATATATGGAATATAGAAACAGGGGATCTCTATAAGAAACTATATGGACATTCTGCTTCTGTACTGACTGTATCTTTTAATTCTGATGGGCAGTACCTTCTGTCAGGAAGTGAAGATAAGACATTGAAATTATGGGATATTAAAAGTGAAAAGTGTATAAAAACTTTTATTGGTCATGCCTCTCAGGTAGAGTGTGTTCAGTTTTCAAATCGCCTTCATTATATTGTATCAGGAAGTGGAGATGGTTGTATAAAATTCTGGGATATAAGAAATGGAAAATGTGTCAGAACAATTTTCGCTTATACATCATCAGTAACAGATATAAAGTTTTCTCCTGATGGTCGTTATTTACTTTCCGGTAGTAAAGATGGTTCCCTTAAATATATACATATTCCTATGAAAAGTGATCAAATTTTTCCTTCTGTATATCAGAAAGAATATTTGCTTGTTAAGCCCAGGACAGTTGAGGAAACTTTTAAAGATGTTGAAATATTTCAGAACCTTATTGCTCAGTCAGAAAGACATCTGGAAGAAGAAAAATATGATATGGCAATAAAGGGGTTTCGTAAAGCACTGGAAGTACCGGGATATGCCAGAGATGAAAGGGCTCTCTCAGGAATTAATAAAGCAGGTAAAGGATGTATTCGTAATTCTATCAGAAATATATGGCTTTCCAGATCTTATGAAATAGAAAAAGGAATCGAAAAATTTGATATTTCTGAAGACGGAAACCTGATAGTTTACTGTGGAAAAGATAATAATGTAAGGTTAATGATTCTTCAAACCGGTAAATGTGTCAGGACTTTCGTTGGTCATACCGCTATGGTATTTGATGTAAAAATTTCTCGGGATAGAAAATATTTACTCTCCGGAGGTAATGATAAGGCATTAAAATTCTGGGAACTACAGAGCGGAAATTGTATTAAAACTATTGAAGTAGCAGTACAGGCCGGAAGTATAGCCCTTTTCCAGGATAGTAATTATATCGCTACAGGTGGTGGAATGGTTAACGATACAACTATAAAAATATGGGATATTCAAACCGGAATGTGCTTGATAACTTTTGAAGGACACAGCAGACCCGTTACCTCTATCAGCATATTTAATGACGGTAAAAAATTTATAAGTGGAAGCAGTGATAACAGTTTAAAACTATGGAATCTGGCTGATAATAAGTGTATAAATAATTTTCGAGAACATACTCTTCGTATTAATGATATTACCATATCACCTTATGAAAGTTTATTTGTCTCAGCAAGTGATGATAAGACTATAAAAATATGGAATATAAATCAAAATAACAGTATTTTAACTCTTACCGGGCATGAGGACAAAGTAAATTCAGTGGATTTTTCTTCTGATGGGCGTTTTATAATCTCTGGAAGTTCTGATAAAACTGTAAGACTATGGTCTACAGAACAGGGAGAATGCCTGCGAGTAATTGAAGGACATAATGCTGAAGTAACAGATGTAAGATTTTCATCAGATTGTCGCTATATTCTTTCTTCCGGTAGAGATAATCTTTTGAAAGTCTGGGAAATAGACTGGGAATGGAATATAGAACAGAAAGCAGGGTTTTCGAAGAGTAAAAAAACTTCTTTCCTTCCTTTTGATGAAGAAGATATTACCCCGGAAGATAATGAAAAGGATATTTCCAAAGAAATAATTCCTCCTCCTTATTCAACAGAAAAACTTATTGCCGGCGAAATAGAGGCCTGGATTACAGGGAAGAAAGCAGTGTCCTCTGAATATAAACCTGAGCAAATTACTTCTAAGGAAACAGAACCGCTTAAAGAAAAGGCACCTTCCAATTTTCATACTAAAAACATTTCTTGCACGAATATTCTATCTTATCTTTCAGATAAAGCCATGATTTTAGCAAGGTTGTTAAAGTCCTTAATACCTGCTAATTCTGGAAAAGCCTTAAATTATGATAAAAAAACTCCTTCAGGGAAAAATATCGAAGAAAAAGAGCAGAATTCAGAATAGAAATCTCAACTGTCAACTGCCAACTAATATATCTTCATCCTTTTCTATAATGACATCCTGTGGATTTATTGTTGTGAACTGCAGAATTGACTATAATTGATGCACTGACAATTGAATTTCTTAATTCAATAATATCTCTGTTTAATTTTGCTTCTCTATAAAATTTAAAAATTCTATGAGAATAATAATTAAGATCTGCCCGGGCTCTTTCAAGTCCCTTCTTTGTTTTAACAATTCCGGGAAAGGCATGATTCAACTTTATAATTTTGGTAGTCCTAAAGAAGTAGTGGTAAACTTACTATCTAATCAGCCAAAAAAACACTATATATCACTACCTCTTTAGGACTACCAGTCCTTTAATAAATTATTATTAGCTATCACCAGTCAGCTTTTAGCTATCAACTTTTCTCTAATAACTATCAATCTGGCTTCATTTAAGGCTAAAAAACGAAAATTTCTATACTTTTAAATTATACGGATATTGGTTTCCGTTACAACTACGAAATTATTGTTTATTATGTTATAATATTTTAAGGAATCAGTAAAGATATATTTAAATAAGAACTCAGTACCTGTGGAATACAGGGAATAAACGCCTGTGAAGATTGCGCCTCTACCTGAAGGTTTTCACCTGAAGGCACGCACGGTCAACGAAGCAGGAACCTTACGAATTTATTCGTAGATAATTCAGGTTTATCTCCCTGAATGATTAGTGAAATGAAAAGTGTACAGGGGCAAAACAGTGTTCTGTCCTTCGTGAGCAGTGAAAGGTTTATTATTTCTTTGTTGTAGAAAGAATCTGTTAAAAAAATATGTTGAACTATGAAAAGGTGGTAATATGGAACTAAAAGATATAGAAAAGAGAAACCAGTTAATCGGGAATATTACAGTAATGGTTATTATGATAATTATCTCAGTACCCTATCTTACACAGAAAACACCTTACAGCCTTATTGACTATGTAAATCTGGCTTTTCACGAGGCAGGACATTTTGTCCTTGCTCTTCAGGGGAGTGAGTTTATCCACATCCTGGGGGGAACTTTAGGACAGCTTTTTGTGCCCTGTGTTTTTTCAATATACTTTTTTAAAAAGAAAGATTACCGTGCTTTTTTCTTCACCATATTCTGGTTTTTTGAAAATTTTATCAATATATCAATTTATATGGCCGATGCCCCCTATCAACAACTACCCCTTCTGGGTGGAGACGGAGTGGTTCACGACTGGGTTTATCTCTGTGGTGAACTGAAATGTCTCAGAAATATAGAAGCTATGGCTATGATGGTCAGGGTTACAGGTACTTTAGGAATGATTGCCTCTATAATGGGACTGGGATTGTTCAGTTTTTATAAAAAATCTCCCATTTAGAAATCATCTGCCCCTCTTCGGTCTGAGTCATAACAGGTTTAACCGGGATTAACGAATAATTACATCCGGCACTGAGAAGTGAAATCATAAGGGATGTGGTAATAATTTTGTTGTTTTTATCTGTCATTTGAACCCTCACCTTCTTCTAAGTACCGCAACAGGTAAAAAAGTATCCAAAAAACATATACACCTGTCCCTGTCCGGGCTCTGAAGCAAAAGATATGCCGTCAAAGGAGAAAGTTATAACTTAAATAAATACAAAACTGTATATTCTGTAATAACAGATTTCATTGTAACAGGATCATAGATTTTGCGTAA
>Ga0116183_1005765_pt1 | contig 11621 bp, 9 predicted proteins | sample AD_UKC078_MetaG_FD_89753 | JGI IMG/M metagenome (GOLD analysis project Ga0116183, IMG submission 89753) | Active sludge microbial communities of municipal wastewater-treating anaerobic digesters from USA - AD_UKC078_MetaG | ecosystem: Engineered > Bioreactor > Anaerobic > Digestate | place: USA...
GGAATCGCAATTGCTAAAGCTTCTAGATCATATTTTTCTCGGTTCTTATTGCGGAGATGAAGTCTGGTTTTTTCTTGAATATTTTTTTCGATGGACATCTTTTTTAAATAATTTCTATTGTGGATGCAAATTTACGGTTTTTTTAAACGACGAAAGTGAGAAAACAATTTGTTTACTTGAAGATCACATTGCAGTGTACGGTCTAAAATTTGTCCTGAAAACTTTAATCGAGCCCCGTTAAAAAATCTACCACCGTTTTTTTCTTACAAAAATGAATGTCAGAAGCGAAATAAAACCCATTAAACCTAAAGTTAAAAAATAGCCGAGAGGTTGATGAAGTTCAGGCATATTGTCGAAATTCATCCCATAAATCCCTGCAATAAAAGTAATCGGAAAAAAATACATGGAGTAGATTGCCAAAACTTTCATGACCTGATTGGCTTTTTGATCACTCATCGCCAAAAACATAGAAATTAAATTGGTTACTTGGGCGTTTAAATGTTCGAAATCGGTGATGACGTCTTTATGTTTGTCTTTTAGATCAGTGATTTCGGCATCATCCAATTTTAAAAGTTTGAATTTATCGATCCAGTCTGAAGAAACATTTAAAATTCTTGCATTGAGTCCTGATTTTCTTTTCAACTGATAAAGTCTTCGGATTTGGTTAGAGTTATTCGTGTTTTTAAGAAAAATTTCATTCTCTATATTATCCATTGTTTCCATGAGATTTTTAGACTCATCATCGAAAGATTTCATCACCTTTAAAGCCAAATTCAACGCTATTTTTTCAGAATTTATTTCCGTGTTTTCAGATCCTTTAATTTCTTTTTTGAATTCGAAAATGCTTCTGTTTTTCATGCGGTGAACGGTGATAATGACATCTTTCACCAAGAAAATCCCCAACTTTGTAGAAATATCACTGATTGTATTAAGATTTGCACGTTCTAACTCTGTGTTTTCCCGCATTAGAAAGAATTTAACCAAATGGTCCTGCTCAAATTTCGGGAGGTGATTGGGATCAATCGTGTCTTCAAGTAAAAGCATGTTGATCTCGTACCGATCATGTAAAAAATTAAGATCTTCCTCGGTCGGAGCTTCTACATCGATCCATTCACAGTGGTCGTTTCGGTAAATAATTTCTATTGCCATTTCACAAATTTAATACTAATTTTATGTAAAAATTAAACTTTTTTACAATGTTTCAAATATAATTTATCTTTGCCTTCAGTAAAAAAAATTCATGATAAAAAGTATAATAAAAGGGATCGGTCATTATGTTCCCGAAAATGTAGTCACCAACGACGATCTATCTAAACTGATGTCGACAAGCGATGAGTGGATTACCGAACGCACAGGAATTAAAGAGAGGCGTCATCGAAAGAATAGGAATGATGCGGAAGAAACCACATCCTATCTAGGATTCAAAGCTTCTCAAAACGCTTTGAAAATGGCAGGTTATACTGCAAAAGATATCGATTTTATTGTTTTCGCCACGCTCTCACCAGATTATTACTTTCCTGGTTGTGGTGTTTTGCTACAAGAAATGTTAGGTTGTGATACGATTGGAGCACTTGATGTGAGAAACCAATGTTCCGGTTTTGTGTATGCAATGAGTGTTGCAAATGCTTTTATTAAAGCAGGACAGTATAAAAATATTCTGGTAGTTGGTGCAGAAATTCATTCTTTTGGTTTAGATTTTTCCGATGAAGGAAGAGGAGTTTCCGTGATTTTCGGCGATGGAGCAGGAGCGGTTATTCTTTCGGCTTCAGAAGAAGAAAGTGCAGGTGATATTTTAGCGTTCAACATGCATTCGGAAGGGAAATATGCCGATGAACTGTGCACGAAATTCCCTGGTTCCAAGTATGGTTGGAGCGATAGAATGCGTTTGGAACCGGAAAACGTAACCAATGATGAAGTTTATCCGATTATGAATGGAAATTTCGTGTTCAAAAATGCAGTAACAAGATTTCCTGAAACGATGATGGAAGCTTTGAATTCTGCCGGTAAAACAGCAGAGGATTTAAATTTATTCATCCCACATCAGGCGAATTTAAGAATTGCACAGTTCGTGCAAAAAACATTCAATTTACCCGACGAAAAATTATACAATAATATTCAGAAATACGGAAATACAACCGCGGCTTCTATTCCTTTAGCGCTGAGCGAAGCCATTGCAGAAGGGAAAATTAAAAGAGGAGATCTGGTGCTGCTTTCCGCCTTTGGAAGTGGATTTACGTGGGGATCTATCTTATTTGAATACTAATGAAAAATGCGTCAATCGACGCATTTTTTTATTTGGATGGTACAGCGAGCGAATCTTCTTTTTGCGCTTCATTTTGAAAAGCTGCTGAATCAACTCCAGCATTTCTTTTTTCTTCAACGCTGTGATTGTCTTTAAATTCCTCTCTTTTTTCCTCCTTTTGAGCGCAACTCGACAACAATAATGTTCCGAAAATTGCAAAAGCCATTAATTTTTTCATACTATTTTTTTTATTTGAAATGGTGTTGATCAAAAATCATGCAACGCGATTCAATTCCAAAAAATCTATTCTTTAATTTAAGCATTTTTGATCAATATTTGTTAAGAAATGATTCTTATCAAATTGATTCTTATCATTTACAGCATCATTTTTACAGCCTAAAATCTTTTTAATTTTACTATAAATTAAAGATATAGAAATTAAATACCCTGACAATTATGGCAATTAAAAGCAAAGTAGATGCGAAATACATCTATTCTTTCGGCGGAGGAAAAGCCGATGGAAATGAATCCATGAAAAACCTTTTAGGAGGAAAAGGAGCCAATCTTGCAGAAATGGCAGGTCACAAAAATTTAAAACTTCCCGTTCCACCTGGATTTACCGTAACAACCGAAGTCTGTACTTATTACTACGATCATCAAAAAACCTATCCCAAAAATTTAGAAAAAGACATCAAAAAAGCCCTTTCTGAAGTAGAGCAATTGATGGGTAAAAAATTTGGCGATGTAAAAGATCCATTGTTAATGTCGGTACGTTCGGGAGCAAGAAAATCAATGCCCGGAATGATGGATACCGTTTTAAACATTGGTCTGAATGATGAAACCGTTTTAGGTTTAATCGAAAATTCGGGTGATGCCCGATTTGCGTACGATGCGTATCGAAGACTCGTAATGATGTATTCCGACGTGGTCATCGAAAAAGCCGGGGGAATGGAACCTGCAAAAGGAAAGGGAATCCGTAAATTAATGGATGAACGGTTGGAAGAAGTTAAAAGAGAACGGGGTGTTTCTTTGGACACTGAACTTTCAGCAGAAGATTTGAAAAAATTAGTTAAAGAATTTAAAGCTTTAACCAAAAAATATTTAAAAGTTGAATTTCCCGAAAATCCTTGGGATCAATTAATGGGCGGAATTGGAGCTGTCTTCGCTTCCTGGAACGGAAAACGCGCCATTGAATATCGTAAAATTGAAAGGATTCCCGATGATTGGGGAACTGCAGTAAATGTTCAGGCAATGGTTTACGGAAATATGGGAGAAGATTCTTGCACCGGAGTTGCCTTTACCAGAAATCCCGGAAATGGCGATCATTATTTTTACGGAGAATATTTGGTAAATGCTCAAGGAGAAGATGTTGTAGCCGGAATTAGAACTCCATCACCGATTAATAATGAATCTAAAAATGATCATTCAAAAGACTTGATCACTTTAGAAAAATTTATGCCTTCTCAGTTTAAAGAATTGGACGAAATTCAGCAGCGTTTGGAAAAACATTACAAAGACATGCAGGATATCGAGTTCACCATCGAAAAAGGTAAACTTTTTATGTTGCAATGCAGAGTGGGCAAAAGAAACGGAATAGCTGCAGTGAAAATGGCAGCAGAGATGTACCAGGAAAAATTAATTGATGCAGATACCGCCGTAATGAGAGTCGGTCCCAATCAATTAATTGAATTGTTGTTACCAATGATCGATCCCGAAGAAGAAAAGAAAAACAAACCCATTGCAAAAGGTCTTCCTGCAGGTCCAGGTGGAGCGGTTGGAAAAGTAGTTTTCTCTTCCGAAGAAGCTGTAGAATTAGGATTGAAAGGGGAGAAAGTGATTTTGGTGCGCGAAGAAACTTCCCCAGAAGATGTCGATGGAATGCATAAAGCTCAAGCGATTTTAACCACAAAAGGAGGTATGACTTCTCACGCAGCTTTGGTTGCAAGAGGTTGGGGAAAATGCTGTATTGTTGGATGTAATGATATCGAGATTTTCGAAAAAGAAAAATATTTCTTAACCAAAGAGGGCAAAAAAATTCATGATGGCGAATGGTTAACGATGAACGGAACCACCGGAATGGCTTATGAAGGTGTTTTAGAACTTTCTAACACTGATTTAAATAAAAACACCTCCTACAAAACCTTGATGACTTTGGTCGATAAAGCCAAAAAATTAGGCGTCCGTACCAATGCAGATACTCCAAAAGATGCTGAACAAGCCGCTTATTTCGGGGCAGAAGGAATAGGATTATTCCGAACTGAGCACATGTTTTACGGAGAAGGAAGTGAGAAACCATTGTTCCTTTTGCGAAAAATGATCATGAGCACCACCGTAAAAGAGCGTAAATCTGCTTTAAATGAACTTTTCAAATTTGTGAAAAAAGATATTAAAGCGACTTTAGAAGTTATGGATGGAAAACCAGTAACGATTCGTTTACTCGATCCCCCATTACATGAATTTGTTCCTCACGATAAAGAAAAGTTACAGGAATTAAGCAAAGAATTGGGCGTGAGAATGAGTGTTTTGAACCGCAGAATTCTTGCCCTACACGAAAATAATCCGATGCTCGGTCACCGCGGCGTTCGTTTGGGAGTTTCCTATCCCGAGATTACAGAAATGCAGGTTCGCGCTATTTTTGAAGCGGCTTCCGAATTGATTAAAGAAGGTAAAAAAGCTTTCCCCGAAATTATGATTCCGGTCGTAATGGGAAGACACGAACTTCGCCATCAAAAAGAAATCGTGGACAGAGTTTATGCCGAAGTTTGTGAAAAAATGAAAATAAAATCGATTCCTTATCTTTATGGAACCATGATTGAAACTCCGAGAGCCGCATTAAAAGGTGATTCTATGGCAACCGTGGCAGATTTTTTCAGTTTTGGAACTAATGATTTAACACAAATGTGTTTCGGTTTTTCGAGAGACGATATCGGTGGATTTTTGCCAAAATATTTAGACTTGAAACTTTTGCCAGAAGATCCATTTGTTTCGATCGATCAAAGCGGAGTAGGTGAATTAATCCGAATCGGTGTTGAAAAAGGTCGCGGAATAAAACCAAAATTAAAAGTTGGTATTTGCGGTGAACATGGTGGTGATCCAGAATCGGTGAAATTCTGTCATCAACTAGGATTAAATTATGTGAGCTGTTCTCCTTTCCGAGTTCCTATCGCAAGATTAGCTGCAGCACAAGCTGCTATTGAAGAAAAGTAAATTTCAGACTTCTATTTTTTTAATGGAAACTGCCTCGAATCTTAGAGGCAGTTTTTTTTTTTATTTTATCTAAAGATTTCAAATTCCTTTCCGTCATAACTGGCGAAAACCATCGTGGGATGAGAATCCTGATGATAAATATTTCCGTTTTTATCAATTCCTATTGCTCCTGCAAAACCATCAATTTCTTGCAGTTCGGTAAAAGTTTTCTCAAATGCTTTTTCAATGCTCATTCCATCCGTAACACGAATCACAATTTTTGCTGCAGTCGCGTTGCTTACGATATCTTCGCCAACTCCTGTGCAACTTACTGCGCAGTATTGATTGGCAAAATTTCCTGCAACTGTTGCAGAATCTGAAATTCTTCCGACCAACTCAAAACCTTTTCCACCAGTTGAGGTAGCGGCGGCTAAATTGCCGTGTTGATCGAGGGCTACACAACCCACCGTTCCTTTTCCACCGTTTATGAGCTTCTCTTCATATTCTTTTCTGCGCTGCGGAATTTCGGTAGAGAAATCTTTAAATCCATATTCTTCTGCATATTTTTTTGCGCCGATTCCACCTAAAACACGATCATCTTCTTTCATTAAAACTTGCGCGACATCAATAGGATTTTTTACATTTTCGATATTTACGACCCCCGAAAATTTCTGGTTTTCGCCATTCATTAAAGATGCACTCATGCGGATTTTTCCATCACTTTGAATCTGGGAACCTATTCCTGCATTGAAAAGTACATCGTCTTCCAACAAAGAAACGGCATAAACTACAGTTTCTTCTGAAGTATGATTTTGCAAAAACTCAAAAGCCTTTCTGGCGATTTCTTTTAATGAATTTTGTTTGGCAGTTTTTACTTCGTGGCTTTGATCGCTTTCCGAGAAAAACCCGCCATGGATGATTATCTTCATTAAATTTAATTTTAAAAGAGGAGGTTTATTGACTTAAAACGTCAAATAATAGTTGGTGGAAATACTTACTTTCGGGTGGGTAAAGAATTTTTAGAATTTAGTGATCCTGTGGAATTGGATTGTACTGAGAATTTACAATTGTTAAATCTTTAGTCTTCAAATCGTAAACATCATTTTGCGATAAAACATGCACAATTAAATTATCGATTGAAATAGGTTGGCCAAGTTGAATATTGGTAAGATTGGTGTCTTTTATAAATCGACCATCTACTAAAATTACAAGTCCGGAACCAATGGCAGTCATGATGTCACCATCAATATAAAGTCCGGTATCTTCACCCAGACCGATCCCTAAAGTTCGGGGATTGTTGACCACTGCCTGAAACAACCTTCCGATTCTTCCGCGCTGCACAAAATGCGTGTCTACAATGACATTTTCAATGAAACCCAAACCTTGGGTAGTTTTGATTTCTCCTTTTAATAATGCTTCACTGCTTGATCCCTGATAAATCATATTTTCAGAAGCTGCAGCGGCTCCTGCAGATGTTCCGGCATAGATAAAATCTTGTTCCACATATTTGAGTAAAATCGTATCATGAAACCGTGTTCCTCCCAAAATCGAGGTGAGGCGAAGTTGATCTCCACCCGTGAACATTACCACATCTGCAGCATTTGCACGTGCAACAATTGCATCACTATTGGCTTGTTCGCGATTTTGAATATCTAGAATATTCACGTTTTTGGAACCTAAAAATTCGAAAGCCTTCTTGTATTCCGGTCCCACAATCTGCGGGATTTGCGAAGCAGTGGTAATGATTTCGATGATAGAATCTTCCTTTAATCGGGATTCGTTGATGATCTTCCGTAATATTCCTCGCTCAAAAAAGTTGAGGTTTCTTTCTACATTCTGGTCGTATTCGGTTTCTGCAAAGCTGCCTTTATTTACAGCCCCACCGATAATCATTAATTTTCCAATTGGTCTCATAGGTTGCAAATTTAGAAAAAATATTAAATTCTAGTAAAATACTTGATATAAACTTGATAAAAATATGAAATCTTTTAACTTTCTTCATTTGCTTGAGTTTGACTTTAAAATGATCATTTTAAAAGAAATATTTCAAATTATTAAGCATTTCTTTTATCTTTGATTTTCATAAAAAAAAATTAGCCACCAAAATTAGAAGATCACCATATGAAAATTGTAAAAATACAGGTTTTACGAGGTCCAAATATCTGGAGTATTCGTAGAAAGAAATTAATTCAAATGCGCCTGGATTTAGAGGAAGTGGAACATTTACCCACCAATAAAATTGAAGGTTTCCGGGAAAATTTAGAAAAGCTTATTCCTTCGCTGATTACACATCGCTGCTCAGAAGGAGTTGAAGGTGGTTTTTTTCAAAGGGTAGAAATGGGAACCTGGATGGGACACGTTATTGAACATATTGCTTTAGAAATACAGACTTTGGCAGGTATGGATGCAGGGTTTGGCAGAACGCGCGAAACAAAAACTCCTGGTGTTTATAATGTTGTTTTCAGTTATATCGAAGAAAATTCAGGAATTTACGCAGCTGAACAATCGGTAGAAATTGCTCAGGCGCTCATGGAAGGTAGAGATTATCCCATTCAAGAGTGTATTCAAATTTTAAAGGAGAAACGCGAACGTGAAAGACTCGGTCCTTCAACTGGAAGTATCGTAGAAGAAGCAGTGGCTAGAAATATTCCTTGGATTCGTTTGGGAAGAAACTCTTTGGTTCAGTTAGGATATGGTATTAATCAACAGCGTTTTCAAGCGACCATTACAGGAAAAACAAGTTCTATCGCAGTTGATATTGCCTGCAATAAAGAACTGACAAAAAAAATGCTCGATGATGCGGCGATCCCAGTTCCCACAGGTGATCTCGTGACCGATGAAGAAGGTTTGGAAAGTGTAATCCGCAAAATCGGTTATCCCATTGTTTTAAAACCTTTAGATGGCAATCATGGGAAAGGTTCCTCCATCAATGTTAATGATTGGGAAGCTGCTAAAATTGGTCTGCAGCATGCGCAAAATTACGGTCCAAAAGTGATTGTAGAAAGATATATTACCGGCTATGATTTCCGGGTTTTAGTCATCAATCACAAAATGGTTGCTGCGGCGAGAAGAGTTCCCGCGCACATTGTAGGGGATGGTGAGAAAAATATTCAGCAGTTAATAGACAAAGAAAATCTTGATCCACGAAGAGGATATGGTCATGAAAATGTGTTAACAGAAATTTCTGTGGATAAAGACACCAACGAACTTTTAGAAAAATTAAATTACACCCTTGAGAATATTCCACAAAAAGGAGAAATTGTCTATTTGAAATCGACAGCAAATCTTTCTACAGGTGGAACTTCTATCGATGTAACCGATATGATTCACCCAGAAAACATTACGATGTGTGAAAGGATCTCAAAAATTATCGGTCTCGATGTTTGTGGAGTTGATATTATGGCAGAAAACCTCACGCAGCCTTTGAAAGAAAGTGGCGGTGCGATTTTAGAAGTCAACGCTGCTCCTGGATTTAGAATGCATCTTGCACCAAGTGAAGGATTACCGAGAAATGTTGCGGCTCCAGTTGTTGATATGTTGTATCCGCAAGGAAAAGCGTTCAGAATTCCAATTATTGCCGTGACTGGAACAAATGGCAAAACCACGACCACGAGATTAATTGCACATATTGTAAAAAATAACGGCTATCGAGTAGGATTCACCACTTCTGATGGTATTTATATTCAGAATACCATGTTGACGAAAGGTGATACAACAGGTCCACTTTCTGCCGAATTTGTGCTGAAAGATCCCACCGTAGAATTTGCAGTTTTAGAAACCGCAAGAGGTGGAATTCTGCGTTCAGGATTAGGATTCAGTTATTGCGACATCGGTGTTTTAACCAATATTAAAGAAGATCATCTCGGAATTAGCGACATTCATAATTTAAAAGATTTAACCAAAGTAAAAAGAGTCGTTTTAGATGCGGTGAAAAAAGATGGTTGGAGCGTATTAAATGCAGACGATGCTTATTCCATGCGATTAATGCCTGATTTAGATGCTAAAGTCGCAATTTTTAGTTTGGATGAAAATAATCCGCACATCAAGAAATTTGCAAAAGAAGGAAAAATCACCTGCGTTTACGAAGAAGGTTTTGTGACCATCAAAAAAGGGGATTGGAAAATTAGAATCGCAAAAGCCAACAACATTCCGATCACCATGGAAGGAAAAGCGAAATTTATGATTTCTAACGTTCTGGCTGCAAGTTTAGCAACTTATCTGTACGGTTTTGAAATTGAAGATATCGCCAATTCATTGCGGACTTTTATTCCAAGTGCCGCTTTGACTCCGGGAAGATTGAATATTTTTAAATTCAAAAAATTCAATGTGCTTATCGATTTTGCGCACAATCCTGCAGGATACGAAGCCATAGAAGATTATCTGAAAAATATTGAAGCTACCAAAAAAATAGGAATTATTTCTGGTGTTGGTGATCGCAGAGACAAAGACATTCAGGAGTGTGGGAAAATTGCGGGAAGAATGTTCGATTACATTATTATTCGCAATGAAAAACACTTGCGCGGAAGACCTGAAGAAGAAATTAATGGTTTACTGATTTCCGGAATTCAGGAAGCAGGAAAAGATGTGAGTTACGAAATTATTCCGAAAGAAATTGAAGCACTGAAACATGCGATGAGCATGGCAGAAGAAGGAACTTTTATCACCGCATTGAGTGATGTCGTTTCGAACGCAATCGATTTGGTTCAGGAATACCAAAACAAAGAAATCCTGGAAGAAGGGAAAATCATGTAATTTGTTTTCTGAAATGAATAAAACTCCCAAAGTCTATTATTTTGGGAGTTTTTTATGGATACGTTTTTCGTAGAAGAAGATTTTAAGTTCATTTTTAAAGCCATTAATTTTCCGCAAGTATTTTATCTTCTAATTAATTTCCCTATTTTTGACCAATGGAAAATTTCGTTGTTTCTGCAAGAAAGTACCGTCCGCAAGAGTTTGAAACTGTTGTCGGGCAATCTCATATTACAGATACTTTGGAACACGCCATTGAAGAAAATCAATTGGCTCAAGCGCTTTTATTTTGTGGTCCGAGAGGCGTTGGTAAAACAACATGCGCCAGAATTCTCGCCCGAAAAATCAATGAAAGAGACGGTTCTACTTCGGAAGACGGTTTTGCATATAATATTTTTGAACTCGATGCGGCATCCAACAATTCTGTGGAAGATATACGGGAATTAACCGATCAGGTTCGGTTTGCACCACAAGTTGGGAAATACAAAATTTATATCATTGATGAGGTTCACATGTTGTCTTCAGCGGCGTTCAATGCTTTTTTGAAAACGTTGGAAGAACCTCCTGCTCATGCCATTTTTATCTTGGCTACGACAGAAAAACATAAGATTATTCCCACGATTTTATCAAGATGTCAGATTTATGATTTCAAAAGAATCACCATTGAAGATATTCAAATTCATTTAAAGAAAATTGCGGAGAAAGAATCCATCCAATATGAAGAAGACGCGCTTTATTTAATTGCACAAAAAGCCGATGGAGCGCTTCGCGACGCCCTTTCTATTTTCGATCGATTGGCTACTTTTACGCAGAAAAACATTACGCTTGCAAAAGCTGCAGAGGTTCTGAATATTCTCGATTACGACCAATATTTGAATATCGTCGATTTAGCGCATCAAAATAAAATTTCAGAAACATTATTTGCCTTTAATGAAATTGTAAAAAAAGGTTTTGATTCGCATTTATTTATCGCTGGTTTAGGAAATCATTTCCGTGATTTGATGATGGCGCAGAATCCTCAGACTTTAAGCTTAATTGAAGTTGGTGATCAAACCAAAATTAAATTTTCTGAGCAAAGCAAAAGTTGGAATGTTCAGCAATTAATTGATGCCATCGAAATTTGTAATCACGCAGACATTAATTATAAAAATTCTAAAAATCCTAGATTAACGGTAGAAATTGCCTTAATGCAACTTTCATCACTAACTGCTGTAGGAGTAGAATCTAAAAAAAAAAATTCCTGATTTTAGCACCGCTTCTTAAAGTTAGTGCACAAGTTCCTCAAGTTTCCAAGATAGAAATAAAGACTGAAGTCCCTGAAAATTTCCCCAAGGAAATTCCACAAGTGATTTTAAAAACCGCTGAACCACTCGGAAAGCCAAAAATTCCTTCAAAATTTAGTATTTCTGCGGCGTTGCACAAAACTGAAACTGAAGAGGAAATA
>Ga0116183_1005766_pt1 | contig 11619 bp, 4 predicted proteins | sample AD_UKC078_MetaG_FD_89753 | JGI IMG/M metagenome (GOLD analysis project Ga0116183, IMG submission 89753) | Active sludge microbial communities of municipal wastewater-treating anaerobic digesters from USA - AD_UKC078_MetaG | ecosystem: Engineered > Bioreactor > Anaerobic > Digestate | place: USA...
ATAAACACGGCGACGACGGCCATTCTTCGCACACGCCTCCAAAAGCAATGACGTGCCGCCGGCACCAGATCGGACCTCAGGATCCAGCAGGGTGCGCCACTCCGTCAGTCTCATGCCCGTAGTGAGCGCAAGCTCAGCCGCACACCCATTGCGCACGGTGCACCTACCGCGATATGACTCGTCCATTTCGCCGTCGGGCAGTTGCCCACCGAACCCGACGTCCCGCAGAGCGATCCACTGCGAATGCGAAATCGCGCGGACATCCATATCGCTCTTCGGTACACGCGGACTGACCACCGAGCGCGTGCCTACCTGTATCCACGGCAGACTATTTCGCTGCCCGGTCTCGTAAAGATAGGTGAAGAGAGCGCGGATCACTACTAACTGGCGGGCCCACGAACGTCCCGAGATGCCCGCCTCCAATCGGGCGGCACGATAGCCGACGATGCCTTGCTCAGTGACGTCCAAAACGCCAATGCCTCGTGACTCTAGAAATCGGGCGAACTCAAGCGCGTCGCGTGCGTACGCGGCGATCGAGTTCGAACTCAGATTCTGCGAGTACAGCCGAAGGAATGTGCACCAGGGCTCGACCGGCCGCATTGCCTCGTCGACCAAGATTGGAGTTCCGTCGGGCACGACACGAGCACCCTCCGCGGACATCCCCAGGCGTGATGCGAGCGCCCAATCGGCGAAATAGAGATGCACTGCCCACCGTGCCCTTACGACCCCCGACGCGGGAGTTGAGCACAACCTACGCATTGCTGGCCACGTCCTCGGTGAGACACGCCCAGAAACAGCGCATAACCACCTGCGGGTCAGGGCATTTCCTGCTCGGAGCCTTCCACCGCCTCCATGAACGATGGCAGCGCCACGCCCCCGGCCTCGGCGCGCGTGAACTCGTCGCCAAAGCCCTCGACAGCGTGTACGGCGTCGACATCAACCCCTTCGCCGTCGCCATCGCCCGCTTCCGACTTCTGGTCGCCGCCCTGCACGCTGCCGGGGACACCAGCATCGAGCAGAAGATCGGCTACACCGCGCACCTGGCCGCCGGGGACAGCCTGCTGTGGGGGGCGCCGCAGCAAGCCCTCGAGGACGACATGCTCATGTTGGGCACCACAGTGCGCGCCGATGCGACCGAAGACGCTGCGGCACTCAAAGAAATACTTCAGCGCCACCACGACCTGGTGCTCGGTAATCCGCCCTACATCACCCCGAAGGACGCCGCACTGAACGCGACGTACCGGCAGATGTACTCCACCACACACATGAAGTACGCGCTCACGGTCCCCTTCATGGAACTCTTCTTCCACTTGGCTCACCAGGCCGGCGGTACCCGGCCCGCGGGCTGGGTCGGCCAGATCACCTCCAACTCCTTCATGAAGCGCGAGTTCGGCTCCAAGCTCATCGAAAAGTTCCTGCCGACGGTGGACCTGCGAGCGGTGATCGACACCTCTGGGGCGTATATCCCCGGCCACGGAACGCCCACGGCGATCCTGGTCGGGCGCAATCAACCGCCCTCGGTGAGCACTGTTCGCGCCGTACTCGGAATCCGAGGCGAACCCGGCCGTCCCGACGAACCCGCCAAAGGCCTGGTGTGGACATCCATCACCGAACATCTCGACGAGGTCGGCTTCGAGAACACGTTCGTCAGCGTCACCGATCTGCCCCGCGCGACGCTGAACAGCCATCCCTGGAGTTTGTCCGGCGGCGGTGCGGTCGAGCTCGCCGCACGACTCAATTCCGCCAGCAAGGTCAAGCTGAACCAGAAAATTTCCGGCAAGATCGGCTTCGCCAGTTTTCCCGGAGCCGACGACGTTTTCCTTGGCCCGTGCAGTGGCTTCCGCACTGCAGCGGTGACTCCCGAATTCGTGAAGCCTGCTGTGCTTGGCGAATCCGTCCGCGACTGGGAAGTTAGCCCTGGCGAATACGCCTTCGCGCCCTACGACGCTAACGCGGAACTCATTCCGCTGGATCTCAGTTCACGCTGGCATCAACGACTCTGGCCATACCGCACACAATTGAAAAACGTCACCGGCTTTGGCGGCGTCACGAGCGCGGACGCAGGCAGTGATTGGTGGTCTTGGTATCGGTGGGTCAAGGACCGCTACTCGACGCCTCTCTCGATCACTTTCGCGTTCGTCGCGACCCACAACCATTTTGTGTTGGACCGGGGCGGGAAGGTGTTCAAGCAGTCAGCGCCGGTGATCAAGCTGCCTGCGGGCGCGTCGGTGGAGGATCATGTGCGGCTGTTGGGGGTGTTGAACTCGTCGGTGGCGTGCTTCTGGCTCAAACAGAACAGCCAACAGAAGGGAAGCGCTTCAGCTGCCAGCGGGATGCCCGACCAGGAATGGTCATGGAATTTTGAGTTCACCGGCACCACACTGAAGGACTTCCCGCTGCCCGCTGCCACTCCCATGGACCGCGCCCAGCGTCTGGACGATATGGCGCATCAATTCCAACAGCAGTCCCCCAGTGCCGTCGCGGCCCGCGAGACCCCGACCCGCGCCTCGCTGGACGCTGCCCGCGCCGAGTTCGACCGGCTCCGCGGATTGATGATTGCCCAGCAGGAGGAACTGGACTGGGAGTACTACCGGGTTTACGGCTTGATCGAGGAGGACCTGACCTATCACGGCGACCTGCCCGAAATAGGCTCGGCTGAAAGGGTTTTCGCGACCCTACTGGCCCGCCAGCTGGCGGCGGGGACGTCGCAGAGCACGTGGTTCACCCACCACAATCATCGGTTCACCCCGGTCACCGAGATTCCCGATCATCTGCCCGCCGATTACCGCGAGCTTCTGCAACGCCGGCTGGATGCGATCGCCTCCAACCCGAGCATCCGTCTGCTCGAGAGGCCGGAGTACAAGCGGCGTTGGGCGATGGAGTCGTGGGATAAGCAGGTTGATTCCGCGTTGCGGGGTTGGCTGTTGGATCGGGTGGAGGATCGGGCGTTGTGGTTCGACCGGGACGGGCGGCCGACTCCGCGGTCGGTGGCGCAGTTGGCCGACATTCTCGACCGCGACGCCGACTTCCGGGATGTGTTGCGGTTGTGGGCGGGTGACCCGAACGCTGCGACCGGTGCGGCGCTGGCGAAGTTGCTTGCTGATGAGGCGGTGCCGTTCCTGGCGGCCTACCGCTATAAGCCTGCCGGGTTGGATAAGCGTGCCGATTGGGAGCGGACCTGGGCGTTGCAGCGCCGCGAAGATGCGGGAGAGAAGCTTGATGCTCCGATTCCGGTGCCGCCGAAGTACAAGCCGACCGATTTCGCCAAGCCGTCCTACTGGGCGCATCGAGGGAAGCTTGATGTGCCCAAGGAGCGGTTCATTTCGTATCCCGGGGCGGGCCGGGACACCGATCCGACCGACCTGCTGGGGTGGGCGGGTTGGGATCACGCCGATCAGGCGTTGGCGCTGGCGGGACTGATCAGTGCCCGGACTGAGGAGGGGTGGGAAACCCCGCGGTTGATTCCGCTGCTGGCTGGTTTGTGTGAGCTTGCGCCGTGGGTGCGGCAGTGGCACAACGAGATCGACCCCGAGTTCGGTGAGTCGGTGGCGGACACCATCGACGGTGAACTCGCTGAACGCCTGGCCGAGCACCACCTGACTACCACCGATCTCACCACGTGGCGACCAGCGCCGGCCAGCCGCGGACGAAGGGCCAGAACGTCATGACCACGTTGCTGCGCGATGTCATCGACATCCCGGAACGGGTCGGCGCCGACGACTATGTGTTGCGGCTGACCGACTCCACCAACGATGACGCGCATCTGGCTGCGGCACTGGATCAGTATGTGGTGACCGGGTCGTTGCGGGAGAACTTCCTGGCCGCGATCGACCTGGTCGCCGATGCCCTGGGCAAGGACACCTCTCGGGCGGCGTATCTGACCGGGTCGTTCGGGTCGGGTAAGAGCCACTTCATGGCGGTGCTGTATGCGCTGCTGGGTAATCATCCGGCGGTGCGGACCTCGAAGTTTCAGGATTTGACCGGCCGCTACGACGGTGAACTGTCGGGGAAGCGGATTCTGCGGCTGACCTATCACCTGCTGGGTGCGCGTTCGTTGGAGCAGGCGGTGCTGGGCGGGTATGTCGAGCAGATCCGGCGTCTGCATCCCGACGCGCCGTTGCCTGCGGTGCACGTCTCGGATGCGATGCTGTCCGACGCGGAGAGCCTGCGGAAGCAGATCGGTGATGCGGAGTTCCTGTCCCGGTTGGGCGGGGATTCCGGTGGCGATGACGGGTGGGGTGGACTGCTGGGGGCGGGGTGGGACCTGCCCCGCTACCAGGCGGCGCTACACGGCGGCCCGGATGATCCGCGGCGTCGGGAACTGGTGTCGGCGTTGGCGGGCAGCTATTTCCGGGCGTTCAGCGAGACCGCGGACTATATCGACCTGGATCGCGGTCTGGTGGCGATCTCCGAGCACGCCAAGTCCCTCGGCTATGACGCGGTGGTGCTGTTCCTCGACGAGTTGGTGCTGTGGCTGGCGTTCTCGGTGCGCGACAACGAGTTCTTCGCCCGCGAGTCGCAGAAGATCACCAAGCTGGTCGAGTCTTCGGGGCGTCAGCGCGCGATCCCGTTGGTGTCGTTCATCTCCCGGCAGATGGATCTGCGGAAGTGGTTCGCCGACGCGGGCGCCTCGGGTGCCGAGCAGGAGGCGTTGGACCGGGCGTTTCAGTATCAGCAGGGCCGGTTCCGGGAGATCGCCCTCGGCGATGACAACCTGGCCGAGGTCGCCCACGCCCGGCTACTCAAACCCAAAGATGATGCGGCGCGGGCGGTGCTCGATCAGGCGTTCGCCAGTCTCACCCGCACCCCGGAGGTGTGGGATGTGTTGCGCGACAGCCTCAACACCGATGAGAAACATCGCGGGGCGAGCGAGGCCGAGTTCCGGTTGACCTACCCGTTCTCCCCGGTGCTGATCTCGACGCTACGCAATCTGTCGTCGGTGATGCAGCGTGAGCGCACCGCCCTGAAGGTGATGCAGCGGATGCTGGTCGACCGCCGTGACACCCTGACCATCGACGATTTGATTCCGGTCGGTGATGCTTTCGATTACATCGTCGACGGCGGGGAGCCGATCGACAGCCACGCCGGGGCGATGTTCAAGGCCGCCAACGACCTGTACGCCACTCGGTTGCTGCCCACTCTGCTGGATAAGCATTCGGTGACCGTCGAGCAACTCGACACCGACCCGGGGTCGGTGCCGTCGGGTTTCCGCGGCCAGGAGCGCATCGCCAAGACGTTGCTGCTCTCGGCGATCGCCCCGAACGTGCCGGCGTTGAAGGACATCACCGCCGCGCGGTTGGCGGCGTTGAACCACGGTTCGATCCGGACCCGGATTCCCGGCGGTGAGGCGCGTCAGACCCTCGCGGTGGTCCGCGACTGGGCGCAGAAGGACGTCCCCGAGATCAGTGTCTCCGATACCGCGAACCCGGTGATCCGGGTGCAGTTGGCCGATGTGGACTACCAGTCGATCTTGGATCGTGTTCGCGCCGAGGACAATTCGGGCCGACGCAAGGTTTTGCTGCGCACCCTGATCCATCGTGCGTTGGGGGTGAGCGTCGGGCAGGACGACCTGGGTGGTGCGGTGACCCGCACCCTGATCTGGCGGGGATCGCGGCGCGAGGTCGACATCGTGTTCGGCAACGTCCGCGACGCGTCGTCGCTGCCGGAGCAGTCCTTCGACAACCGGCCCGGCACCTGGCGGGTGGTGGTCGACTACCCGTTCGACGAGGACGGGTTCAGCAGCGCCGACGATGTCAACCGCCTCGATCGTCTGCTGTCCACCGGTGACCGGCACACGGTGGTGTGGCTGCCGCGGTTCTTCACCGCCGCGGCGATGGACGACCTGGCCCTGCTGGTGAAACTCGATTGGCTGTTCACCGGCAGCGGGGACCGGTGGACGGAGAACTCCGATCACCTCTCGGCCACCGACCGCGCTCAGGCCCGCGGCATCCTGGAGAACCTGCTCAGCGGCACCCGGACCAGTGTGGAGAACCTGCTCAAGCAGGCCTACGGGATCGAACCGGCCGACCCCAAGCGGATCGCCGCCGAATCCCTGCAGTTCGACGTGCTGACCTCGCTGAGCCGCGACTTCGACCCGGACCTGCCGCCGGCGGCGAGCCTGCACGACGCGTTCGCGGCCATCGCCGGGCAGGCCTACGCGGCGACCTACCCCCACCACCCGGAGTTCGACCCGGGCGGCGATGAGGTGAGCACCCGCAACTTCGAGACGGTCCGCGGCTATGTGGAGCAGGCCGGCGCCCACCGCGACGGCCGGGTGCCCACCAATCCCCCCGACCGCAAGGTCGTGCGCCGTATCGCCGGGCCGTTGCGGGTCGGCAAGGCCACCGAGGACCACTTCCTGTTCGGGGAGGATTCGTTCGCCTTCTGGGCCGCCGAACTCGACCGCGCCGCGCAGGCGGCGTCGCCGGTGACCGTCGGCGCGCTGCAACACCACATCGACACCCTGGCCCCGGCGTGGGGGCTGCGCCCGGAGGCCCGGGATCTGGTGATCGCGGCGTGGGCGCTGCTGCGCAAGCGGGCCTGGTTCGAAGCCGGGTCGGCGATCACCGCACCGGCGCTGGGCCGGCTGCGACCCAGTATCGAACTGCGCGCCGAGGAACTACCCGAGCAGCAGGTGTGGGACGACGCGCGGACCAACGCCGCGAAACTGTTCGGCTACACCATCGCCCGCACCTATCTGACCGGGGCCAATGTCGCCGAGTTCGCCAATCAGGTGCGCGGCAAGGCCGGCGAGTCGGTCAGCGCGTTGGGTTCGTTGATCGACGAACTCGACAAGGCCCATCATCGGTTGGGGACCGAAGCGGGCGCCGATGACCGCCTCGTCGCGGCGCGGGCGTTGCGGGACTTCACCGAACGGTTGCAACGGACCTCGGCCAACGTGGCGCTGATCGAGGCGGTGGCGACTGCGGAGTTGCCGGTGGCGTTGGAGACCGCCGCCCGCATCCGCACCGATGCGGCCGCCGACAGTCGCACGCTGCGCTCGTTCAAGTGGAAGTTGGTCGAGGCGTTGACGCCCGCCACCGACCGACCGGGGGAAGCCGGCGACGCCGCCCGCGCCATCCATAAGCGCCTGCGGGATGCCATCTCCATACCCGGGCGGGCGCTCAGCGACGAACTGGCCACCGCTGAGAACTCCCTCATCGCACTCGTGGTCGCCGACACACCCGGCACTGCGACCACGACACCCGACAAGCCGCAGGGAAAGACACTGCTGCGCAACCCTGAGGATGTCACTGCGCTGATTCACGCGTTGACCGATGCGGTGACCAACGAGCACAAGACCATTCACGTGCACTGGTGGGTCGAATGACCACACTCACCGCCACCGAACTCAGGGCCACCGAGCCGATCATCCGGGCCCGGCTGACCAGGGCGCGCGCCAAGCGCTACCGGACCGGTGTGCTGGGCCTGCGGGCCAAACCTGCCTGGGACGGCGGCGCGTTCGAGCACGACGGCACCCCGGTGACGGTGGTGGCCTGCCCGTCGGTGCTGTCCCTCTGGGAGGCGATCGAGGCCCGCGACCCCGATCAGTGGACCGTGGTGCTCACCAACGTCGACGATGACGACCTCGGTGACACCGTGCTGGCGCACCTGCTCGATGGGCGGCTCATCACCCCCGATCCGTGGGATGCGTTGCGCAGCAACTTCTCCGCCTCCACCATCGAACCTGCGCTGTACCGGTGCGCCGATGACCGTGCCGTCGCCAACGGGCTACTCGCCGCGCTGTCCCCCGACAGCTACACACCCGCCCCCGGCGGTGTGCTCACCCAGGACCACGCCATGGCCACTCTCGCCCGTGACGTACTCAGGATCGTCAAGGACGCAGGCGTCGAAGTCGACGCCCTGGCAGTGCTGGAATGGAGTCGCTCCCCGCACGCCGCGGAGGCCCTGATCGAGTTGCGCAGCGCCGGCGGCGCCGAACTGGCCGCGGCGTTCCGGAACTGGCTGGCCGGGCGGTGCGGGCGACTGGCCCGGCCGCTGACGGCGCTGATCGACACCGACCGCGTCGAGCATCTGGTACCGCTGGGTGTGGTGGCCGGACTGTTCGGGGCCGGCGGTGACACCCGCAAGGAACAGGGGGTGTTCCTGGGCCGCTACGGGCTGGGCGGGCTCTCCGACGAGGACCTCGACCTGTGGAGTCACAGCGCCGGCGGCCTGTTGACCCGCTCGCTGAGCCCCGCTCAGCAGTTACGGGTGCTCGCCGAGGCCACCGCGATCGTCAACGACCTCGGCATCGCCGAGGCCGCCGCGTCCTCGGCGCTGCTGCCCCACGGCCTCGACGCGCGACTGGACGACCTCGCCGACGCCGTCACCGAGGCCCTGCCTACCAGCATTCCCGGCGACCTCACCGCCCCGCTGATCCCAACCGCGGCGCTGGCGGTCATCGAGGGGCGCTGGAACGCGGTGCACGCCCACTTCCTGGCCGCCGACTCACCCACCTACAAAGCCTTCACCGGTGCGTTGCGGTTGCTGCGCTGGCTGGCCCAGCCGATGGCCCCGGCCACGGGTCTGGACGCCGCGGTCGAGGACTATCTGCGCAACACCTCCTGGGTGGACACCGCTTTGGTGACCGCCCGCCGCGGAGCCGACAAACCGGTTCCGGCCGCCGCGTTGCGCGCCGTCATCGAGGCGGCCGCGGCCCGCCGCGCCCTCGGTGACCGGGCCTTCGCCGCGGCCCTGGCCGACTCCCCCAAGCCGTCGGTGCCGACCATCGAGAACGTGTTGCCCGACATGGTGATTCCGTTGGCCAAGACCGTCCCGACGCTGCTGATCGTGGCCGACGGCCTGTCGATCGCCGCCGCCAACGACCTCGTGGCCGCGCTGCAGCGCGACGGCTGGATCGAGGTCTCAGCCCGTCCGGTCTCCACTGGGGGTGACCCAGTGCGCGCAGCGGCCCTGGCGGTGCTGCCCACCCTGACCAAGCGCAGCCGTTGCTCGCTGCTGTGCGGGGAACTGCGCGAAGGCGCCGACACCGCCGAACGGGCCGGCTTCGTCTCCCTGATCCGCCGATCGCAGTTGCAGCCCGCCGGCAACGTGCCCGACCCGATCTTCCACAAAGCCGCCCTCGATGCCGTGCCCAGCGGGCTGTCGCTGGCCACCGACGTCAACAATGCGATCGCCGACGTGTCCAACCAGCGCCTCGTCGCCGTCGTTCTGAACTATGTCGATGACACCCTGCACCACACCGACCCCGGCGGCACGGACTGGAACCTCGACACCATCACCCACCTGCGGCCCCTGCTGCACGCCGCCCGCAACGCCGGGCGCACGGTGGTGATCACCTCCGATCACGGCCACCTCATCGAGTACGGCACCAGCGCCAAGGTCGAGCGGGCCAACACCTACGGCCAACGCGCGCACGGCGACTTCGCCCACGTCGACCCCGACCGCGAGATCATCGTCGAAGGCCCCCGGGTGCTCACCGACACCAACCGGGTGGTGCTCGCCGTCGACGAGACCATTCGCTACGGCGCCCGCAACGCCGGCTACCACGGCGGCGGGGCGCCGGCGGAGACCGTCGTCCCGGTGGTGGTGCTCACCACCGGCCAACTGCCGGCCACCCTCGTTCCGGTCACCGGCGCCGAACCGCCGTGGTGGCATCCCGGCGTGCCGCCCGCCGACACCGACGCGCCCGTCGTCGCCACACGCAGAAACAAGAAGACCGTCCAGGAACCCACCCTGTTCGACGACAACCCGCCCGGCCCGGCCGCAGGGCTGCCCGAACGGGTGATCGGCACCGCGGTCTTCGCCCAACAGGTCGCCCTCGCCGGGCGGATCGTGCTGCACCCCGAGCAGATCCGAAACCTGCTGCACGTTCTGCTGGCCGCGGGCGGCCACGAGATCACCGTCGGCCAGGCCGCCGCTGCCCTGCGGGTGGCCGAAGCCAGCATCAACGGGGCGCTGATGCAGACCAAGAAGGTCCTCGACGTGGAGGGCTACGAGGTGCTGCGGGTCGAACGCGGTGTGGTCCGCCTCGACGTCGCGGCGCTGATCGAGCAGTTCGGCGTCCCGTCTCAGTCCGGAAAACCGAAGTGACCGCACCCGTCTCCGCACGGCGGCGCCGCGAGATCCTCGACGCCCTGCGCCGCGGCACCGTCCCGTCCAACGGCCTCGACCAACTCGCCGTCGGGCTGGGCCGCTTCGAAACCGAGTTGGACAACGAACTCGATGTCGTCGCCGGCGGCGGCGCGATCTTCAAAGCCGTCCGCGGTGAATATGGTTCGGGTAAAACGTTTTTCGCCCGCTGGCTGGGCGACCGGGCCATGAAGAAGGGCTTCGCCGTCGCCGAGGTGCAGATCAACGAGATCGACACCCCCCTGCACAAACTCGAAACCGTCTACCGGCGCAGTATCGAATCCCTGCGCACCGCCTCGATTCAGCCCAGCGCGCTGCGACCCATCCTGGATGCCTGGCTGTTCACCATCGAGGACGACGCCGGCCACCAGGGCGTCGACGTGGACGTTCTGCTGGAGCGGCGCCTCGGTGACGTCGCGGCGCGGGCCCCGGTCTTCCCGATGGCGATCCGCGCCTACCGCCGCTTCGTCGCCGACGGCGACCACGACGGAGCCGACGCCCTGGTGGCCTGGCTGGGCGGGCAACCGCACGTCGCCGCCGCCGTCAAACGCAAAGCCGGGATCAAAGGCGACCTCGACCACTTCCTGGCGCTGGGATTCCTGCGCGGACTGCTCGCGATCCTCGCCGACGCCGGCAACCCCGGACTGCTACTCGTCCTCGACGAGGTGGAAACCCTGCAGCGGGTGCGCAGCGACGCCCGTGCCAAGGCTTTGAACGCGTTGCGGCAGTTGATCGACGAGGTGCACGACGGGCACTTCCCCGGCCTGTACCTGCTCATCACCGGAACCCCGGCGTTCTTCGAAGGCCGCCAAGGTATCGCGCTGCTGCCGCCGCTGGCCGACCGACTGCACACCGAGTTCGCCAAAGACCCGCGCTTCGACAACCCCCGCGCACCACAGCTGCGGCTGACCGGCTTCGACCAGACCCGGCTCGTCGAACTCGGGAGCCGCGTCCGCGATCTGTACGTGTCGGGAGTTACCGAATCAGAGCGTGTGCGCTCGGTGGCCGACGACGAATTCCTGGTGCGTTTCGCCGCCGCGGTGGCCGGCGAGCTCGGTGGACGCGTCGGGATAGCCCCGCGGTTGTTCCTGCGCAAACTGGTCGATGTGCTCGACAAGATCGAACAGTTCCCCGACTTCGACCCCTACACCGACTATGAGGTCAGAATCGCCCCGTCGGAGCTGTCCGACGCCGAACGCGCCGAGTTGACCGCCGGTGACGTCGTTCTCGACCTGTGATGGACGCCTTCGCACGGCTGCATCCCGGGCTGCAGTACCACCTGGCGAACACGTTGCGCTGGAACGGACTTCGCCCCACCCAGGCCGATGCGGTCGGCCCGATCCTGGACGGGCAGGACACCCTCGTGCTGGCCCCGACCGCCGGCGGGAAAACCGAAGCCGCGGTGTTCCCCCTGCTGTCGCGGATGGCAGCCGAGGACTGGCAGGACGTGTCCGTGCTCTATGTCTGCCCACTGCGGGCCCTGCTCAATAACCTCACACCTCGCATCGACGGCTACTGCCAATG
>Ga0116183_1005775_pt1 | contig 11602 bp, 21 predicted proteins | sample AD_UKC078_MetaG_FD_89753 | JGI IMG/M metagenome (GOLD analysis project Ga0116183, IMG submission 89753) | Active sludge microbial communities of municipal wastewater-treating anaerobic digesters from USA - AD_UKC078_MetaG | ecosystem: Engineered > Bioreactor > Anaerobic > Digestate | place: USA...
ATGATGAGCATTTTAATCTTGATAAAATAAAAAACAAGGTTAATAACCCTCCAGTATAGCAAACTGTCTCTGATTATCAGCCCTGTTTTTTCAATACGACAAAAGTAATAAAAAAAATAATACAAAACAACAAATGAGTAAAAAGATTTTAATATGGAAGAAAAAAACAACAAAATCGAAATTACTTTAAACATTGAGTCTCTAATCGACAAAATAGCTTTTGAAGTTCATCCTTGTACTTCAGATTGTCTGTCGGAACTTCAACGCCATAAAGATTCAATCTTACATTATCTAACCACAAGACTGACAGAGGAGCTAAACAATGCGATTTCCACAGTTGAAGGATGTAGCGATAAATATCCTCCTCCAACCGAAGCTCAATAAATGGCTTATTGTCTATTGATGTGTTAAAAGTTAATTTTATCGCAGCATCAAGAGCTGCAAGCAAAAATATGTCAGTAGGAATAGTAACCGATGTTCTTATTGTTATCCATTTCAAGAAATTAGTTTTTAATTCATCTTTATTCATAACATCAAATTTTAAATTAAACAATCCCCAAAAGTAACAAAATTTCAATAACCCTTAAAAAAACAATTAAAATGGAACAAAAAGAACAAATTATCATTGACATTATTTATCATGGCGAAATAAAAGGTTTCGCTCAAAGAGTAGAAGGTAAAACCGTTATTATTTCAGAAAATGGGCACACCATCTTCAGTCAATATAAAGATAGATATATGATGGAAAGTAAGCAAGAAACATTTGTAGATACTTTTCTATCTCAATTACAACCCCACGAAACTTCTGACAACGTTTCCTGCAATACCTGCAATATTGTTTGCGATGGTGGATACTTGCTCTATTTTATCTCCAAGCGTAGGCTTCAGTCGCTCAATTTCAAGCAGAAGTTTTTCCACTTCCTTTTGAAGCATATTTTCTTGCATAGTAAAACCGCCACGATTGAACAAATCAAAAGCCTCTGTCAAAATTTCAATTATAAATAATTCTGAATGATGTTGATAATTAACTCTTTTAACAATGCCAATTCTTTGAAAATACAACAAAATTGAATTAACAATTTGCGAATCTAATCCACACTCTCTAATAAACTCCAAACGATTAAGTTTATACGTTTGTTCAGGAATAATTACTTCACTACATAACAAACTTAAAACTGCATCTTTCTCTTTAAAAGTAATATTCATAACATCAAATTTTAAATTAAACGATCCCCAAAAGTAACAAAAATCAATGGATGCCATCAAAAAAATTCTTAACGACATCAAGACAGAACTCACCGATGAGTTTGATCGCAACTTTGAGCGGGAGGCGTTTTTTAGCAAGCCATGGAATCCAAAAGCTCCGAACGGACTCAAACTATCCGGTAACCTGCGCAACTCCATTCAATCTGAAGTTAAAGGAAATAGCGTTGTATTCACGTCCCAGTTACCCTATGCGGCGATTCATAATGAAGGTGGAGAAATTACCGTTACCGCCAAAATGAAAAAGTTCTTTTGGGCAAAATACAAAGAAACAGGCGAAGAAATGTACAAATCGTTAGCACTTAAAAAAGTAGGTAACAAAATCACTATTCCGCAACGTCAATTTCTTGGAGATAGTCCTGAGGTAACAAAGGCAATCGAACAAATTATAAAGGAGAATATGAACGAACATTTTAAGGGTGTTGCAATCGAAATTCAAAAGCATTTAAACAATCATTAAAAACAAGCGTATGAAACAGATTTTTTTGACCATTCAGACACAATTGCAAAGCGAAGTTCCGGAACTTAAGTACATAGACAAAGACTGGGGACAACTCAAGTACGACCAACCACCGGTTAAGTTTCCGTGTGCCCTGATAGACATAACGAACGTTAATTACTCACAAATGGGAAGAGGTTATCAGAAAGCCGATGCAGACATCATCATCACAATTGCCAATATGAAACTAATCCGTTCCTCGGCAATGGCACCATCAAAAATTGACAGTTATGACACCATTGACATCTTGGAAAGTGTACACCAAGCATTACAATTGTTTGCAGATGGGCAAAAATTTCAACCACTACAACGGACAAACCTGAAAAAGATATTTAATGATAAAGATGCAGAGGTATATGCTATGTTATATAAAACTTCTTTTATTGTAGAGAAAACGCAGCCCGGAAAAATTACGGTGCAAGTATCTCCGATAATAAGTGCCAAATAATAAAAAAATCCCGCTTAATTTAGGCGGGATTTTTTTATTATTACATAATACCTTTTTGGGGATCGTGCGTGTCAATTTCCGAAATATTTATACCTTTAATCTCTAAATATTTATCTCTTATTTTAATGCCAAATATAGGAGCATAAAATGCCAATGGCCGCCCATCTCTGTATGCTTTCGATTTTATTGCCAAAATGGCATCATTATCAATAAACTTTTCTATTTCAACTGTAGCAGTTTCGATGCAGTATTGTTGAATATCATACGCATTTTTATTCCCAATATTTGCTTCCAAATCTTTATATATCTTATCCCAATTGCGAGAAATAACATTATCAGCATCCAAATCTTTTGATATATTTTCGCCATATTCTGTTAAAGAAACAGGGCTATGACTTTGTGCTATTTGTTGAGATGAACCCGATTTAAATATTTCAATCATCGCTTTTAAGAAAGATATATCCTTTCTTATTTCATCCATATTTTTATCTTGCTTTCCGCAGTATTCTTCTATTTTATTACTTGCTTTTTCATTTTCTTTTTCTAAAAAACGATGAGATTCATTGATTTTTGTTGTATGCTTCGTTATCCAGTATACTAACCAAAAAGCCATTGCAAATAATGCAAATACAGAAGCAAATGATCCGAATGGAGATATTAAGATTTCTCTTACTAAGTTAAACATATTTTCAATTTAAAAATATACTGCAAAAATACAATAATTCTTATAGAAAATCAATGTTGTAAAAAATAACTTGTTTTTTATTTAAACAGCAATAGCTGATTTTTATTCGTCACATTGTGTTTATCATCGCTTCGTTGAAGCTCCTCGGCGAGTTGCTCTTTAAGGCGAGGCATATTGATAATCTCTATAAAACGCTTATAGGTCATCGGATATATAGGATTAACATATTTTCTCCATATTCCTGAGTAAGTTGTTACATCAGGCTCATAACGATCCATGACAATTTTTTGTATAATAATGTATCGCTGAAGATGATTTACTCGACTATATCGCATAAACTTTATGTTTTACGCAAAAATAAATAAAAAAGCCCGGAATCTCCGAGCTTTGTCAATAACTTCTTTGTTTATGTTTCATTAACGATGTCTTAGTTCCCCGACACACTTTGCAAACTCTGCATCATCATTTATCTTTTTTTCTATCTCTGCAAGACTATTGGCAAATGTTTTATACCTCTTAAGATCTTCGCAGCTACGATGAGCTGCAATGATGGTTGTGTGGTTATTGTATCTTAAGTATATGGCAATCTCGCGATAGGTTGCAGTTGTATATTTTCTCACTAAATAAACAAAGATTTTTTTATTGTCTGCAACCTTCCGACAACGAGTATGCTGCATCAGATCGATTCCGGAGTAGTCCTCTACAGCCATTCTAATATAATTTATCTTGCTATTCATTTGTTCTGACCGCATTAATTAGTAGTATCGCATGCGCTACCTGTTTCTCTATTTCAGATCTAATCGTTGATGCAATCGCCTGCGAATAAGGAACATTCCCGAGCGATTCACATAGTTCCATTATCGGAAGTACGCGGCACGTGATCACAGACGCTTCTGCAGGTGTCAGATTTATGATGTATTTTCCCCGTTCAGGAGAATAGCTGCGATGAATCCGATAGAATAACTGTCGAATAGTGTAATATGCAGATAAGTCCTCAAGTGTCGTGATTCCCATTGATTTGTACTCGACATTAAGATTCAGTACAAATTCTTTGAGTTCTAATTGCGTTAATCTTATTTTTATTTTACTCATAATATTCTATTAAATATTCGTAAATACTACGGTTATGAACAATAAAGCCAGCACAACGAATATAACTATTAATAACCAATTTGGGAAATTGTGATAACCATATTCAAAACTAACTCGTTCCTCTTTTGAAACATTTGGTATAATTCTATTTTTACTGTTCATACGACCGTTTTAATTATTCCAAATCTCACTGTTTAAATATGTTTCTGCATACTTTTTTCGTGTTCCGTATGGAAGATTCAAAAAATAGGTGTTAATATAATTATATGCTTCACTCTGATCACGCCCGCTCATCTTATTCCATTTTTGAAAAGTCTTCTTTTTACTGCTATTCAGCCTGTCATCGTATCGAATCCAAAACATCTCAAATGTAACCTTTTCGCTTACTTCTTCAATAATCCCCGTATTCCCTTTTATTGCATTAAAATCAGGCTGATTGGGCTGATTTTTCAACATAAACGATAGTTGAGCAGGTATTAATTCTGCATCGCTGTAATCTGCTAAAATCAGCAAATTATGACTGTTGTATTTAAAAACAACTTCCCCTTTAAAAGAAGGTGATGTAAGTTTGAATGTTTTCATTGTACCAATAATTTTGAGATTCTTCTAAAATCCTCTCCGGAGGGAATAGGACACTCATCCATCCATACAATTCTCTTTATTTGCCAATCTGACAGATCTGCTGTTTCACGAATATTAATTCCATCATGTAAATTAAGCCGCAAGGACAATGTATTCACGTGCCCCATCTGTTTTAAGAATTTTGCAAAAAACAAAAACTTATCAACTTCTGATTGCTCATGAAGTGTAATAGTAAAACCATCTGCAAATAGAAGTTGATGTAATCGGATGCCATCCAATTTTTGTCCAAATGGAGCGGTATAAATATAAATCTTTGGAATTGTATGCCCTAATAGCTTATTCGTAGATCTTATTGCGTCGATCATTGATCGCACGTCATACGGGAATAAAAAAGGTTCGCCACCGGTAATCATGATCTCCTCGTAATTAAAGTGCTCAACAACCTGAATATCCGCCGCCTTAAATTGTTTATTGCAGCATTTCGGACAATTTCTGATACATTCTTCAGTGATAAATAATCTTAGTTTAGTATTCATTTCCGGGAAGATTAAAGGTTTCTGTAAATCGCGGATATTCAACTCGTATAAAGTAGCCGGTCTTACGATCTTTTCTTAAATTTCGGTCGCACGGGATATTTTTACAGTAGTGCATAAGTTCGTTCCGCAAAATACATTGTGTACATTGATCAGTTCCGCGGGGACATGCAACAAATTGAAGCGTGCCATATTCATTATTTAAGATATTCTGATCCTTACTAATTCTCATCGCCTTATATATTAGAAAGATTGAGTTCTACTGATTGATACTTTCCGGTTTCATCTTTAACAAATACTCTATAATATGTCCGGGATGCAGGGCGGCGGATGGAGTCCTCAATAAGGGTCAATGCCTCATTAAACAAGGCATCTTTTATCTTACTTCTGTATCTAATAAGTGACAACACCTTCTTTGCATCCAATTTGCCGCGACTCGTTTTAAACGAATCATTAACCAATTCTTTGATAAAGTCTATTTTCCCTTCCACATTTTGCTCGATAAACATGTCAAGTTTCTCGCGAGCTGCAGTGATAGTCATATCGTCAAATGTTATAGTTTCGTGAACGTCAACCTCTATTTTGATACTTCTGTCAAAGTTGTACCAAGTAAAGTTACCCTTTCGGCCTGTTATCTCAATATTCTTGTCACGCAAAAAATTACGATACACATCATTGCATATAGTATTCATTTTGCTTTTGAATGCCACCATTTGTTTATTGAGCTTTATTGCATCATTTACCACTTTTGTGGCAGAACATTCCATCATCTTTTCGACTTTGGTTAGTCTATTAGACGGGATTTTTGCGTTTGTCTCATCGAGCCAAAATGCACCTGTTTGCTGTTTTTTTAATTCAAACTCTTTCATCTTTTTACTTTTTAATTGTTTCTGTTTTTTTTCTTTTTAATTCTGTGAAAATTTTATAATATCATCATATCGTTGCGTTTCAACAACGCGCTGTTTGCTGCAAAACTCTGCATATATACGCGAGAGAGACGCTGCTGAAATTGCATTGAATGAAGTCGTACCCGCAGCCCTGCATGCGGTTGCGATTACATATTCCATCGTCACGCTTACTCCACGAAGTTCATACCACCTGAAGATTGCTTTTAACACACCTTTGCGTTTCTTATCAAGATCCTCGCATCTCGTTGTTTGCTTGTTTTTCATCAAATCATCCAAAGAAGCGATTAAAAACCTGCATTCCGAAAATGTAAGCTCGCTGGTGTGATGTGTTCTTCCTTTCGTATGCTCATACACAATCTCTGCAATCGCATCCGCATCATGTATGCCGAGCCGGTTGAACATGAAATATAACTTTCTATTCTGCTCGATTGTCCGTAAATTTGCTTGTTTTTCCATTGTTGTTTAATTCTTGTTAATTCTTGTTATTTATAAGGCTCAATTGATTGTTTGCTGACAAATTTTTCTCCTTTAAATTCGACTATTTTAGCTTCGCGAAACATATATCCGTACAGTTTTTTTCTTTTCCCAAACCTGCAATTTCTAATAGATCGCTCATTCAGATTTAGTTCCTTTGCTGCAAATCGGGAGCTTGGAAAGCATTTTATATAATTACCTTCAAGATCATATACGGAAACTGGAATTGCATTCAAGGCAGCCTCTCCGCGATGTTTTGCCCATCGAGCCGGATTTCCACTCCGAAAATTGGTTGTTACAGCTTGCAGATGTTTTTCAGATAGCCAGCCTTTTTTGCCTCTATTCCACGGAATTCTTTTCTTTTTAAATTTTGTATCTTTTATTGCAAAGACAGGATCAAGGTGTAGTTCCATAATTTTTTCCTCCTATTTTTCTTTAAGTTCCTGCACGGCCTTAATTCCGTCATGAAGTAGCATAACAGCAAGTATGATCATACAAACAGAGATAGAGAAGAGAAACCAGCTGAACGGACCTGATATGATTAATAATATTAAAAATGTAAAGCCCGGTATTCCACATAAGAGTGAAAATGTAAAAGAGCTTAAAATCTCGATTTTTTGAAGTGTTTTCATGATTATTTTATTGATTGTTATATACTCTCAGCATATCGCTGCGATTTTTCTTCGTTGATTATATATTCGCCGCCATTATTTCCTATGAACCTTCCTTTTGAAAAGGCCTTAAATCCCTCAACCCATATCTTCATACAAGCATCAAATTGTACGCTTAGCGCTGTACGTCCAAGCGGCATATTGCCTTTCGTTTGACTTATAATGATTATCATTTTCTTTCCGGCAATTGCTTTTTTGAAAGCTAAGTACTTTTTAAAGTCCCACCCGGTGTATTGGAAACTATCTATAATAACAAAGTCGGCACTTCGCTGTTTTTTCAGTCTGTTAACCAATTCTTCTGATAGATTTGTAATGTTTTCCGGTTCCAGAACTGTAAAACGACTGCCTATTTCCTGCATCCCGCATATTGAAAGCAGGTTGCGAAAAGTTATACTGCTGCCCTCTTCCAAGCCAACATATAACACGCGACCGTGATTGCATAATTCTTTAGCAAGTTGAATGGCAAAACTACTCTTGCCATTTCCACTCTTGCCCCAGATAAACCACACCCCTGTCTTTTCCACCTCGCCAAAAGCCTCTTGAAAAGCGCTTGACAACGTTAATGTTGTGTATTTTTTATCGAAGATGTTTTTAACTGTTAAAGCACGTTTCATAGCCGTTTATTTAAGGTTTAAAACTGCTTTCATAAAGTCAACAGTAAGGGGCGAACCTGTTATTTCCGCTTCGCGTTTTGCCAATACCATTACATCGTGCAATTCGCCGTAATTTTCACAATATTCCCGCAAAAACTTCACTAATTCGCGGTCTTCTATATCTCCTAAAAACTCGTTAAAACGGCGGTCTATCGGGTCCAAATGTCGCGTACCTATTTTAATACGTCGGCAAAATTGTGGCATCCCGTCTTTATTCCTCCGCTTGAGTTGGTCTAAATGAGTAATTAATTGATCGGTTCCCACCATCACGATAGAGCAAACATCCTTTAGGTTGTCATATAACGATTTCATGGCACATAAAGCCGGTTGCTTCATATATTCACACTCATCGAACAGCAGCATCGGACGTTTGCCTTCTTTTCTAAGATCTTGCAAATAAACAATGATGTGTTTTAGCTTTGCGCTGCTGCTTTTTACCGAAGTATTGATCTTCAAAGCATCTAAAATACGTTCAATAATGTCGCGGATGGTGTCGGTTTGCATAACGGTAATTACCCACATGTCTGCCGGATGTTTGCGTCTAAACAGGTCGCAAACATAAGTTTTGCCGCAGCCGGTTTCTCCAATGATAATATTTGTAGTACCGCTCTCTTTGGCAACTTCTAATGTGGAGATAATACGTTTCAATTGCGGCGTTACACGCGTTTCCCAATACTCTTTTTTTACCTTTATTCCGCAAAATTCTGCCAATTTGAGGAAATACTTATCGGAAATAACTACCTCTTTACCGTTTCCGGCATCGGTCGACCATTTTCCGTTCCATAAGTCGCTGATATACTTACTTCCAACGCCACTCTGTTTGGCAACGTCGTTTTGACTTAAAGCGTGCTCTGTAGCATACGCCTTTGCACTTTCAATAATTTGTTGTTTTAATTCTTCTTTCATTATAATAGGTATTAATTTTAAACTATAAATAATCTTCCACACGCACACGCTTGCTGATGTAGTCGTTTGTTACATTGCGTTGCATGTTGATTTTCTCTTTGTTTTCTTTTACCTCAATGGCTTGAAGTGATTGAACTATATTCCCGTGCAGGCGAGCTGCGTTACGTCGGTCTTTATGCTGACCGCGACTATCTGTAATCAGAATTTTACTCAATAATGTCTCATCTTTTCCGATTTCGTCAAACAACGAATTAACGGTGTTATAATCGTTGCTCATTGTATCCAAAACACGCTCTTTTAGTTCTTCATTATATTGAAATACACGGTGTAATTGCTCCGAGTCTCCTGCTTCACGCTCTGCCAATGCCATCGGCTGCATGTGCTTTTCCTCACAAATAAAACGAACTTTATCATCATTGCCTGTAACCAACACACGGTTAAGATCTGCAGGGTCGTAATGTAAAGTCCAGTCCAAATAATTATAAGTTCTGAAATTAGGGTCGAAACTATCGTAATAGTATTGGACACCACCTATTTTTGGGCAAATTCCCATCGGTTGAAGACGAATGGTACGATCTGTGTGTTCGCACAGGCGATACAGATATTCCGATTCACTCAACGCATACTTCTTATCTTCAGGAAGTAATTGGTAGTTGTTTTTATAATCTGCTACCTTTTTAGCGCGTTCCATTGCTATAATGGATTCTATCTGTTTACGGCAACCGGATTCATCTGGTTCATCTTTCTTTATTTTGTCCAACATGTCCGGGTTTGGTTGCCCATCACTCTTAACTCCGTAACCAGCCCAATTTGGCATCATCAGTTGACAATAGTCACGGTTTAACTCCTTAAAGTAAGGTTCTACCACCTTGCCTTTTGCATTCTTAATCTTTGCAGGAGTATAATACTTAGCGGAAACAGCTTCATAAAAAGGCTTCAACGCACCTCTTCCATAATGGTCAGTTTGGATCTGCATGGGACGATACATCTCTCCGAACAACTCTTTAGTATGTTTTACGGCATTACGAAAAGCCTGACGAATTAATTCCGTGCACTCCTGTTCACCAATGGCATATCCAACAGGATACTTACAGCACGGGTCCAAAACTACGACAACTGTTAACCTGTTATGGTACGTCGTGATAGAACGACCATCTTTGTTGATAACAGTCTTTTGGTATAACAATTCCACATCCCAACCGTCAGCCGTCCAATACAGCAACGGCATTGTAGGGGCAGAACGTTTTATTAACATCTGCTTTTTGTTATTAAATGCGGTTTCTCCTTTATTTCCGGCATAAATAAATAAGTCCCATTGTTTGCGTTTATTGGCAACCGTTCCGGCAGTAATTGTTTTCCAACCTGCTTTTTCCGACAACATATTATACAATTTACAAATCTGCATATCATCTAAATTCCTGTAATGACTGAGCAGCATCCGCAAAGAGGCTTCCTGTTCTGCGCCAAAGACCTTAGCGGCTTTCTTATTGTTGTGGTAGCCACTTATTACGCTTGCATAACCATCGCGTTTATAACTGCTTAATGCCTCACGAAGCCTGCGCTCACTTTCCGGCAATGTATGTTTGTATTTTATACGCATGGCGTTGATGGCATTCACAATAAATCCCATTACGCCAAAATTACCACCCAAGGCGTGTATATAAGAAGTCTTCCACTGTTGACATTTTACCGCCGCCGACAATATCTTGCAATTCAATATATATTTACTCTGAATATCAGGTGCGATATGCTCCCCATTTGAAAATAGATATGTGGCAAAGAAGTCTTCTGCTGCAGGGTCGTCCTCAATCATCTGCTCAAACTTTTCATAAGGGCTTCTCTTCGTTGGATCCCCATATTTGGATTTGTAAGCTGACTTAATTCGATCCGGAAGATTGCTCCAACGGATCAGACTGTAATTATTCTCCCCACCCCCTGTTTTCAATACATCGATCTTCTTGCGTGTTACCATCTTGTTGTAATTACTATATGTAATCACGCCATCTGTCAAATCTTTGCTTGTTACACACAATACGTTTTTGTAATACTCTGCCATTTCACTGTTGTTTTATAGTCTCTGTAAAAACTCCGTCTTTCCGGAGTGTCACCCTCGTGTCGTGGGTTGCGTAACGCGTCTCAATTTTAATAAGCCTTTTTTCTTTCCTGTTTTGGCCTTGTTCCCGCCGGAGACTCGAACCCCGCGTGTATGCCTTTCGGGAAATTTTACTACTTTTGTTTTTTATTAATCATTAAAAATTAAGTAGTATGGCACAATCATCATGTCCGAAATGTGGAGAACATTCTTTTGAATTGAAAGAAAACTCTCCAAAAAACAGTAATTATAAATACATATTTATTCAATGTTCCAATTGTGGAACCGTTGTTGGAACAACTGAGTTTAACAATATTGGTAAACTTATTTCTCGATTGGCCAAGGAATTGAATATTGATCTGTTTCATTAGTATTTAACTGTTTCTTGAATAACCACTTCCAACTTATGTGATTTTGCAGAATTACATGAATTAGGTACCATGTAAATTATTTCAATATTGAGTTGTGGAGCTGTTTCTGCCAATTCGTTCAATTCTTCTACTTTGGCACGAATTTGGTCTGCAAGTTGTTTTTTGTCATAAATTTGTCCCATAATTTTAAATTTTATTGGTTAATACTGTATTCTTTTCCGCCATTTTGTATGGCATATTTGCGAATCCTGCATGCAAGTTCTGTCGTGCTCTCGAATTCCAGTGCTTTCTTCACCGTGGGATAAGTGCAACTCATCACCTTCATTATTCTTTTTTTCAATCCGTGACTAACAACTATTGTTCGTTTCATATTTTTTGTATTTTTACTGCCTTACTTTTAAATTAAAAGATGTGACAAAGATAAC
>Ga0116183_1005783_pt1 | contig 11594 bp, 12 predicted proteins | sample AD_UKC078_MetaG_FD_89753 | JGI IMG/M metagenome (GOLD analysis project Ga0116183, IMG submission 89753) | Active sludge microbial communities of municipal wastewater-treating anaerobic digesters from USA - AD_UKC078_MetaG | ecosystem: Engineered > Bioreactor > Anaerobic > Digestate | place: USA...
CGATTCAGGATGCGTGCCAGCTGCTTTGCACTCTCGGTCTTTCCCGTCCCAGGAGCCCCTTGAAAGAGGAATTTGTTGACTCCGGCTGCATATCCGATCGCATTGACCAGTCCCATCAACTCATCCTTGATGCACTCGGGAAGTGGCAAAGGATGCGAAGATTGTTCGACTTTCCGGATGTAATCGGGAGCATCCTCGAGCACTTGGGGGACAAAGGTATTCTTGTCGGAGAGAAGCGCCATGACATAATCGGCGAGCTCATGGTCATTCGCCCTATTGAACGCCACCGCGATCTCATAGGCTTCATCACGAAATGCTGCGTCATTTCGCTCGGTATAGTATTTGATCAAGTTGATGACATTCTTCTTCTTCATGTGGGTACTACCTCACCTCAGTTATACTAGGACACTAACCATGTATTCTGGGACACATATTACAAATCTCCCTCATGCAGTATATGCCCGCCATCTGATGAAGACAAGAGGAATATGATGGGCTTGGATCTCCTGCCCTCACCCTTCAGATGGGACATACGGGGCAGATTGCTCCTCCAAAAGAGCTATCTAAAGCGAGATTCGGGCAGTATGGGCAGCCTCTCTTTCCTAAGGCGGAATCATCGTTCCTCGTTCCGTCGTCTTGTAGGGAAGTCATGCGAGACTACCTGATAATTAAAACAGGAGCATTGACTCCTGTTTTAATTATCATGCTTCTGGCACGGATGCTCAGCGTTGAACCCTTCCGGACCCATCTCCCACCATCAGCGCAAAGACATCAGCCTTGTTCACGAGATTGAAGTCACCGGGAATAGTCTGCTTCAAACAGGAAGCGGCAACCGCAAAGTCTATCGCGAACTGAGGATCGTGGCGCTCTTCAAGAGCCCAGATCAATCCACCTGAGAAGGAATCTCCGCCTCCAATGCGATCAATGAGGTGAACATCATATCGGGGAGACCGATAATACTCTTGCCCATCATGGATGATTGCTGACCATCCGTTCTGATTGGCCGAAATACTTTCGCGCAACGTTATCGCCTGATATTTCAAAGCAAACCGATCAACCATTTGCTTCGCTACCTCAACATATGAATCGGTATCGATCTCACCACGCCGGAAGTCACCACCTTGAGCCTTTATCCCAAACATGGCTTCACAGTCCTCCTCGTTCCCGATCCCAACATCCACATATTCCATCAATTGAACCATGACCTCTCGTGCTTGTTCCCTCGTCCATAGCTTGGCTCGATAGTTCAAGTCAACACTCGTCGTCACACCGAGACGTTTTGCGACTTTCAAACCATTTACAAGCGTCTCAAGCGCTCGCGGGCCCTGTGCGGGTGCGGTGCCGCAAAAATGGAACCAACTCTTATTCTGCAGGATGCTCTCCCATTCCGCTTGACTTATGTCGAGTTCGGTAAACGCGCTCTTGGAACGATCATACACGACTTTACTCGGTCGCTGAGAATATCCCGTCTCCGTATAGAGGATACCCAACCGTTCCCCGCCTCGGGCGACATAGGTGGTATCCAACCCGTATCGCCTCAGATAATTGATGCAGGCTTGGCCGATGTCATGGTCTGGAACTTGGCTCACGACAAATGCAGGCGACCCGTAATTCGCATATGATATTCCGACGTTGGCCTCTGCGCCGGTGAATTTCACTTCAAATTCACTCGACTGAACCAACTTCTCATATCCTCGGCTCTGCAAGCGAATCATCAATTCTCCAAAACAAATCAATCCTCTTGGGTCATTCATTACACTCACCCCACTACACCGCGGCCACCAGAGAGACGAAATGTGCCGCCTGCTGCTCAATGACGGCCCAATCCTTGCCGATGATTTGTTGTTCGCTTGCCAGCGCCTTTCCCACCCCTACCGCCACAGCCCCAGCCTTGATGTACTGGGGTGCTGTTGTCTCATTGACATTACCGGTAGGCATCATCGGAATCATCCCAAGAGGGCCTCGCATGTCGGAAAACCATTGTGGAGTACATACCAATCCAGGAAAAGCTTTTACGATATCCGCACCCGATTTCCACGCATGGTACACTTCACTCGGTGTCATACATCCGGGCATCGTCACCAAGTCACTCTCTTTGCAATATCCAAAGATCTGTTCATCGAACATCGGACTGACCGCAAAATCCGCTCCTGCATTACGAGCGAGGTCGACCTCGTCTTTCGTCAGGATGGTCCCAGCCCCGACGAAACAATCGGGAACATCTGCAAATGCTTCACGAATCTCTGCGATACGTTGCTCAAAGTGAGGGCTCGTCGCTGTAATCTCAATGATCCTCACCCCTCCCCGATACAAAGCCTGCATCAATGGTACGAGGGATTCGTCACTGTGTGTCCTGATCACGCTGACTATCTTGGTTTTCCGCAAAGTCTCCAGCAGTGAGATTCGACGGTCCTTCATACGGCGCCTCCTTCAAGATCCGAAAAGGATTCACCCTTGATCATGGCCAAAGTACGGCTCGCTCCAGAAATGATATGGCCGGTCTCAGTTCCGCAGCTGATGACGTTCGCACCGCGATCATACCACGATCGAATCCAGTTGGCGTCGGTACTCCCGATGGAAGTGCCGGCACTCTTACCCGCCTTCCGGATTTTCTCAAGTGCTTTGTCTTGGAGCCTGACGGACTCTTTGCACGTGATGTCCGGCAACCGACCGATTGAAGCAGCGAGATCGCACGGCCCAAGCATGACACAATCAATCCAGGGATTATCAAGCATCGCATCAAGCTCATGTTCAATGCAGTGCGCCGTCTCCACTTGGACGATCCGAATCATCTCGAGACTGTCTGCATTCACGTATTCATCCGCATCCTTCAACCCATACATGACAGCTCGTTGCGGCCCAAATCCGCGAATCCCTCGTGGGGGATAGAGTGTGGACGCAATGGCAAGATCACACTCCTCCTTCGAACTCACCATGGGAAAGATAATACCGTCTCCCCCCATCTCGAGGGCACGCTTTGCCAGCATCGGATCGTTGTAAGGAATCCGAACGATGGCAGCGGTACCCCCCGCCCGAGCGGCGATGAGGTTGAGCAGGATATTCTGATAATCCATCGGCGAATGCTCACTCTCTATCCAAAGAAAATCATATCCAATGCTCGCACACAACTCAGTAACGGCTGGGTCGGAGAGGCAAATATGCATTCCGGTAATAAGGTCACAATCTCTGAATTTCTGTTTCAGGCTTTTCATTCCACTTCCCAATTTAAAATTTTGCTTGCTCAAAGAACGGGGTTCTTGCGTTTTGTCGAAGCAGATCCTTCAATTCTTCATCCACTTTGCATACTGAAATCGAGAAGCCCGTCATCTCCATGCTCGTGGCAAACTCACCAACGTACACATGGAAGACTGAAACACGCCGCTCCTTCAGGACGTGCGCAATTCTCCGATAGACGATATACAGCTCTTCCTTTGCCGTCGCCCCCAACCCGTTGACCAATACGGCGACCTCATCCTGTTCTTCCAATTGAATGTCAGCCAGGATCCGCTCCATCATATGGTCCACCACCTCATCGGCCGGGGCCAATTTCGAGCGCATAATGCCCGGTTCCCCGTGAATCCCCATCCCAATTTCCATCTCACCATCTTCAATGGAGAAGGATGCCTTTCCCACTTCGGGAATGATGCAGGGAGAGAGGGCAACTCCCATCGTACGTACGTTCGCCTTCGCTTTCTCTGCGATACGCCGCACCTCCTCAAAGGAAGCTCCCCGCTCGGCTGCGGCTCCGGCCGCCTTATAGATGAAGAAGATCCCAGCGACGCCTCGCCGCTTGTGCTCCTCTCCCGTGGGCGCTGAGGCGACATCGTCATTTCCTACGATGTGGGCGGTTTCGATATCATCCATGGCCGCCATTTCTCCAGCCATTTCAAAATTCATGATGTCGCCACTATAGTTGCCGTATATGTAGAGCACCCCCTTGCCTGCATCGACATGCTTGGTGATCTCATAGATTTGGTCGGCACTAGGGCTTTGGAACACACCACCGACGGCGCACCCATCCAAAAGGCCCTCCCCGACATACCCCATGAACAGCGGTAAATGACCACTCCCACCTCCGGTGACCAAGCCTACTTTATCGGCACGTGGTACCCGGACAATATTTCGCTTATTGTCTGCACAATGAGACAATTGGTCAGGATGCGCCTCAAGAATTCCTTCAAGCATCTCATCGACGAACATAACAGGATCATTGACAAATTTTTTCATTCTTTCCTCGCAGTTTATTTACCAGTGGCGAATCTTTTCCTTGCTTTCGCAATAAGTGACGGTAAGAAGAGTGATGCAATTGCAATAATGAGCAACGTCACACTGATGGGACTCGTAAAGAAGATCGAATAGCTTCCCATAGTCATCGCCAACGTCCGTCTCAGGTTCGCTTCCAACAAGCCACCGAGCAACAGGCCCAGGACAAAGGGGCCATTCGGGAGATCGAGCATTTTGAAGAAGAACCCAACGATTCCAAATATGGCCATCACAATAAGATCGGTCGTCGAGTTGTTGATCGCATACGTTCCTACGAAACAACAGAACAGAACGACGACCCAGAGGGTGGTTTTTTTCACGGACAACAACTTTGGATAAATCTTGCTGGTCGTAAGACCAAAGATTAAAATGACGAAGTTCGCGATCACCATCTGGGCGATCAAGGTAAGCACGAATGGCCTATTCTCTATGAAGAGCATTGGGCCCGGAGTCATCCCATACATCATCAGGGACCCAATCAATATTGCTGTCACCGCATCTCCCGGAATCCCGAGGGAGAGCATCGTGGTCATCGCCCCACCAATTACTGCGTTGTTGGCGGTACAAGTGACCGAAAGTCCTTCGACCGAACCTTCACCATACTCCTCAGGGAACTTGCTGAGCCGCTTCGCATTTCCCCAGCTGACGATCGAGGCAATGTCGCCACCAGCACCGGGAATCGCACCGATGATGATTGAAACAACGGCTGCGAAGAGGTTTTGTGGGGCGAGGGAGGCCATGAGCTTCAATGACGGCATCTGCCCCTTCGTCTTCACCTCAGCCTGAACAATCTTTTCTTCTCGCTCCGACGTATAGATTTGGTGGAGAATCTCTCCGATGCCGAACAGTCCGATCATCACGGCGACGAAGTTCAACCCATCGAGTAATCCTACCTGACCAAAGGTATATCGCTTAAACGCATGGATGGTTTCCAATCCAATGGTTGAAAACAACAATCCTAAAAATCCTACGAGAAGCCCCTTGATGGGAGAAGAGCCGGAAACGCTCACCATCATCGTCAAGCCGAAGAGAGCGACGACGGCAAACTCAGCCGGCCCGAACTTCAAGGCAAACCGTGCCAAAGGGAATGAAACGGTGGCAAGACAAATCGTACTGAGCAGGCCTCCAATGACCGACCAAATAGTATTGATGTTGAGGGCCAGCCCGGAATATCCTTTTTGAGAAAGCTTGTACCCATCAAACGTGGAAGCCATCGAAGCAGGTGTTCCGGGGGTATTGATGAGAATAGCTGAAATTCCTCCCGACCAGATAGCGGAGTTGTACACTCCAATGAGCATGGCAAAGCCACAGGCGGGTTCCAGCCAGAAGGAGATGGGTGTAAGCACCGCCACCGCCATCGTTGCCGTCAAACCAGGCAGCGTCCCAATGACGGCACCAGAGAGGACACCAACTACAAGATAAAAGAAAACATCTGGCCTAAATACACCAGCAAATGCGGTTATCCAATCCATTGCTATCTCCTTATAACATCACGTGGAGGAACTTACTGAAAACGAAGTACACTATTATGGTAAACACAACGGCAAATACAATATTCGGAATCCACTTTTTGCCGTACAGCCAATTGAAAAACACGATGGCCACGATAGTGAGCGGGATGAAAGGGATTATTGAAAACAAGACGGTATAGACCAAAATCCCTATACAGGTAACAATCAGAGTCGGTCTGTTCTTTTTCTGTGTTTCGGTCTGATCAAATGTTTTAGTGCCGTCTTTTATGTATACGATTCCTTGAATCACCGCAAAGATTATAACAAGAACTGATACAATGATCGGGAAATATCCAGGACCAGGAGCCCCATCCACAGATCCTCCGGGCATTGAAAATGCCGGGATCATGAACGCTAGGGCAATAATAATGCTGATCCCAACGAAAACGAGTCCTGCTTTGTTCATGGAGCCCCCTTTTGGTACCATAATGTAATAAAACATGTTCAGATACATGGGTCGGGGATTTCCCCGACCCAGTTTTAGTTATTGCTCTACTTCAAATTGAACTTCGGGATCTCGTTCTGATACCAGACAGCCTGAGCCTCAGCAAATTCCTGAGAAGCAGCGGCACTCAAATACCCGGGGGTAAGTCCATACTTCTCACAAAGATCCTTGAATCCTTGGCTTTGGATAGCCTTTGCGAAGGCAGCCTCAAGAACAGCCACTACATCATCCGGAGTATCCTTGGGAACACCAAACGCTCCCCATCCGAGTACCTTGACATCATAGCCAAGCTCGCCGAAGGACGGGACATCAGGATAGAGGTTGGAACGATTCTTATCCACGATGGCCAATACCTTCAAGTCTCCCCCCTGCACACCTGGCAGAACTTCACCAGGAGCGACGGCGGCGACATCAATGTGTCCACCCATGACGGCGGTTGCGGCAGCTGCGCCGCCATCGAACGGAACGTGATTGAACTTGACACCGGTCACCTGCTCGATTCCTGCTGCACCGAAGTGCCAAATGGAACCAGTACCGGAGTTACCGACCGTTACCTTACCCGGATTTGCCCGAGCATAGGCAATGAGCTCCTCGAAAGTATTCCAAGGCGCGTTCTTGTTGACGGTGACTGTCGCGGGCAAATACATGGCAAGACCGATGTACCTGATCGACGATGGCTCAAGCTTGGTCAGTCCAAGCGGCTTGACCATTGCTGACTCAACAGGCATATACATCATGTTGTATCCATCGGGCTTCTGTGCCGCCATGTATTCAAACGCCACGGAGCAAGATCCACCAGGCTTGTTAGTGGTAATCACGGGAACACCAAGCTGGGTCTCAACTTCTTTCGCGATGAACCGTGTCACGACATCCGATGTGCCTCCCGGAGAAGCCCCAACAACAATGTTGATCTGCTTCGTCGGGAACTTCCCTTTCTCCTTGGAGCCTTCCGCAAACAATGAGAAAGCGACCAGGACGACCAGCAACAGAACAAGTAGTTTTTTCTTCATGTTCTTTCTCCTTTGACTATTTCTAGAGGACAACCGTCCCCCGAGTGACTATCATCAGCACAAACCCAACCGCTCTTTAAACGATTTTGTATTCTCAGCGAACGCTTTGTTCGCATCATCAAGATCTTTCAAAATTTGCTCGTACGATTTTCCGGCACTCCGCCGTGCCACCCCAATGGTCGTCAAACACTCATTCTCATCCATGAAGGCGGCTGATTCGATAAGATGTTTCTGATCTTCTTCCGGAATCACCAGAAAGCCGTGCTTGTCAGCATGAATCAAATCACCAGGATTCACCGCACACCCAAACACCTCCACCGGCATTCCCCAGGCAACAGGGACCGAATATGCATGGCCTACGCACAACCGTCTTGCAAGAGCCTTGAATCCAGCATTGGTCATCTCATCCACATCACGAATCGCCCCATCGGTGATCGTCCCGACACACCCAAGGGCTCGGTGCATATTGGAGCAGACTTCACCCCAGAAAGAACCAATAATTTTGTCAGGAGAATCGAAATCTTGCAGCACAACGATTTTTGGACCGGGGACCGAAGCAACATAGGCACGATATTCAGACCATTTTTTGGCAGCATCGTTGTAATGCTCTTTGCTGCTTGGCTCGAAGGTCACCGTAACGGCATATCCGATCATTGATCCCATCTGAGGCATGAAATCTTTGGTCTCGTCCCGATTGCATCGAACCTCGAGGCGATCTTTTTCTGTTATCGCCTCCCACCCGTTATAAATAGTAGGGGTGTTCCAGCGCTTTAATTTTAGTAAATCCGAATGATTTAGCATATTTGGACTCCTAGTATCCAAATTATACCCCAGTATATTCCATTTCACAAGTAAAATATTTATTAAATTTAAAGCGCTGTTTTTATAAATTTACTAAATTGCCTCCAACATCTCTACTGGAGGCATAGTTTCAGACCATAATCTGTCTATTCATCCAATGGTCCGTACGCTTTCACGGGTGATAAGTGTCCCACCGAGATAGTTCTTTTGTGTCTTGATCTTCTCACCCTTCTCCCAACCATTCAACAAGACCCTGACGGCAAGCCGTCCAATCGATAGCTTGGGCACCGTCAAGGTCGTCAATGGCGGAAGCAATAGTGCTGACATCGGCAAATCATCAAATCCTATGACGGATACTTCATCCGGCACTAGGATGTTTGCATCTTGCAACGCCCTGATGGCCCCGATCGCCACAATATCGTTGACCGCCAGGAACGCCGTGGGCAAATCTTCTTTGTTGCATTGCTGGAGAAAAGCCCCCACATCCCTCGTGGACGCAGCCAATGTGCTTTGCACGCGTACAATACATCTTTCTTCGGTATCCAGGCCCAGCAGCCGAGTGGATTCCCGGAATGCCCGCTCTCGAGCAATGAAATTGCTCCCACAATCGGAAGAGAACATCCCTACTCGGCGATGTCCCTTTTCCTTCAGGTGCACCAAGGCAGAATGGACCATCCCTGAATTATCCATGGTGACGAATGCTCCCGATTCATACGGGAACACCGCATCAAGAAATACATACGGGATTTCGAGACTACGAAACAGCACAAGATCTTTCTCATCAAATTCGGTGGACAACAGGACACACCCCAAGAGACCCATCTTTTGATTCAGATCAGCCACAATTTCCGGCAACGGGAGACCCTGATATGTCGATACCTCAACTGCCAATTCTCTCGCGGTCGCCTCTTCAACAACCCCATCGATGTATTCACTGATGAACACATTGTGCCGATCATTGATAATCTGTCCATGTTTGACAATCTTGCAAAAGTTCACGACACCTCGACTCGGTGTGAGATTTGACTGATTCAAGCTTATCCCATGGTTCGCGAGTATCCGAAGCACCTTTTCACGGGTCTTATCGCCTACTCCCGGCTTGTTGTTGAGTACAATAGAGACCGTAGAAACAGACACACCTGCTTCTTTGGCAATTTCTTTACTGGTAATTTTCGACAATCTTTTCTCCTAGCCCGAGCCTAGCACAGAATACCGGTAAAAGTACAATACTTTGCATCGGGCTGATTCATTATCGTCCTAGGCTTGCCATTTTTTCTGGTACGCCTCATACGCACTGAGATACGAGCGCAACTCATCGTTATTCAGATCAAGAGCCGGGGCACGCATATGGCCAAAAGGCAATCCGTTCTTATGCATCACCGCCTTGAAGATGGCCATGTTCGCACCACTGAGAGTAAGCTCACAGAGTTCGTTGGCTTGGTCCTGGGCCTTTCGTGCTCTCTCCATGTCTCCCTTCAAGAACGCGTCGTAGACCGCAACAAACGGTCCAGGGCCACAGTTGGACACCCCGGAAACCGTCCCTACGCACCCCATCGCCAGTGCGGGCAGGAACAGCCTGTCGGGTCCAACCACAACATCGAAGTTTCCATCATTGCACAACAGGTAATCCTTCACCCTGATAAAGTCAGCATAGCTGTATTTGACTCCAACGACATTCTTTGCCCGTTTTACAATCCGATTGATTACGGCGGGGCGAACATCGTTGGCTGCGCACTGTGGGATTCCATAAATATAGACAGGAAAGTCATCTCGAACCGACGCCGCGACCGCAACATAGAACTCTTCCATCTCACGATCGGTCACCGAGAAGAATTGAGGGGTGACAACCCCTACGCCAGCAGCACCAATTTCTTGCGCATGTTGCGCTAATTCAATGGTTTGCTTCGTAGTCATTGCCCCAACATGGATGAACACAAGGACCCGACCTTTTGCTTGATCCAGCACAATCTCGGCTACCTGCTTGCGTTCTTCGGTTGTCATCTTCAACATCTCGCCCGTAGTTCCACATGGATACAGGCAGTGGACACCGGATTCAATCAAATAGTCGGTGTAGCTCCTCAGCGCAGCTTCATCAATGCGGTCGTCCTCCGTGAACGGCGTTACCATTGCCGTGATGACCCCATACATTTTCTTCATATCTCTCCCCCTTGTCACTTTTTGGCCAACCCTGAACGGAAGGCTTCAATTAAAATCACGACAGCCATGCTACCCGGATCTATCATATCTTTGGTTTTTTCCCGGAACACGGCCGCTTTACCGTGTTGGCTCATCATGCCTTTCTCCCGGTCCAACCCCTGATGGGCTCCCTCGATCCCTCGCTGAAGAATTTCCAAAACATCCGTTCCATCATAGCGCTTCATTGCATCGACCAATGGAACCAAGATGTCTACGATTGTCTTCTCCCCCTCCTTCGCCTTCCCTCTTTCGAGCACTCCTTGCAAGAAGCCGGCAAAGAAATCACGCATATCGGCAGCCACCAACGCCTCTTTTCCACTGATCGCTTTCCCACCGCGCATGAATCCACTTCCCATGAGTGTTCCCATGGTCGACGGAGCAGTTTTTACAATCTGCATCCCACACCGCATGAGCAGATCACCTGGATTCTGTTCCGGGTTCGCCGTTGCATACTCATATGCGGCTTGAAATCCCTTCTCCATGGTAATGCCAAGATCGCCATCTCCTATAGCACTATCAAGTTCAATAAGATAATCCCTCTTATCACTCATCGTCTGTGCAATTGAATGCAACATCGCTATAATTTCCGGTGTTTTTAGTTGTTCCATGGACACCTCCTTGATCAATGATTCCAGATCCAGTATACCGCAACTTTTTGCATACCACAAGAATTTTTACTAAAATATTTAGTGCTCACCAAGATTCAGAGCGCTTCCAATCCAAGACATCGGAATCTTTCCTAGATAGCCATCGGCCAAGAGTGCCATCTTGGCTGGAATTTGGCTTATGAATCCCAATCTGGAAAACACATACACACCGGAATACACATTCGTCATTTCATCTACAACCAACGCCATTGCTCTGTTGTTGAGAGAGGGTGTTACATATGTTCCCAATACTGAAGCCTATCGAGAATAGAGGCACAAACCAGGTGTAAAGCGCATGATTAACCCCTTCTGCAATCGCCCTGACACACACAGGAGCTCATTACCCCAGAGGTAGTCGCCATCGCTCTGCAGGCTGATATCCCGATTGACGAAGGCAATTCCGATGTACTCTGTGCTCTTCTCTTTTGAGAAAAAGCGGGCATGCACTGTCCGCTTCCATCGAGTGCCGCCTTGAACGTTGAAGTAATTTTAGTTTTATGCTCTTGCGATTCAATGAGGGCGATGGCCCTTTCGAGACTCTCTAAATCCAGCCAGCGCTCATGAAGGGGTACGCTCGCTCCCCTCTTCCCACCACTTTACATAGAGGACCTTGTCGTCATCGGGGGCGTAGTATTGGGCAAGCCGTGCCTCCTCGATATACCCCGCCTTCTCATAGAAGCGGCGGGTCCGCGCATAGAGCGGGCGCGAGGAGGTCTCTACG